>JAABUS010002649.1_pt1 | contig 32965 bp, 37 predicted proteins | sample 5560161 | NCBI WGS metagenome assembly JAABUS01 (sample SAMN10711885, study PRJNA513376) | rock metagenome | isolation source: Antarctica rocks | place: Antarctica: Victoria Land, Trio Nunatak nord | collected 2016-01-04 | reverse complement strand
CCAAGGTCGCCGGTGTGCAGCCATCCATCGGAGTCGAGCGCCGCCGCCGTTGCCTCGTCGTCGTGCCAGTAGCCGGCGAAGAGCTGCCCGCCTCGAAACAGCAGCTCACCGTCGTCGGCCACACGCACCGACGTACCGGGCAGCGGTCTGCCGACAGTTCCGATCCGCTGGTGGCCCGGCAGGTTGACGGTCAGCGCACCGGTGGTCTCGGTGAGCCCGTAACCCTCGAGGACCGGGACGCCGATCCCGCGGAAGAAGTGCGCGAGCCGCTCACCGAGCGGCGCCCCGCCCGACACGGCGTACTGCGTCCTGCCGCCGAGTGCCGCTCGTAGCCGCCGGTAGACGAGCCGGTCGAACATCGCGTGTCGGGCGCGCAGCAGTGGACCCGGCCCGCTGCGGTCTGCGGCCTGGCTGTACTTGATCGCGACCGCGACCGCGGCATCGAAGACCTTGCCGCGCCCGTCGGCGGTCGCCCGCTGGCTGGCGGTGTTGAAGACCTTCTCGAACACGCGCGGGACGGCGAGGACGAACGTCGGCCGGAAGGAACCGAGGTCGTCGAGCAGGTGCAGGATGTCGGCGGAGTGGCCGAGCCTGACCCGGCGCCTGATGGCACCTACCTGGATGATGCGCGCAAAGACGTGGGCGAGCGGTAAGAAGAGCACGGTGCTCGCCCCTTCGGTCTCGAAGAGATCGTCGAGGATGGGAGTCGCCACGCCGAGCTCGACCATGAAGTTCCCGTGGGTGAGCACGCATCCCCTCGGCTGACCGGTGGTGCCCGACGTGTAGATGAGCGTCGCGGCCGATGCCGGCGTAACGACGCTCCGGCGGGCCTCGCGCTCCGACTCGCTGACGCCACGGCCGCCGGCGACGAGCTCATCGAGACCGCCGTCGTCGATCGTCACGACCCGGCGCAGCTCGGGCAGGTCGCCGCGCAGTGCCTCGACCCTGGCCGCGTGGACGGCCGTCTCCGCGACGACGAGGCGGCTGCCGGAGTCGGAGAGGATCCAGCCGACTTGCGCCTCCGACGAGGTCTCATAGACAGGCACCGTGACGGCGCCGACGTACCAGATCGCGTAGTCGACGACCGTCCATTCGTAGCGAGTCCTGGAGATCAGCGCCACCCGGTCACCCGTCGCGACACCCGCAGCAAGGAGTCCGGCTGCGACCTCGCGCACGTCCGCGAGCAGCTCGGCGGCCGTCACGTCGCGCCACTGCGCTCCCACACGGCGGCTCACGACCACCCGGGTCGGGTCGGTACGGGCGTTGGACACCAGGTCGTCGGTGAGGTTGCCGACCGCGGGCAAGGTGTACGTCGGCGGGGTCGAGTACTCGCGCACGCACCCTCCTCTCGTCTCGATCGTGCCGGCGGTTCCGCCGCGGCAGCAGCATGGCTGGGTGTTCCTCACCAGTCACGCCGCAGGCTACCGTCGGGGCGGCGGCGGTGCCGCCCAGGAAGACACCACCAGCGACACTCGAGGACGCGGGTACATGCCGGCAGTCGACATCATCGACGAGATGTACGTCGTCGCGTCCGTCGACGTGGTGCGGCGAGCCTGCTGCGACGAGGAAGCGTGGCGGCGATGGTTTCCCGAGCTGACGCTCGAGCCGTACGACGACCGCGGCCGCAAGGGGGTGCGGTGGAACGTCGGTGGGGAGTTGTTCGGGACGGCGGAGGTCTGGCTCGAGGTGCACGGCGACGGCGTCATCGTGCACACCTACCTGCGCGCTGAGCCGGTCAAGGGGCGTAGGAGCGCCCGCCGGTTGGCCGGCTGGGCCCGGCGAACGTACGCGCTTCCGCTCAAGCGACACCTGATGGCGCTCAAGTTCCAGCTCGAAGGTGAGCGGGAGCTGGGGACCGCCAGGGTGCCGCTCGCTGAGCGAGTAGTCTCGCCACCAATCGACCCGACGAGCAGGCACAAGGGGCAGCGGCGATGGCCAACCAGACGACCTCGAGCATCACGATCGCGGCCGAGCCCGCCGCGGTGATGGCCGTGATCGCCGACTTCGACTCCTATCCCGCCTGGGCCAAGGGTGTGCAGTCCGCCGAGGTGCTGTCGGAGTACGACGACGGCCGCGCCGGCGAGGTGGCGTTCGTGTTGGACGCCGCGCCCATCAAGGACGAGTACACCCTTAGCTACGAGTGGGACGGAGACCATGAGGTCACCTGGTCGCTCGTCAAGGCGAAGATGCTCAAGTCGATGGAGGGCGCCTACACGCTCGAGCCCACAGGTGCGCAGACGGACGTCACCTACCGGCTCGCAGTCGACCTGTCGATCCCGATGATCGGCATGCTGAAGCGCAAGGGCGAGAAGGTCATCATCGACACCGCCCTCAAGGGCCTCAAGCAGCGCGTCGAGTCCCGGGCCTGACTGGGCCCCCCGACAGCGCCGCAAGGATCCCTGCATGCGCACCCTCCTCTTCACGGGCAAGGGCGGCGTCGGCAAGACGACCGCCGCGGCTGCGACCGCGACCCTGGTGCGCGACGCGGTATGCGCACCCTGGTCCTCAGCACCGACGCCGCGCACTAGCTCGCCGATGCCTTCGGGGTGCCCGTCGGCAGCAAACCCACCGAGGGCGACAGCTGCCTGCACGTGCAGCAGGTCGATGCGCAGGGGAAGTTCGAGCAGTCGCGGGGCGACATCTCGGCCCACCTGCTCGCAGTGCTCGACGCTGTCGGCGTCGACCGGATCGCCGCCGAGGAGCTGACGGTGCTCCCGGGCGGCGCTCTCGTGAGTGCTGCCAAGCCACCGACCGCCTGAGGACCCGTCCTAGTCCTAGTGCCGCGCGTCACTAGTGGTCATGACCGTAAGTTCGTCGAGGGTGTCCGTGGTTCAGGTGCGTGCAGCGCAAGGCGGAGGAGGGAGCCGTAGTTGACCTCCTTCGACTGACGACAACGCGGCGATGTGCGTGCCTGGGCCGTGGAGACCCCGACGAACTTACGGGAATGAGCACTAGGAACATCCCCGAGCGGGACGGCCCCGTGTTCCACATGGCCTGGCTTCGCAGCAGCTTGCGTCAAAGAGCCTGGCGTGGTGTGCGGTGGGACTCGGGCTCGGATCTCGAGGTCCGTGATCGCCTCCCACAACCGCTCGAAGGTGGTGCGAATGTCGATCCTCCGGGCCTTGTCCATGGTTGTTCCAGTGCGCCTTGAGGTCGGCAAGATCAGCGCTCATGCCGCGTGGGCCCTTGAGGGGTGTTGGGCTGCGAGGACGCCGATGCTGCAGGCGAGGACGAGGCCGACGCCGATCAGGGTCGTCGCGGAGGACGGGGCTCCGGTGGCGAGCAGCAAGAGGGTGGACAGCAGGGGGGTGGCGTAGCCGATCGGCCCGAGACGCTCGGCTCCGCCGCCAGCCATGGCCACGGTCCACAGGCCGTATCCGGCCGCCATCGGACCGATGCCGATGTATGCCGCGGCGAGCCAGCCGGCAGGCTGGGGCCACGAGTCGCCGGTCGACGCGGTCACCGCGGCGGCGACCAGTGTTCCGACGACGGTCGCTGGGATAAGGATGTCGGTAGCTGACGCGTGAACGCGGCTCGACGCGAGCGTGTAGATCGCCATGAACACCGCGGACCCGAGCGCGGCGGCATACCCCCACGTGGCACCGGGACCGCCCGCTGGGGCCGAGGCTGGGGCAGCAGGATTGCTGAAGATCAGGGCGACGCCGCCGAAACCGAGCACGGCGAGGCCGGCGAGGCCGATCGCCCGCCGGGTTCGGAGAGTGGCAGCCACCCACAGGGTGGCGAGCAGCGGCCAGCCGTAGGCGAGCACGTTGGCCGCGACGATGGGCGCCGCTGCGAACGCGAGGTACTGCAGGAAGACCGTCGCGGTCAGACCGACCACGCCGATTGCGGCGGCAGAGCCGGTCATCGACGGGCGACCCGAAGACTCGCCGCGACGTCGATGACCGATGGCCCGGGCGGCGAGGAGCGCGCCAACGGCGGCGGCGTACTGCACCAGCAGCAGCCACCCGACGCTCATCCGGGCGAGCGCGACGTTCGCGGCCCAGGCGTTGGTCGACCACAGTGCAACCGCGACAAGGGCGGCGAGCATGCGCTTTGAGAGCAACCACATAGTTACTACGCTAGTTAGCAAACTAGCTATATGGCAAGATGACTGGGTGGATGTTGTCGAGGTGGCCAAGGCGCTCGCGTCGCCGACGCGCGTACGCATCTTGGAGTGGCTCAAAGACCCGGGCGAGAACTTCGTGTCTCGACGCCTTGGCGACCTGAGTACGTCGGGAGTGTGTGCGTCCCTGATCGCCGAGAAGGTCGGAGCTTCCCAGCCGACGGTCTCCCGGCATCTCGACGTGCTGCGCCGAGCGGGTCTCATCGAGACTGAACGCGTCGCCGGCTGGAGCTTCCATCGCCGCAACGAGGAGGGGCTTGCCCGTGCGCAGCGGCTGCTTGCCGAGGTTTGAAGACCGCACCCAGACCGACCGGCCACAAAGCCCGACGAACTCGCGGCCTTGACCACTGCGCCTCCGGCGTCCCGGAGTACTGCTGCTAACCCGGGAGAGCAGTGAGGAAGGTGCCGGTTGATGAGCCGGGGATGGCCCGGCCGTAAGAGCTGGCGAGTGCGACCCGATCGTGCAATCGCGCGGGCCTTGTGCAGCTCGGCCCATCTGTCTTGCCTCGGACAGCGGGGAAGTCAGAGTGGCCAGTCGGGGGCGGGCGGCTCCCAGCCGAAGTGATCGAGGGGTCCGTGCCCGCCACCGAGCCGCCACCGGGCGCCACCGCTGATGCCCGCCCACACGAAGCGTTTCGCCTGCTCCAGTGCGGGCCACATCGCCAGCCCGGAGGCAAGCCCTGCGGCGACGGCGGATGCGAACGAACAGCCGGTTCCGTGGTTGTTGGCAGTCTCCACGCGCGGCGCACTCAGCTCGCGCACGGCCGTGCCGTCCCACACCACGTCGACCGCAGCGCGGCCGGCGTCGCGCACCGCGTGCCCGCCTTTCACTACGGCGACCCCCGCGCCCAGCGCGCCCAAGGCCCGCGCGGCCTCGCGCTGATCTTCGAGCGTGTTGACCGAGGCGCCGAGCAGCACTTCCGTCTCGCGCAGGTTGGGCGTCAGCACGGCGACCTGGGGCAGCAACGAGTCGACGTACGCGTGCTCGGCCGCCTCCTCCAGCAGTCGGTCGCCGTTCGAGGACACCATGACCGGGTCGACGACGAGCTGCGGCAGGCGACCGGCGCCGGCGAGCTCGGCGACCATGTGCACCACGTCGACGGTCGCCAGCATTCCGGTCTTGACCGCCCGCACGTCGAGGTCGTCGAGCACGGCCTCGACCTGCGCCAAGACGAAGTCGGTGGGCACGGCATGTACCCCGCGTACGCCACGGGTGTTCTGCGCCGTCAACGCCGTGATCGCCGACGTGCCGAAGACGCCGAGCGCGGCGAAGGTCTTGAGGTCGGCCTGGATGCCGGCTCCACCGCTGGAGTCCGAGCCGGCGATCGTGAGCGCGACGAACGGGGTCACGTGCGGACCTGCGTGAGGGCGTCGACATACCGCGACACGATGTGCGGGTCGCGCATCACCGGGCCCATCACCGCCACGCCATGCGCTCCGGCGTCGAGGCAGGGGGCGACGTGCTCGGGCAGGACTCCGCCGAGCGCGTACGAGGTCAGGCAGCCGGTCAGCAGGGCGGCCAGGCCGCTGCGGCCGAGCGCGGGGCCGTAGCCAGGCTTTGACTCGCTCGCGTACGCCGGTGAGACGGTGACGTAGTCGCACCCCTCGGTCTCGGCGCGGGCCACCTCATCTGCGTCATGGCAGGAGCGGCCCACGAGCGCCGGGCGTGGGCACGGCAGTGGGTCCGAGGAGGACAGGTGCACCGCGTCGCCGCGCGTACCGGCCATCACGAGCAGGCCCCCGACCGAGTCCAGGACGGTGCGCAGATGCGCGCCGACACGCGCGCGCTCGTCGTACGGCAGGTCCTTCTCCCGCAAGACGACCGCGCGGGCACCAGCGGTCACCGCCTCCGCCACGACGTCGACCAACGGCCGCTCGCACATCGCGCGGTCGGTCAGCACCAGCAGCCTTGGAAGAGTCACAGCTGCGGCGTCCCGGCCACCTGCGTCGACGCCTCGGCATGCCAGCGGCGCGGGATGCGCCCGGCACCCAGCGCCAGCCGGCCACCCTCGACCGCGTGCCGCATGGCCAACGCCATCCGTTCGGGGTCGCGTGCCCGCGTCACCGCCGACGCGAGCAGCACGGCGTCGCACCCCAGCTCCATCGCCAGTGCGGCGTCGGAGGCCGTGCCGATGCCGGCGTCGAGCACGACCGGCACCTGCACCAGCTCGCGGATCAGCGCGATGTTGTGCGGGTTGCGGATGCCCAAGCCGCTGCCGATCGGGGAGCCCAGCGGCATCACCGCAGCGCAGCCGAGGTCGGCGAGTCGTCGTGCGGTGATCGGGTCGTCGTTGGTGTAGGCGAACACCTGGCAGCCGTCGGCGACGAGCTGCTCGGCGGCGTCGACAAGCTCGATCGGATCCGGCAGCAGCGTGTGCTCGTCCCCGATCACCTCGAGCTTGACCCAGTCGGTCTCGAACGCCTCGCGCGCCAGCCGCGCGGTGAGGACCGCCTCGCGTGCCGTCATGCACCCGGCGGTGTTGGGCAGCAGCCGGACCCCGCACCGCGTGAGGACGTCGAGCAGCGAGCCGCTCGTCGATGCCTCGACCCGTCGCAGCGCCACCGTCACCAGCTGCGCGCCGGACGCCACGATCGCGCCTTCCAGTGCCTCGAGGCTCGGGACACCGCCGGTGCCGAGTAGCAGCCGAGAGGTGAAGGTTTCACCGGCGAGCACGAACGGGTCAGCGGCTTCCTCCTGCTCGAGCGCGGGCACCACGTCGTCTCTGGTCGTCATCACCGGTCAGCCTCCTGCCACTGCAGCGAGTACCTCGACGCTGTCGCGGTCGTGCAGGACGGTCGACGCCCACTCACTGCGTGGTACGACGCCGCCGTTGAGCGCCACGGCGACCCGCCGGTGCTCCTCGGCGCGCGCGGCGACAAGCGCCGCGACGGTCGCTCCCTCGACGACGTCGCTCACGACACCGTTCACCTGCAACCGCATCTCGTCACCTCTCGAACCGGTCGGCTACGAAGGGCGCGGCGTCTTCGGGCAACGCGCCGTCGATTAACAGCGCCACTACCGCATCGCCCGTCACCGGCGCGAGCAGTACGCCGTTGCGGTAGTGCCCGGTCGACAACACGAGCCCAGGCAGCGGCGAGCGGCCGAGCAGCGGCGCATTGTCCGGCGTACCGGGCCGCCAGCGGGTGAGCGTCTCGAGGAGCTCGAGCTCCGTCACCCCGGGCACGACGTCGATCGCGTCGTGCAGCAGCTCGTGCACCGCACCCGCGGTCACGACGGCGTCGAAACCCTTCTCCTCCACCGTGGCGCCGACCACCAGGCCGCCCTTCGCGTACGGGACGAGGTAGATCTGTCGCCCGCGGACCAGCGCCCGCACGGTGCCGTCGAGCAGCCCGTCGGCTCCGCCCAGCCGCAGGATCTGTCCCTTCACCGGGCGCACCGGCAGCGGTGGCACCCCGGGCAGTGACGCGCTCCAGGCGCCGAGCGCAAGGACGACCGACCCGGCGGTCAGCTCGCGGCCGTCGCGCAGCCGGAGCCCGGTGGCGCGGCTCCCGTCGGAGCAGAGGGAGTCGATACGTGCTCGCAGGACCTGCACGCCCGACGACTCGGCCGCCTGCAGCAGGGCCGTGTGCAACTGCCGCGGGTCGACAGAGAGGTCGCCGCTGACGTGCAGCCCGCCTCGCACCCGCGTGGCCAACGACGGCTCGCGCCGCCGGGCTTCTGGCGCGGTCAGCCGCTCCGCGTCGAGCCCGAGCTCGCGCTGGAAGCGGTGCAGCTCGTCGAGCGCACGCATGTCGTCGGCGTCGAAACCCACGAGCAGCGTCCCGGCCGTACGCAGCGCGACGTCGATACCGCTGGCAGTAGCCACCTCCGTCACGAACGAGGGATAGCGCTCGAGGGAGGCGCGACACAGCCTGAGCAGTTCCTCCTCCCCGTACGACGCCTCGGTGACCGGCGCCAACATCCCCGCGGCGGCGTAGGACGCACCGGCCCCGGGTGCCTCGTCGACGACAGTCACCGACAGCCCCCGCTGCGCGGCGCGCCACGCGACCGAGAGACCGATCAGGCCGGCGCCGGCGACCACGACGTCGGTCACGGCAGCTCCCCGAGCGCGCGCAGCAGGTCACGGGTCGCCGCGGCAGGGTCGGCGGCAGCGGACACCGCGGCGACGACGGCCACGCCATGGGCACCCGCGGCGAGCAGCTCGGGCACCCGGTCGACCGTCACCCCGGCGATGGCGATGACAGGGACATCGACTTCTCTCGCCACGGCGGCGACACCGTCGGGGCCGAGGGGGTCGGGCAGGCCCTGCTTGGTCTCGGTGGCGTAGGCCGGACCGACGCCGAGGTAGTCGGCTCCCGCCGCAACCAGCTCGCCCGCACGCTGCGGGTCGCGGGCCGTGCCACCGATCAGGTGGCCCGGACCGGCAACGCGGCGGACCGCCTCGATCGGGAGGTCTTCGGCACCGAGGTGAGTGCCCGCGGCCTCGACCGCGAGGGCGACGTCGACGCGGTCGTTGACGATGCAGAGCGCTCCGGCGTCGCGGCACATCTCGACGACGCGGGCGGCGAACACGTAGAGCTCGCGGTCCGTGCAACCCTTGCGCCGTACCTGCACCACACCCGCACCTGCCCCGACCGCTGCCGCCACGATGCCCAGCGCGTCGCGACCGTCGCGTGCGTCCGTCAGCAGATGCAGCCGGGCTCTCATGGTCGGCGAACCGGTCGGGGCAGGCGGCCAAGTCTTGGCCGGCGAACCAGTCATGGCCGCCGGCGAATCAGTCGGGGCAGGCTCACGAGCGCGGCGAGCGTGCCCGCGACGGCGAGGCTCACCAACGAGGCCGACCAGCCGTTGGCAGGGTCGATGCCGAGGTCCTGCTGCCGGTCGGTCCACCACTGGGTCCAGCCCCTGCCGGTGGTGAAGAACAGTGTCGGGAGCGTCAGCTGGTAGGCCACGAAGCCGGCAACCCACGCCAGCAGGAGCAGTGGCCGTGCCGGCGCGCCGTCGGCCACCTCCCACGTGCCGTGCGGCCGCAGATAGTAGGCCACGGCGAACACACCGACCAACGGCACGAACACCGCACCAATAAGGAAGAGGAACGGCTCGTACGACGCGATGTCGAGGGTCAGCGCGAGCACGGTGGCGACGGCACCGACCACCGCGGCCAGCACCCGCCTGTCCAGCCGCGCCGCGAGGTTCTGCGACGAAACGGCGGTGGAATAGATGTTGGCGAAGGCTTCGTCTACTTCGACGACGACGAGCAGCAGGACGGCCACCGCGCCCAGCGGCACGGCGAGCAGGGCGTCGATGACGTCGAGCCCGGCCGCACCATAGGCAGCCAGCGCCAGTGCACCCAGGACGAAGAACGCGACGGTGGCGACGCCGTAGCCGGCGGCCGCGCCGACGAAGGCGGGACGTGCACCGCGTACGTGTCGGCTGTAGTCGGCAGCGAGCGGGAACCACGAAACGGGCAGCGCGATGACGATGTCGACCGCGGTCCAGAACGACGCGGCGCCGCCATCGGTTACCTGCGGGAGCGGTTCGGTCAGCACCTGGACGAAGAGGTAGACCACCGCGGCGAGCGAAGCCCAGACGGCGTACCGAGCGAGCACCCGGACCACTCCGAGCGGGCGCAGCGCCATCAGCGTCGCAGCGGCGCCGGCAGCCAGGACAAACGGCCAGCGTGGCGCGTCGAGAACCCGAGACGCGGCTTCGGCGATGACCACGATCTCGAAGGTTGCCCACCCGACGCACTGCACCAGGTTGAACGCGGTCGGCAGATAGGAGACGCGGTGCCCAAGGAGCCCCCGCAGCAGCACCATCGCCGGCACGCCCTCGCGCGCACCAGCGGCTGCACCCAATCCCAGCAGCACCGAGCCGATGACGGCGCCGACGACGATCGCGAGGACCGTGACCCACAGCGAGCGGTTCGCCAGCACGACAAAGGTGGCGGCGACCGGCAGCAGCAGGCTGATGCCGAGGTTGCCCCACAAACCGACGCTCTCACGCAGTCCGAGGATCCGTGGCGGCGCCTCACCGAGGGTGACGGGCGCCTCGGCGGTCGTGCGGTGGGCAGTGTCAAAGGTGCTCATCTTCGCTCCCTACGCCGGCATTACCCGGTCAGGTTCGAGCGGTCAGCGGCCCCGTGCTCTGCCGCTTTCTCAGCCCGGCTGGTCCGAGCTCCCGCGTGGTGCTCCACCCAGCCTATGGCAGACTCCCGCAGTGCCCAACATATGGGAGTGCGCGACCCGACATCCGTTCCTCACCGCCGTGCGCGACGACACGCTGCCGCTGGCGGCGTTCGACACCTGGCTGGCCCAGGACCGTCGCTTCGTGGGTGACCTGCTGTGGTTCCAGGCGCGGCTGCTCGCGCGGGTGTGCCGGGCGGCGCAGCCCGTGCTCGTGGCCGGTGTCGCGGCGCTCGTGGACGAGCTGGGCTGGTTCGAGCGGCTGGCGGCTCGCCGCGGGCTCGACCTGGGCGCCCCGGCGCGGCCGGCGACGGTCGCCTACCGGCGGCTGCTGGAGAGGCTCGACGACGCCACGCCTGGCGAGGCGACGACCGCGCTGTGGGCGGTCGAGAAGACCTACCTCGAGGCATGGCGGTTCGCCGCGCCCGGCGCGGAGCCCTACCGAGAGGTCGTCGAGCACTGGACCACGCCCGCATTCGGGGAGTACGTCGACCGGCTGGCGGCGGTCTGCCCCTCGCTGAGAGGGCCGCTCGTGGACGAGGTACTGGTGCACGAGATTGCGTTCTGGGAGATGGCATGGGGTCGCTGAGCGCATCCCTGTGGGCGGCGAACTCCGACCTCGTGGACGCGGCACGACAGCATCGTTTCGTCCGGGGTCTCGCCGACGGCTCACTGCCGCGCGAGACGTTCGCCGGCTACGTGGCTCAGGACGCCTTCTTCCTCGAGTGCTTCGCCCGCGGCTACGCGCTCGGGGCCGCGCACAGCCGCGACCGCAAGACGCTGGAAACCTTCGCCGACCTGCTCGACGGCGCACGCCAAGAGCTGCACCTACACGCGAGCTATGCCGAGCGATGGGGTGCTGACCTCACCTCCGTCGAGCCGGTGCCGGCGACGCTTGCCTACACAGACTTCCTGCTCGCGACGGCCTCACTGGGTGGCGTCGGGCTCACCTGTGCGGCAATGACGCCATGCATGCGCCTCTACGCCCACCTCGGCCAAGGGCTGGCTGCCGAGGGCGTCACGGCGCCGTACGACGAGTGGGTGACGACCTACGCCGACCCGGGCTTCGAGGCGCTGGCCGCGCGGCTCGAAGCCCTGCTTGACGAGCACGCCGAGCACACGGCCGAGGTGGGTGCCGCCTACCGCCGCGCCCTCCAGCTCGAGGTCGATTTCTTCTCGGCCGCCGCGTCTCGGGACTGGGCCGGGGACCCGTAGCCAGGTAAGGCGGAGGACGAACAGCAACACGGGCTCTAGAACTGTTGCTGACCTGCACGTGCCACTTGGATCCCGCCGACGTTTCGACGGCGTCGCGGCCGAGTGGTCGCCACCGAAAATGCGTCCAGGATCTGCCGGGCCCAGACGGCTTGGGTGTGGCTGCTGGCGCGGATCGGACACAATGGTCCCCCATGAGTTCTGAACACGTCGGATCGCTCCCCGAAGAGGCGGCCAAGCTGTTCGCCGTCCTCCAGGGGTGGGCGGCCGACCACTCGCCGCCTCCGCCACCAGGCGATGCGCCAGCGGCGCGCGGTTCCGGCTCGGGCCATGCCAGCGCATCGCCCGAGTGCCGGTACTGCGCCTGGTGTCAGCTGCTGCGTGCGGCCAAAGCGACCAGTCCCGAAGTACGAGAGCATCTGACCAGCGCGGCGACGTCGTTCGCGCTCGCCCTGCAAGGTTGGCTGGATACACCGGCCGAGCGTCACCGGGACGCGGAGCGGGAATCGCCGCTCGAGAAGATCGACCTGTCGGAGGACTGATAGATGCCACTCACGATCGGGGTCGACGTAGGCGGAACCAAGATCGCGGCGGGGGTTGTCGACGAGTCCGGAAAGATGATCGACGAGGCGCGGCGACAGACACCGGCGCAGGACCCGAGTGAGATCGTCGACGCGATCGTCGACCTCGTGCACGAGGTGACCGCTCGACACGAGATCTCCGCGGTCGGCGTTGGTGCGGCAGGCTTCGTCAGCTCCGACCGTGCCGTCGTGCTGTTCGCGCCCAACCTCGCCTGGCGCAACGTACCGCTGCGTGACCAGCTGGAGTCGGGCCTTGACCTTCCCGTGGTGATCGAGAACGACGTCAACGCCGCCGCCTGGGGGGAGTTCCGGTTCGGGGCGGCCATCGACGCCCACGACGTGCTCATGGTCGCGGTCGGCACCGGAGTTGGTGGCGGGCTCGTGGTCGAGGGTGAGCTCGTGCGCGGCCGCTTCGGCATCGCTGCGGAGATCGGTCATCTGCGGGTGGTCCGTGGCGGCCTGGCGTGCGGGTGCGGACAGCACGGATGCTGGGAGCAGTATGCCAGTGGACGGGCGCTGGTGAGGATGGCACGTGAGCGGGCGGTCGACGGTGACGCCGTGCTGACGGCCGCTGGCGGTGACCGGGCGAACATCAACGGCCAGTCGATCACCCGGCTGGCGCAGCAAGGTGACGCGCTGAGTGTCACGCTGATCGCTGAGCTCGGTCAGTGGCTGGGCGAGGGTATCGCCAGCCTGGCAGCCGTGCTCGACCCGGGACTGGTGGTCATCGGCGGCGGCGTTGCCGAGGCCGGCGACCTTCTCATGACGCCGCTCAGGAACGCGTTCACGGAGTCGTTGCCTGCGACCGACAACCGTCCTCATCTCGAGATTCGCACCGCCACACTGGGCAACGAGGCAGCAATCATCGGTGCCGCTGAGCTGGCGAGAGAAGGACAGTGATGTTGCAGCGGCTCGCGGTCGGGATCGACGTCGGTGGTTCCAAGGTGAAGGCAGGCGTCGTCGACGAGGACGGCGTGGTGCTGGAGACGCTGGTTCTGGACACGCCGTCGACCAGCCCTCGCCTTGTCGAAGGTGTCATTGCCGATATCGTTGCCGAGCTCAGGAGCCGCCACTACGTCGTTGCGGTGGGTATCGGTGCGGCCGGCTTCGTCGACGCCACCAGGTCGACGGTCCTGTTCGCCCCCCACCTCGCGTGGCGCCACGAGCCGTTGCGCGACGCGGTCCGTCGTCGGGTGGGGCTCTCGACCATCGTTGACAACGACGCCAACTGCGCAGCGTGGGCCGAGTGGCGTTTCGGCGCCGCACAGAACGAGCCTGACCTGGTCTGCATCACGCTCGGCACCGGTATCGGCGGCGGGCTGGTGTTCAACGGGCAGGTGCACCGTGGCCGGCACGGGATCAGCGGGGAGTTCGGTCACATGCAGGTGGTCAAAGGCGGTCACGTATGTGAGTGCGGCAACCGTGGGTGCTGGGAGCAGTACGCCAGTGCCAACGCGCTGGTGCGCGAGGCGCGCGCGATGGTGGCCTCGGGGTCGACTCAGGCGGATGACATCCTCAAGCGAGCAGGGGGAGACCCGACCGCGATCACGGGTCTCATGGTCACCCAAGCGGCGCTTGACGGTGACGCCTGCGCGGTGGAGCTGCTAGCCCAGCTGGGGGACTGGCTCGGCGTAGGGATCGCCAACCTTGCAGCGGCTCTCGACCCTGGCACCTTCGTCATCGGCGGCGGGGTGTCCGACGCCGGTGACCTGCTCATCACACCGGCGACCGCAGCGTTTCGCCGAACGCTCACGGGGCGGGGCTATCGGCCCGAGGCGCGCATCGTGCGCGCCCATCTCGGCAACCAAGCGGGACTCATCGGGGCGGCGGACCTGGCGCGCACTGCGTCACGACGTCGACGTCGTCAGTCCCGGGCCCGGCGTCGCGGCGGGTCGACGCCGTTCACCCGCGGACTGTCCTGGGCGGATCAGCGGTCGACGAGGGTGACGTCGAAGGAGTAGAGCGCCGGCCGGTAGAGGTGTGCGCCTGACTCGACCGCGCGGCCGTTGTCGTCGAACGCGGTCCGGCTCATCGTCAGCAGCGGGTTGCCCTTTGCCTCGTTCAGCAGCTTCGCCTCCGAGGACGACGCCCTGCGCGCGCTGATCGTCTGGTGCGCAACGCGCACGTGAATCCCCGATGCACGCAGCTGCGCGTAGAGGCCGGTGATTGCTAGGTCGGCAGACGTGAGGTCGACGAGAGAGGCCGGCAACACGTTGCTCATCAGTGCCAGTGGCTCGTCGCCCACGAGCCGCACCCGCTCGACGACCCACACTGGGTCGCCTACGGTCAGCTGGAGCTGACGGGCCGTGCTGTCGTCGGACTCGATCAGCTCGAGCCGCAGGACCCGCGTGTGTGGCGCTCTGCCGCCCGCGAGCAGGTCGTCGTGGAGGCTCGTCAGCTCGACAGAGCGCCGTATCTGTGACTGCACCACCTGGGTGCCGACACCACGCTTGCGTACGAGCAAGCCCTTGTCGACGAGGGTCGAGATGGCCTGGCGCATCGTCGGCCGGGAGAGCCCGAGCGTGTCGGCGAGGGCGACCTCGTTGACAATGCGGTCGCCCGGCTTCAGCACGCCCTCGGTGATGGACCGCTCCAGTTGCTCGGCCACCTGGTGGTAGAGGGGCACGGGGCTGGAGCGGTCAACGCTCAGGGCCGGGAAGGTGGAGATCGGGCGCTCCAGGATCTGTTTACGGATGGAATGCGCTCAGTGTAGAGCGCCAGCAGGCTATAGGTAATGTCGTTCTAATGTCAGGACAAACCCTTGACAGCCATCGGCCTGCTCACCACACTGTGGGGACGGCTTCAGATCTAAGGCGGACGATGCAGCGCGACAAGCGGCCGAAGGTCAGTGAGCGGGTCGCTGGCGCGCCGATCTCGTGGGGCGTCTGCGAGGTCCCTGGCTGGGGACATCAGCTGGAGCCCGACCAGGTCCTGTCGGAGATGGCTTCTCTCGGACTGGCGGCCACCGAGCTCGGTCCGGACGGGTTCCTGCCCGCTGACCCGGCCGCGAAGGTGGGGATACTCGACGCCCACGGGCTCCGCGCGGTCGGCGGGTTCATGCCGATCCTGCTGCACGAACCAGGCAGTGACCCGCTGCCGGCGGCCGACCGGTTCCTCGACGGCTGTGTCGCCTCCGGCGCCGACGTGATGGTGCTGGCGGCCTTCACCGGCGTCGACGGGTATGACACTCGACCGGTCCTCGACGACCTCGGCTGGAAGGCGTTGCTGGCGAACCTGGACCGAGTAAACGAGCTCGCCGATGACCGGGGCATCACCGCCTGCCTGCATCCGCACTTCGGCACCATGGTCGAACGCCGGGACGAGGTGGATCGGGTGATGCAAGGGTCGACGATCGGGCTCTGCGTCGACACCGGCCACCTGGCCGTGGGCGGCGCAGACCCCGTTGCGATCACTGCGACGTACGCCGGGCGGGTGCGGCACGTGCACCTCAAGGACGTCGACCTGCAGCTGGCAGGGCAGGTTTCGGCGGGGGAGCTGGCCTTCGCGACCGCGGTCGAGCAAGGCATGTTCCGCCCGCTCGGTGACGGCGACCTCGACATCGCCACCTTGGTGCAGGCGTTGGAGGCCGGCGGCTACTCGGGCTGGTACGTGCTGGAGCAGGACGTGAAGCTTGCTCTGGCACCGATCGGTGACGGGGCGGGGCCGCTGCACGACGTCGGGCGAAGCCTCGAATATCTGAGGGGTGTGGGCGGATGACGGCCGCGGGTCGCAGCAACACCGTCGCCGCGTTCCAGGTGCTCACGATGGGTCGGGTCAGTGTCGACGTCTACCCCCAGCAGATCGGGGTGGGCCTCGAGGATGTGACGACTTTCGGGAAGTACCTGGGAGGTAGCCCTACGAACGTGGCGGTCGCGGCCGCCAGGCATGGTCGGCGCGCGGCCGTCATCACCCGCACGGGGGCAGACCCCTTCGGCCGCTTCATCCACCAGGCGCTGCGGGGTTTCGACGTCGACGACAGGTTCGTGACGTCGGTGCTGTCTCTGCCGACGCCTGTCACATTCTGCGAGATCTTTCCCCCCGACAACTTTCCACTCTACTTCTACCGCTTCCCGACCGCGCCCGACCTGCAGATCACTGCGGACGAGCTTGACCTGGCGGCGGTCGTGGCCGCGGACGTGTTCTGGGTGACTGTGACCGGGCTGTGCCAGGAGCCGTCCCGGTCGGCGACGATGGCCGCGCTCGAGGCGCGTGGACGAGGTGGGATCACCGTCCTCGACCTCGACTATCGGGCGATGTTCTGGTCGTCGCCCACAAAGGCCCATGACGCCATCACCGAGGCTCTTCGCCACGTCACCGTCGCGGTGGGCAACCTCGAGGAGTGTGCCGTCGCCGTGGGCGAGTCCGAGCCCGACGCCGCGGCCGGCGCCCTGCTCGCTGCGGGAGTCGAGCTGGCTGTCGTCAAGCAAGGACCGGCCGGTGTGCTCGGCGCTCGGTCGAACGAGTCAGTGACCGTCGCACCGGTGCGCGTCGAGGTCGTCAACGGCCTCGGTGCCGGCGACGCGTTCGGTGGCGCGCTGTGCCACGGTCTGCTCGCTGGCTGGGACACCCAGCGGCTGCTGCGCTTTGCCAACGCTGCCGGTGCCGTCGTTGCGGGGCGGCTGGCCTGCGCGGACGCCATGCCGACGACTGCCGAGCTCGACGCTGTGCTGGCGGGAGCAACCCTGTGAGCGAGACGGAGCTTGTCCAGCTTCTCGACGACCGGGTACGCCGGCCCGGGCGCATCGCCGAGCTGGCCGCCGGCCGCGAACGGCCGACATCTGCCGTCGGGGCGAGCGGCCGGCTCATGCTGGTCGCCGCGGACCACCCCGCCCGCGGAGCACTCCGGGCTGGGGACCAGCCGCTGGCGATGGCCGACCGCTGGGGGCTGTTGCAAAGGCTCTCGATCGCTCTCTCCCGTCCAGGTGTCGACGGCGTGCTCGCCACGGCCGACATCGTGGAGGACCTGCTCCTGCTCGGTGCGCTCGAGGGCAAGGTCGTGATCGGCTCCATGAACCGAGGAGGCCTGGCCGGCACCAGCTTCGAGATCGACGACAGGTTCACCGGTTATGACGCCGAGGCGATCGAGCGCAGTGGGTTCCAGGGCGGCAAGATGCTGCTCCGCATCGATCCTGACGACCCTGCGACCGCTCCAACGTTGGAGGCGTGCGCGAACGCCGTGAGTGCGCTGGCACAGCGCTCACTGATGGCGATCGTGGAGCCGTTTATCTCCCACCGGGTCGACGGCAGGGTACGCAACGACCTGACCGCAGAAGCCGTGATCCGCTCGGCAACCGTTGCCTCCGGCCTCGGGTCGACGTCAGCGCACACCTGGCTGAAGCTTCCCGTCGTCGACGGCATGAGCGACGTTCTCGCCGCCACCACTTTGCCGGTCCTTCTGCTCGGAGGCGAGGTCGGCAGCGACCAGCGGGCCCAGTTCGCCCAGTGGTCGGAGGCTCTCGCCAGCCCGCAGGTCAAGGGGATGGTCGTCGGCCGTACCCTTCTCTACCCGCCGGACGGCGACGTGGCTGCCGCCGTCGACGCGACTGTGGAGATGATGTGACGTGACCCGGCCGACGTACCACCTGAGCGCTGCAGAGGCAGCCGAGCCGCCGTACGACGTCATGGTGACGCCGGAGCGGGCCGGCTGGACGTATGCCGGCCTGGCGGTTCTCGATCTCGAGGCGGGTCAGAGTGTCGAGGTGGAAACCGGCGAGTCGGAGCTGCTGGTGCTGTCTCTCACCGGTGGCTGCACGGTGACCGGAGACGGTGGCACCTTGACAGTCTTCGGTCGCGAGACGGTCTTCTCCGGCCCCAGTGACTTCGTCTACGTCCCTCGAGACGCCTCGGTGCAGGTCTCGAGCCGTGACGGCGGACGCTTCGCGATGCCGTCGGCCAGGTGCGCCCGGCGGCTGCCGATGCGCCACCAGCCGGCGTCGGAGGTGCCGGTCGAGCTGCGCGGTGCCGGCCAGGCGAGCCGGCAGGTCAACAACTTCTGCACCCCCGACGCGTTCGAGACCGACAAGCTGATCGCCTGCGAGGTACTGACGCCCGGCGGCAACTGGTCCTCCTACCCACCCCACAAGCACGACGAGCAGACCGCGCAGGAGAGCCAGCTCGAGGAGATCTACTACTACGAGGTGACGCCCGGTCCGGTCGGCCCGGGGATGGCCTACCAACGCGTCTACGGCCACGACCGCGCAGACATCGACGTACTGGCCGAGGTCCGGTCGGGCGACGTCGTGCTGATCCCGCACGGGTGGCACGGCCCGTCCATGGCCGCGCCCGGCTACGACCTCTACTACCTGAACGTGATGGCCGGCCCCGGTCAGGTTCGATCCTGGAACATCACTGACGACCCGGCACATGGCTGGGTGCGTAGCAGCTGGGACGGCGTCGACGTCGACCCTCGGCTGCCGTTCGCTGCCGCGGGAGGTACGCGATGACGGCCCGGCTGACAGTTGCGCAGGCGTTGGTGCGCTTCCTCGAGCAGCAGTACGTCGAGCGCGACGGGCGACGCAACGCCTTCTTCGCAGGCTGTTGGGGCATCTTCGGGCACGGCAACGTCGCAGGCGTCGGCCAGGCGCTCCTCGAGCGCGAGGTCGCCGAGCGCGAGACCGGGGAGACCGGCCTGCGCTACCACCAGGCGCGCAACGAGCAGGCGATGGTGCATGCGGCCGTGGGTTACGCGCGAATGCGGAACCGGCTGGCGATGTATGCCTGCACGGCATCGGTGGGGCCGGGTTCGACCAACATGGTGACCGGCGCGGCGCTCGCTACCATCAACCGGATCCCGGTCCTGCTGCTGCCAGGTGACGTGTTCGCGACCCGGGCAGCCAACCCGCTCCTGCAGGAGCTCGAAGACCCGCGCAGCCTCGACGTCAGCGTCAACGACGTCTTCAAGCCCGTGTCGCGCTACTGGGACCGCATCAACCGACCCGAGCAGCTCCCGGCCGCGCTGCTCGCGGCGATGCGAGTCCTCACCGACCCGGTAGAGACGGGTGCCGTGACGTTGTCGTTGCCGCAGGACGTCCAGGCGGAGGCACACGACTGGCCCGACGACCTGTTCGCGGAGCGGGTCTGGCACATCGGTCGGCCGGCTGTCGAGCCGGCCGCCCTGGACCGTGCACTGGACGTCATCCGCTCGGCCAGGCGACCGATCGTGATAGCTGGCGGCGGTGTGATCTACGCCGAGGCGACTGCGGCGCTGAGTGCCCTCGCGGAGCAGACCGGCATCCCGGTGGCAGAGACCCAGGCAGGCAAGGGTTCTCTGCCGTACGACCACCCGTCATCGCTCGGCGCCGTCGGAGCGACGGGCACGACCGCCGCCAACGCGGCGGCGAACGAGGCCGATGTGGTGATCGGGGTCGGCACCCGCTACAGCGACTTCACCACCGCATCACGCACTCTCTTCGCCCAACCCGACGTGCGATTCGTCAACCTCAACCTTGCGTCGTTCGACGCGCACAAGCTGTCCGCGACCGCGCTCGTCGCCGACGCGCGGGTCGGCCTCGAGCAGCTCACGTCCGGACTACGGGAGTGGAACGTTGACTCGGAGTACCGCGAGGGCGCCACGGCCGCGGCGGGAGCTTGGGACGACGTGGTCCAGGAGGCGTACGACCGCAAGCACGGCCCGCTGCCGTCGCAGGCAGAGGTGATCGGCGTCGTGAACCGTCTGTCCCAGCCACGCGACGTCGTCGTCTGCGCCGCCGGCTCGATGCCCGGCGACCTGCACAAGCTGTGGCGCACCCGTGACCCGAAGGGCTACCACGTCGAGTACGGCTACTCCTGCATGGGCTACGAGATCGCGGGCGGCCTGGGCGTAGCAATGGCCGTTGCACAGACCGGCGACGACCGTGACGTCTTCGTGCTCGTCGGTGACGGCTCCTACCTGATGATGGCCCAGGAGCTGGTCACCGCGGTCGCTGAAGGCGTGAAGATCGTCGTCGTGCTGGTGCAGAACCATGGGTTCGCCTCGATCGGTGCCCTGTCGGAGTCCCTCGGCTCACAACGCTTCGGCACCCGGTACCGCTACCGCACCGAGTCGGGTCTCGACGGCGACACCTTGCCGGTCGACCTCGCCGCGAACGCCGCAAGCCTCGGCGTCGAAGTGATCCGCGCAACCGACGTCGACAACCTGGAGAAGGCGGTCACCGCCGCTCAGGCGTCCACGACGGCGACGGTGGTCCACATCGAGACGGACCCACGGGTGCCGGCCCCCGACAGTCCAGCGTGGTGGGACGTCCCGGTCGCCGGAGTGTCGAACCTGCAGAGCACGCAGAACGCTCGTGCGACGTACGACAATGCAAAGCGGAGCCAACGGTCGCACTTGAGACCTCCGACGCCGCCCACAGACAGCACACACAAGTCAAAGGATGATCAGGCATGAAGGTTGATCGGGTGCAGGTTGTGCCACGGACCACACAGCAGAGTCGACGACAGGAAGGTAGCGGCGCATGAGGCTGATGGGCAGGATGCAGAAGTTGGGCTGGGGGATGGGGTTGTCGGCCGTGCTCCTCCTCACGGCGTGTAGTGGCACGGGTCAAGACGATGGTCCCGACAGCTCGAGCTCCCTCGACCTGACCGTCGCCGTCATCACCCACGGTGCCCCGAGTGACGCCTTCTGGAGCGTCGTCAAATCCGGGGCCGAGCGGGCCGGTAAGGACCTCGGTGTCAGCGTCGACTACAACTCCGACGACGACGTCACCAAACAGGCCGAGCTGATCGACACCGCCGTCAGCAAGGACGTCGACGGCATCGTGGTCTCCATGGCGGAGCCGGACGGCCTCGAAGACAGCATCAAGGCGGCCGTCGACGCGGGGATCCCGGTCATCACGATCAACTCAGGTATCGACGAGTCCAAGTCGTTCGGTGCGATCACCCACATCGGACAGAGCGAGACCATCGCCGGACAGGCTGCCGGTGACAAGTTCAACGAGCTCGGTGCCCAGCACGTCCTGTGCGTGATCCACGAGGCAGGAAACGTCGGCCTCGAGCAGCGCTGCGCCGGTGCCAAGGAGAAGTCCGACGGCGAGGTCGAGAACCTGCAGGTCGAAGGTGCCGACACCGCGAAAGCCTCCGAGAAGATCCTGGCAGCTCTGCAGGCGGACGACTCCATCGATGCTGTGCTCGCCCTCAACGGGGCGGTCGCGCTGGGTGGGGCGCAGGCGGTCGAGCAGGCCAGCACGGACGTACAGGTCGGCACCTTCGACCTGTCGACCGACGTACTGACAGGGATCGAGGACGGCTCGATCGCGTTTGCCATCGACCAGCAGCCCTACGTCCAGGGCTACCTCGGCGTGCAGTTCCTCTACTTGAAGGCGCTGAACGGTAACGATGTCGGTGGCGGTCAGCCCGTGTACTCCGGACCCGCCTTCGTCACCAAGGACAACGCCGCCGACGTGCTCAAGTACGCCAAGCAGGGCACGCGCTGAGCTGAGCGGCAGGCCCGCGTCGACCGGCGGGCCTGCACCGCTCGGGAAGGAACACCATGTCCACCACGACCGCAACCGACACCGAGACCGACGCCGATGAACGGATGGCCCCCACCAGCCGGATGACGAAGGTGCTGCGCCGGCCCGAGGTGGGATCGGCCATCGCCGCGCTCATCGTCTTCGTGTTCTTCACCGTCTACACGTCGGAGTTCCTCAGCGACCAGGGCGTCGGCACCTGGCTCAACTCGTCCTCGCGCATCGGGATCGTCGCGGTCGCCGTGGCGCTGTTGATGATCGGCGGCGAGTTCGACCTGTCCACCGGCACCATGGTCGGGACCTCCGGCCTGATGGTCGGGGTGCTGACGACGCACTTCGGTCTCAACATCTTCCTCGCGGTCGCGGTGGCGCTGCTCGCCGCCCTCGCCATCGGCGCGCTGAACGGCCTCTTGGTCATGAAGACGGGACTGCCGAGCTTCATCGTCACGCTCGGCACGTTCTTCGCCCTGCAAGGCGTCAACGTCGCGCTGACGAAGGCGATCATCGGCCAGGTGGCCATCCAGGGCATGAAGCTGGTTCCGGCGTACGACTCGATCCAGCCGATCTTCGGCGGTTCCTTCACGCTGCTGGGCGCCTCGGTCGACGTCTCGGTGCTGTGGTTCCTGGCAGTCATCGCCGCTGCGACGTGGCTGCTGTTGCGCACCCGCCAGGGCAACTGGATCTTCTCCGTCGGAGGAGCGCAGCAGAGCTCCCGCCAGGTGGGAGTGCCGGTGTTGGCGACCAAGGTCCGCCTGTTCATGACGACGGCCGCGGCTGGGTGGCTGGTGGGCATGATCACCTTGTTCAAGTCGTCAACGGTCAACGGTGCGACCGGCGTGGGCGACGAGTTCATCTTCATCATCTGCGCGGTGGTGGGTGGCTGCCTGCTGACCGGAGGGTTCGGGTCCGCGATCGGTGCTGCCCTGGGCGCGATGATCTACGGCATGACCCAGCAGGGCATCGTCTACGCCAACTGGGACAGCGACTGGCTGAAGGCGTTCCTCGGCGTGATGCTGCTCGGGGCGGTGCTCGTCAACAACTGGGTGCGCAAGCGGGCGGAGGTGGCGCGATGAGCACGAACGACAGTTCGGTCGACCAGCCCGCAGACAGCACGGACGAACCGGTCGCCGACACCGCGGAACACGGTGACGCGCGTACGTCGGGAGCAGCGCTGCCTCCGCGCGGGACCTCGATCATCGAGGTCACCGGGATCGGCAAGAGTTACGGCCAGGTGATTGCGCTGCACGACGTCACCACGTCGGTGCGTGCCGGGGAGGTCACTTGCGTGCTCGGCGACAACGGTGCCGGCAAGTCGACGTTCATCAAGATCCTCGCGGGCGCGCACGAGCACACCGAAGGCACGTTCGTCGTCGACGGGATCAGCCGCAACATGAACAGCCCGCGAGCCGCCCTCGCACTCGGGATCGCCACCGTCTACCAGGACCTCGCGGTGGTGCCGCTGATGCCGGTCTGGCGGAACTTCTTCCTGGGTTCGGAGATAACCAAGGGTTTCGGACCGATCCGGCGCCTGGACATCTCTGGGATGAAGCGGATCGCCAAGTCGGAGCTCGCCGCGATGGGCATCGACCTGCGCGACGTCGACCAGCCGATCGGCACGTTGTCGGGCGGTGAGCGCCAGTGCGTGGCGATCGCGCGTGCGGTGTACTTCGGTGCCCGCGCGCTGATTCTGGACGAGCCGACCGCAGCACTCGGCGTCCGCCAGTCCGGGATCGTGCTGAAGTACATCGCCAAGGCGCGCGACCGCGGCCTCGGCGTCGTCTTCATCACCCACAACCCCCATCACGCCTATCCCGTCGGGGACCGTTTCATGCTGTTGCGCCGCGGCCGCAGCATGGGTGATTTCGCCAAGGCGGAGATCACGCTCGATGAGCTGGTACGGATGATGTCGGGCGGTGCAGAGCTCGAGGCGCTGACACACGAGCTGCAGCAGGACGAGCCCGACTCGGCGCTCACGAAGAGCCTCCGGGAGGAGGTCGAGACGTCGTGACCCTGCCCGGGTCGCTGCCGGGTGACGTGCCTTCGCTCGGGGTGGGCGTCGTTGGGTTCGGCTGGATGGGGCAGGTGCACGCGCGTGCCTACGCACGGCTGCGCCAGCACTACCCCCAGACGCCGCTGCACCCTCGACTGGTCGCTGTCGCCGACACCGACGAGCGCGGTCGCCTGTTGGCCACGTCGGCGTACGGCTTCGAAGAAGCGGTGCCGCAGTGGCAGGATCTGGTCGCCCGCGAGGACATCCAAGTGGTCAGCGTCTGCGGGCCGAACTTCGTGCACCGCGACGTGGCGGTCGCTGCCGCCAGTGCGGGAAAGCACGTCTGGGTGGAGAAGCCGGCAGGGCGCAACCTCGCCGACACCCTCGAGATCGCCGAGGCGGTCCGGCTGGCCGACGTCGCCTCGGCGGTCGGGTTCAACTACCGCAACGCCCCTGCCGTCGAGCTGGCTCGCGACATCGTCACCGGCGGTGAGCTCGGCGCGATCGAGACCGTCACGATGAGCCTGCTCAGCGACTACGCCGCACACCCCGACGGCGCGTTGTCATGGCGCTTCGACCCGACCCTCGCCGGCACGGGTGCGCTCGGGGACCTGGCCTGCCACGGGCTCGACCTGGCCAGGTACGTCGCCGGTGCCGCGACCGGTGACATCACCGAGGTGGTCGCCGACCAGTCGGCGTTCATCGCTCAACGGCCGCAGGCGACGGGTGCCGTGTCGCACTTCTCGACGGCGGCAGGCGGTGCGCTCGGCCCGGTCGGAAACGAGGACTACGCCTCGGCGCTGCTTCGTTACGCATCCGGCGCCCGCGGGCTGCTGACGGCGTCGCGGGTCGCCGTCGGCGAGCAGTGCGCCTACGGGTTCGAGGTCCGCGGCGAGCAGGGGGCGGTGGCGTGGGACTTCCGCCGGATGGACGAGCTGCGGGTGTGCCGCGGTCAGGGTTACCACGACGCTGCCTGGCAGGTGCAGCATGTCGGCCCGCGCGACGGAGAGTACGCAGCCTTCCAGCCCGGCGCCGGCGTGGCGATGGGTTACGACGACCTCAAGGTCATCGAGGCCGGCCGGTTGGTCGCCTCGATCGCCGAGAAGCGTCCCATCGGGGCGACGATCGGCGACGCCGTCGTCGCGGCGCGCCTGGTCGACGCGATGACCCGGTCGTTCGACGAGCGTCGGTGGATCTCCCTGTGACCGCTGCTCCCATGCCGGTCCGGGTCGGCGTGATCGGCGTCGGTGACATGGGCGCGGCCCACGTCCGCACACTCAGCACGTGGGTTCCCACGGCCTCAGTCGTGACGGCGTACGACCCCGACACCGACCGCGCCACCGCCGTCTGCGCCGAGGTGGGCGGGCGCGTCGCCGGCTCTGCGACGGAGGTCATCGAGGCCGACGATGTCGACGCCGTGCTCATCGCCGCGCCTGACCCGTTGCACGAAGAGCTGGTGCTTGCGTGCATCGGTGCCGGAAAGCCGACCTTGTGTGAGAAGCCGCTGACCACCTCCGCCGACGGGTCGCAACGCGTCGTCGACGCCGAGGTGGACGCCGGTCGCCGGCTCGTGCAGGTCGGCTTCATGCGGCGGTACGACCCGGCGTACGCGCAGCTGCGGCAGCTCTGCGCGGATGGTGCGGTAGGTGACGCCCGCGTCGTGCACTGTGTCCACCGCAACCGCCAGGCCGGTCCAGGCGCGACCTCGGAGGGGATCATCTACAACTCGATGATCCACGAGCTCGACACCGTGCCCTGGCTGCTCGACGATCCGCTTTCGGCGATCACCGTGTTCGCGCCGGAGGTCCCGGATGGAGAGTTGAGGGACCCCCAGCTTGCACTGATCGAGACGGCCGGCGGTCGCCTCGTCACCGTCGAGGTCTTCGTCAACGCCGGTTACGGCTACGACGTGCAGTGCGAGGTCGTCGGCGAGCGGGGAACCGCCCGGCTGACGCCGCCGTACGGACTCGGCCTGCGCAGGGACGGCGTTGACGGGGTGGCCGTCTTCGACGACTTCGTGGCGCGGTTCAGCGATGCCTACCGCATCGAGCTGTCGGCGTGGGTCGCGAGCCTCGTGTCGGGTACGCCGACGGGGCCGAGCGCCTGGGACGGGCACCGCGCGAACCTCGCCGCGTCAGCGGGCGTGCAGTCGCTGCACACCAACGGCCGGGTCGCCATCCCGCACCCCGAGCGGCCGGCGCTCTACCGCTGACGTGGCCGGCGGCGGTGGGCCGCGCGCCGGCATCTGCCATGTCAACATGGCGCCGGCATCTGCCATGTCAACATGGCAGATCGCCTCTCCACACACCAGATTTGCCATGTTCACAAGCCAGCTGGTTTGTGAACATGGCAAACGCCAACCGGGAGTGGTGGTTTAGCGGGGGCGCCTGTAGTCAGGCACCAGCTCCTGCGCGAGCTGCTCGAGGAACAGTCCGACGTCGGTGACGATGCCGCGGGCCTGCGACGAGCCGCGGTCGGCGAGCTTGGTGACGGTCGCGGGGTTGATGTCGACGCACACCAGCGGGATCGACGCCGGAAGGATGTTGCCGGTCGCCACGGAGTGCAGCATCGTCGCGACCATCAAGCAGAACCCGACGCCCTCGAGGCCGGCTCGCATCGCCCGCTGCCCTTCGATGACGTCGGTGTAGACGTCCGGCAACGGGCCATCGTCGCGGACCGACCCGACGAGCACGAAGTGCTTGCCCCGCGTCACCAGCGCGTGCATGATGCCGCCGGTCAACACCCCCTGCTCGACGGCGGCCGCGATCGAGCCGGCCTTGCGGATCGTGTTGAGGGCGCGGATGTGGTGCTCGTGGCCGTGCTCGACGCCCCGGCCCTGGGCCAGGTCCACACCGAGGGAGGTGCCGTAGAGCGCCGACTCGATGTCGTGGGTGGCGAGGGCGTTGCCTGCGAACAGTACGTCGACATACCCGGCGTCGACCATCGAAACCATGGCAGGAGCAGCTCCGGTGTGGACGACGCCGGGGCCGCCGACCCAGAGCAGCTTCTTGCCGGCGGCCTTGGCCTCGCGCATGCCGTCGGCCACCTGGCGCACCAGCAGCGTCTGCGGCTTCTCGCTCGAGACGTCGGACTCCATGAACCCGAACACCTCCTGCTCGACGCCGCCGGCGGGCAGGGGGGTGGTGACCTTGACGCCGGACGCGCCGCAGACGACGAGCATGCCCACCTTCACGTCCGACATGGGCAGCGTGAAGACGCGGGCGGGGTCGACCGTGGTGTCGATGACGAGGCCGCAGTCCATCTCCGGGTTCTCGACCCGTAGCCACCCACCGCGGAAGCGGACCCGTGTCTCGAGGTTGGTCGTCGAGTAGAACCCGTCGGGGAAGACTCCGTCGGTGTCGGTCTCACTGACTGTCACCTCACCCGGGTGCACCATGTTGACGCCACGCGTCTGGAGCCGCATCAGCATCCGCTGGAGCGACTCGTCGTCGTCGGCGCTGACGAGGATCCGTGCGTACGACGTGTCGGTGGCGTCGTGCCCGAGGTCGAACCGTTCGATCACGTGGTCGCCACCGTATTCACGGATGTCGCTGAGCGCTCGCGACAAGATGCCGCTGTCCATCAGGTGCCCGGTGATCTCGACGATCTCGTTGGACTGCTCGGTCATGGGGCACAGGCTAGTGGTCGTCTCTGTTAGTTCGTCGGGGTCCCCGCGCCCCAGGCACGCACATCGCTGCGTTGGCATCGCTCGACAGACGCCCAGTCTGCCTTCGCGTCGCCGCCTTGCGCTGCACGCACCTGGCCCACGGCTACCCTCGACAAACTTCCGTCGATGACCACTAGTGGGGCCGGTCGGATGCCCTCAGCCCGGTGTGGCGGTCGGCGAGGTACGGCGCGCCGGCGCGTCAGACCACTGCCCCGTTGCCGGACGTCCACTCGTCGTCGTCGCCGTCGTCCATCGTGGCGATCAAGGTGACGAAGCCGCCGACGAAGCCACCGACGGCCAGCACCGACAACCAGGCCGGCAGCACCAGCGAGAACAGCACGCCGACGAGCAGCAGCAGCGGACCGCCGAGCACGGCCACCCAGGCGAGCTGCTTGTACGGCTCGAGCTTCGGCAGCGGCGGCGGCGTCGGTGGGACGAACCGGTCCACGTCGTCCTCGCGCGCCGCGGATCGACTCCGGCTGGAGTCGTCGGCGCCCTCGTCCGCCAGCGACGTGGCGTCGCGCTGCGCCAGCCAGCCCTCAAGGTCGCCGACCGGCCCCGGACGTGCGGCGGGCTCGGAGCTCGGCGTCTCGTCGCGTGAGCTGTCGCTGGACGGCGAGAAGTCGAGGTCCTCGTTGGCGGGCCACGGGTTGACAGCAGCAGTGACCGGCTGGTCGAAGCCGGCCACGATCTGCGCCCACGTCAGGTCGTCGCTGCTCGCAGCCAACGACGGGTCCTGGGCGGTGAGCTGGCCGCGCACCTGGTCCGACTCGGCCGCGTCGACGTACAGGCGGTCGAGGACACCTTCGCGGATCTCAGGCCGGTCGAAGCCGGACATCGACGTCGACTCCACCGGACGGGTGTAGGCGGCAACCCCCTGCTCCTTGAGCTCGAGCAAGAACGCGTCGGCGACCCGCGGGTCGAGGTCGGCGACGGGGGAGTAGGACGAGGCGGTGAGGCCGTTAGACCGCATCAGCGACGTCCGGTTGGGCGCTGTGCTTGCGGATGAACTCCGCGGACTCGGTGAAGATGGCCGGCGCGTCGTTGTCGAGCGTGGCCACGTGGTAGCTGTTGCTCAGCACGCGCTCGGTGACGTCACGCGACGACACCTGCTGCACGATGAGCTGTGCCGACATCGGCTCGACGACGTGGTCGACGAGCGAGCGGAACAGCAGCAGGGGCACGGTGACCTTCGGCAGGTCGGCACGGGTGACCTTCCACAGTGCACGCAGCGAGTCGACGGCCTTCAGCGGCGTGCGGCCGTAACAGTGCTCGTCGACGCCTGCCTTCTTGATGTCGTTGCCGATCCCCTTGAGCGCCGGCACGAGCCGCTTCACGAGCGGCACCGCGAGCAGGTCCTTGCGGGTGCTGATCACCGACGGATTGACCAGCACCAGACCGGCGATGTCGTCGGCGCGCTCCTCTGCCAGCCGGAGCGCCAGGCAACCGCCCATCGACAACCCGCAGACGAACACGTCGTCGCACAACGCACCCAGCCGGTCGAGCGCTGCCGACGCCTCGGCGTACCAGTCCGTCCACCGGGTGCGGTTCAACTCCTGCCAGCTGGTGCCGTGGCCGGGGAGCCGGGGGACCTCGACCGTGAAGCCGTCGTCGGCGAGCGCCTGCCCCCACGGAACCATCGAGGCAGGGGACCCGGTGAAGCCGTGGACGAGGAGTACGCCGGTGCCGCCGCCTGCGGCGCTGTACGGCTCGGCGGCGGGTTGAACCTGCACGGCTGGCTCCTGAGGACGGGCGGGACGCGTTGCTCGACGTGTCCAGCACATCGTGTCACGCTCGCGGCGGGTTTTCGAGGCGTGCGTTCGTAGTGCGGTTTCGCCTGCCGTCGCTCCCGCCGCCAGACGATGTGGCAAACACACCACTAGGGTGAGCCTGTCCTAGGAGGTCGTGCGTGTTCTACTGGTTGCTGAAGTGGGTGTTCATCGGGCCGCTTCTCAAGCTGATCTTCAGACCGTACGCCGAGGGCACCGAGAACGTTCCCGACGAGGGCGCAGCGATCCTGGCCAGCAACCACCTCTCGTACTCCGACTGGCTCTTCATGCCGGTGACGATCCCCCGGCGGGTCACGTTCGTGGCGAAGGCGGAGTACTTCACGACGCCCGGTCTCAAGGGCTGGCTGCAGAAGACGTTCTTCTCCGGTGCCGGCCAGGTGCCGATCGACCGCTCCAGCGGCACGGCAGCGGCCGGTGCCATCGCGACCGGCTTGAAGATCCTTGCGAAGGGTGAGCTGTTCGGCATCTATCCCGAAGGCACCCGGTCGCACGACGGCCGGCTCTACCGCGGCAAGACCGGCGTCGCACGGATGGCGCTCGAGGCCAAGGTCCCGGTCATCCCGCTGGCGGTCATCGACACCGACGCGGTTGCCCCGCCCGGCAAGATCTTCGGCACGTACGCACGCCCCGGCGTCCGGTTCGGCACGCCGCTCGACTTCTCCCGCTACGAAGGCATGGAGGACGACCGCTTCGTGCTGCGGTCGATCACCGACGAGATCATGTACGAGATCATGGAGCTCTCCGGCCGCGAGTACGTCGACGTGTACTCCGCCAAGGCCAAGGAGGAGGCTCAGCGCGAGGCCAAGGAAGCCCGCGCGGAGGCCAAGGCCGAGGCCAAGGCGGAGGCCAAGGAGGCGAAGGCGAAAGCCGACGCCGACGCCAAGGCGGCCGAGTCCAAGGAGCGCGCGGCGCAGCCGGAAAGCCTCGAACCGGAGTCCGGCGACCCGCTCTGAAAGCCCGAAGCGATCAGCTCGGGCTTACCGGCCCGCCGAAGAAGACCTGGATCTCGGTGATCTGCCCACCGCGCACCGTAATGAACTCCGTGTTGCGGTGACGGTCCCCGTTCGTCAGCTCGTACTCGTACATGATGAAGACGCCGTCGCCGGCCTCCGCAATCTCCACGATCTCTTGTGACGTGAGGCGGTCCGCGGTCGGGAAGCAGCGTTCGAAGTACGTCGCCTTGTCGATGTGGTCGTCCTGCGGGCTGGTGAAGGAGAGGTCATCCGCGAGCAGCTGGTCCGCCGCGTCGCGGTCCCGAGACTGGTACGCATCGAAGATGGCGCGGACTGTGTCGGCGTTGGTAGGGGGCAACATGGGTGTCCTCACGGCGGTGGTGTGGTGGGTGCTGTCGTCATGAAGACTGCTTCAGGCGTCGAAACTCATCGTTGTCCACAGGAGCGCCCGGGCAAACTACCCGTTGTGGACCGGTGTCACCTGCTGGCGGCCTAACCCTCCTCGAGCCGAGTCAGGAACGCTTCGACAGCATGGGTGATCTGCAAGTGCACCTCGACAGTGCGGATCACGTCGCCGGGCACATGTGCGAAATGGCTGACCTCCGGCAGATCGAGCACCTCGCACCCGAGCTCGCCTGCCCTGTCGGCGTTCCAGCTGGGGTCCGCACCACCACCGACCAGCAGCTGACGGGCGCCATTGCTGGCGTTTCGCTCGATGGCTTCGATCGAGATGGGGTGCTGGAACAGCGGCGTCATCCAGATCGCGTCGAGCCGGTGCTCGGCGGCCACCGGCGACGCCAACGTGCCCAGTGACTTGGCAAGCAGGAGCAGCCGGTCAGCGGCGACCTCGTTGTCAATCGCCGCGCGTGTCTGGTCGCAGACCCAAGCCGCGGTCTCCGAGTCGTTGCGCTCGTTGCTGGGCTGGTCCCACCAGACCTGCTGGACCGTCCATCCGTGCTGGAGCAGCGACTGACGGCCGAACTCCAGCAGCGGGTGGGCGGGGGAGTAGCCGGCTCCAGGCAGGACGAGCGCGACCTTGGTAGACGGTGTGAAGTCGGGGTCGAAGCGGGCCGGCATCGTGCCGAAAGGCTTGCTCATGCGATCACTGTGCCAGAGCTCTCGTGCCGCGTGAGTGGTGCTGAGTACGGTGGCATGGCCCGCCCTGCCTCCTGCTCGCCCTCCCTGACGGGGCTCACCGAGGTCCTGCAGACAGCACCCTGAATGCGTTGACATGTGACCATGCGGTCACCGAGGCTCGTCCTGTCTCGCCGGCCCCGTCTATCAGATCTTCATCAAGGCGACCCAGCAGGCGATCTGGGACGCGATCACCCAACCGGAGTTTCAGCGCCCGCTACTTCTGCGGGTCCCGAGTCGAAACCACCGGCGAGGTAGTCTCACCCTTCCGCTACCACTCGCCCGACGGGTCATCGCTGTGGGGCAATGAGATCGTCTTGGAGTCCGACCCGCCGCGGCGGCTGGTCGTGACTTGGCGTTCGCTGTACGACCCCGAAGCGGCTGATGAGCCTGCCAGCCGAGTGAGCTGGGAGATCAAGCCTCAACAGCGAGATCTGCCGTCCTGCTAGCGTCCGCAGCACTACGACGACCGGAGGAGGTGGGATCCATCAACGCGTCGCGTCGGTGTCCTCAGATGGCGATGACGCGGACGAGGTCGTCGAGTCCGCGGACATCATCGCCGTTGCGGGTGTAGAGATCGAGACCGTTGGCGTGTGCCGTGGCGGCGATGAGAAGGTCCGCGAATCGGCTCCGCGGCCTGCGTCCCTGCCGGGTGACGGCGGCGACCACGAGTCCATAGCTGCGTGCGGCTGAGCCGTCGAACCGGATCGGCTCGAACTTGGCCTCGACCTCCTGGAGTCGCGCCTGCCGCTTCGCGGCCTCACCAGGAGTGTTGGCCAGATGCGGTCCCGCGGCCAGCTCGGCCGCAGTGATTGCGGAGACAGCCATCTCGTCTGGTAAGGCCCGGAGAACGCTCGGGTCGTGCCAGTCGACCACGACCGAGGTGTCCAGTAACCCGGATGTCATGTCAGAGTCTCTGGTCGATCACGTCGTCGAGGTCGGCTCGAAACTGATCGCGGTCGATGCGCACGTCGGCGCGCGCCAGCGCCGCGACTTCGTCGCGCGAGACGAAGGTGCGACGGCCGGACCGGAGGGGCCGAAGCTCCGCGACCGGCTCGCCGTTTCGCGTGACGACGAAGGTCTCGCCGGCCGTCACGGCCTCGATCACCTTGGCGTTCTCGTTGCGCAGCTCACGTTGGGCGATGATTTTCGTCATGGCGCTACTGTAGCAAGTAATGCTACAGTGTGCTACAGCCCACCATCACAACTGTCGTCCCCCAGTGTCAGCCGCGGCGCCGGCGGCCTCGATCCTGGTGACCGTGACTCCGCGGTCGCGAGCGGCGTCGCGGTCGATGTCAGCAAAGCGGCCGCTGGATGTGCCGTGGTCGGAGAACCGGCCTCTTTGGCCCAGCAGTGGGATTGCAGATCCGCCTCGTCCTCGACCTGTAGCAAACAGCACCAGCGGTGGCCGGATCGTTACGCTAGCGTCATGCCGCTAGTCGAGGTCACGTACCGCCCCAGCACGTCCGAGGCGACGTTGCGCGAATTGGCGAGCTGCCTCCCAGACGCGGTCTCTGTGGCCGTTCAATGCGCGGATGAGCCGTACGAGCCACCGCTTGAGCCGGGGGATGTCGAGATCCGGTTCCGGGAACTTGGCCGCTACGACGTCAGCGGAATGGACGTAGTCGTCGAGGTGCGGTCGAAGTGGTTTCCCGATCGGGCGGAAGACCGTCAACAGCGCTGCGACCTCCTGCGCGACCTGTTGACCGAGCGGACCGGCATCGGGGTGCTCGGGGTGTATGTGTCTCTCCCGGTGGCGGCGTGGGCGCATACCTGACCCACCGTCCGTCGCCTGGACCAGAGCGAGTAACAGCGGCTGGACACGTCGTCGACAACGCCAGCGCTACTTCGAACACGAGGAGACAGATGTCCACGATTGACCTGAGCCGCGAGACGAG
>JAABUS010002648.1_pt1 | contig 32979 bp, 55 predicted proteins | sample 5560161 | NCBI WGS metagenome assembly JAABUS01 (sample SAMN10711885, study PRJNA513376) | rock metagenome | isolation source: Antarctica rocks | place: Antarctica: Victoria Land, Trio Nunatak nord | collected 2016-01-04 | reverse complement strand
TGCGCGGCGGTCAACCCCCACACGCATCGTTACATAAGTCGTTTACCTGTCCTGAGTCGCAGCATCGAATAGCTCGGCAGCTGTGTGCTCTACAATAGTCTAAAACAGACCTGCTTCAGGCTCTGGACACCACTTTTGACGAGAGCTGTAGAGCTTGGGATTAGGGCACTTCAGCCTGGCATTGACAGATGCATGTGCCAAATGTTGTCATACTGAATAGGTGCAACACCTTATCTGTGGAGTCTCAGCAGGTGGCTAGGTCATGTTGTTAGGATGCCTGATGATGAATTGCCTGACAAGCTTTTGTTTGGTGAAGTCAAGAGACTTCGTCCACCTGGCCGCCCTATGTCTAGTTTCAATGATGTTGCGTTACGTGACTGTCAAAAATGTCGTATTAGTAGGCTTTACAGGATCGAGTAGGCCTCACAAAACAGGCTGCTCTAGAGAGACAAGACTTGTCCTGCACGTACCTAGCTCATCATGAGCTGGAAAGCGTAAAAAGTATTATTGTTATTATTGACAGACGCACGCCTGCGTATGGTGACAAACTGCACATCTGCGTGATGTCAGCTTGGCTACAGGACACAATCTTGCAAGCAACACTGAGCACACTGATGATGTTTGAAGCAATAAAGCATGTGGATGTGCTTAACTGGAAAGGTGATTTTGAAAGATGAAAGAGTAAGTGAGCTGCAAATATCAGTACAAAAGACAAGGAAGACACTGTAACAGGATCAGCTGGATCATCACATTGCACTAGTATATGTCGCATCCTGCTGGATCAAATCAATGAAAGAAAGGCAATGGAATCACTACTTCAAGGCTAGTCCCTTTGTGTTTTCAGTCTTGCCGCTCAGCAGGTTCTGATAGAAGCCGCTGGTCTCCTTGATGACGCCCAGGGTGAATTCCTTGTTCATGGCCTTGTCATCATAGCCAAACTTGTTCTGGGGCTTGCCATCAGGAGTCTTGTAGTCACGGAACCATGTCCTGATCTTGTCAACCTCTCCAGGGAACTCCCTGCAATCCAGCAGGCTGATTGCATCTGCATGTTGATACCAAGAAAGACAACGCATGCCATTCTGCACATGCCAGCATTGCCAATACATAGCTGGCATATTATCGCAGGTTTGTGGTATTGTTACAAACTCGGAAGCTGCATGGCTGTAGTACACTTTGCTGAACATTACAATGGCTCAGCAGAAAAGCTGGTGGCCAATGCAAGTTGCCTCAGCTGTTGGATGCAGGGTGGGGATTACCTCTCAACATCCTCAATGTCATTCACAGAGGAGGCCTTGGGGTCGTTGACATCTATGGCAATAATCTTCCAGTCTAGCTCACCATCATCAATCATGGCAAGAACCCCCAAAGGCTTGACCTGTAGCCAATACCAGGCCGTGTCTCACAAGTACCAAATGTTTGACATGAGCTTGGGCCGGATGACAGCAGCAGACAAAAAATAGAGGCTGGAGCAGAAACTTGCCTTGTACACAGCTCCCATGACACCTGTCTGGCCGCCAATCTCCACAACATCCACTGGGTCATTGTCTCCCTACATACAGTTCATCATGCTCAAGCTAGATTTGCTGCATTCCCCTGCTGCAAGCTCAGAACTTGATTCCAGTGGATGAAGCAGCATGAGAGACATGCAGACGATGTGCAGAAGCAGCAACAGAATCAGCAGCGCAAAGTGGTGGAAATGAATGACCAACACCCTGTGAACACTCTAGCGTGAGCCGAGCTGAATGCAAGAATGCTTTGCAGATGTGCATGAGTGCTGGTCCATCTTGTGGCCCACCAAGGCTTACAGCTGCATCAACGTCAGGATTGTGATGATTTGGGTCCTCCCATGTCTGTGGCAGCAGCCCATAGTTCCAGTTGATATTGTAAGGATAGAACCGCAGCTTGCCCTTCTTAATATCTTGCTTAATTGGAGTTCCCTCTTCATCCTACAGCAATGAACCAGGCACATGCATATGCATATTTGCATGTAGTCAGGAACAAATGGCATGACATGTTAATCAAGATGCAATCACAGATGTAATGCTGTTGCAGCCTTTGCGCACCGTAGCAACCTCCATCTTGGCGGAGCTTTCTTTTGGAATTTCACAGATGAAGTTCAGAAGACCATCTTCAGCCCACAAGGGGATATCATGCCAGGCAGAGACATTTTTGCCACCTGTGCAGAACTTCAGCATTTGAGCATTGACTGCACAGCTGTGCTTCCGGATAATGTTTTAAATGTCATGTTTGATGTGCTTACCTTTATCTTGAATGAAGATACGATAGTCAGTAGTGCTGCTGTCACCCTGCATGCCACATGGCCGGTGTGATTTGAGCATTGTTATGTACATTTAGCAGCAATGTCCAGCAGGAGTGCAATGCCAGGAAGTGGGATTGCAAGCTTGACACTGGACTGGCCAAGCAGTGTCGGTACCTTACCTTCTCATGTTTGCTGTACTGTGCTCGAATCGTTGTCTGGATACGCAGGGCTCTGCGTTGAGGCAGCCGAGCTGCCGCCAGATGCAACCTTGGCTGGAAGCTGCATTGTTTGATGACCTGTGTAATCGGACGTCCAATTTCAACACACGATCATATAGCTGCATAGTAAGCACAGCATGGGCAGCGCGGCGTATGTGTCGCATTGACACGGCCTCACGACGTAAATAGCAAGGATTGCTGGGCACAGGCAACTCGCACCTGCCTAGGCCCCAAAATGGCACTTGCACGGACGCCGGCCGCGTGCATGGCTAGTCTTTGCATTGCCGCTAAATAGTTCTCGCTAGCTACAATCACTTGTTGCCGGTCAAAATCCCAGTAGAATGATGCTGAGTTGCTTGAGTGTGTGCACAAGACTGATTGATTGACGACTTTGGCAGGAGGTTCAGGCTGCAACCTGAGGTGGCTGATATGAAGCAAGTGACCCTCATTGACTGCATAAACGCTCATGATGTGCAACATGAAGACAAGAAGCAACGGACTTACATTCACAATGGTAGCCCATATCACTTAAGTCAAAGACCACCAGTAAAGACAAGAGTTGCGTCAAATTGAAGATTTTAGCAGCATGAGTGAGATTGATATCAGTAATAGATTTGATCACACTGAAGAAGGAATATTCACCGTGTTGTTTCAACTGAGCAAAAGATACAGAAGATGACAGGTGATATCTTCAGAGGACAGACTGTCGGTTAAATGTTCCACTTCTTCTGTTCCACGGGAGACTTTGGCCTGACTGTGATTGTGCTGGGGGTGGTGGCCTGGTCTCTGCGACCACATTGCCAGACAGCAGATTCTGCTCAAAGGTTTGGCTGAAGCCTGTGGCAATGATAGTAACATGCACTTCTCCCTCATACTGATCATCAATCACAGCGCCAAAGATGACATTGGCTGACTGGTCTGCAAGACTGGTCACAACCTCTGACACCCTGTTGACCTCTTGCAGCGTCAGGTCTCTGCCACCAGTAATGTTGTACACAATGCCAGTTGCCTTCTCAATTGATGTCTCAATGAGGGGTGCTGATGTGGCTGCCTGCGCATTCAACGATGGCACAGGCTTCACACACATTGCCAAGGCATGTCATGTGCACAGGTGAGTGTGGATGCCAAGGCTGCTATAGCTGAAACTGCAGCAAGATGCAGCTGTGCCTGTCGCGAACGCCCTGACAAGCAGCACAGCATTGTTGACTCTTAGCGCTTCCAGTCAAGACACTTACCATGGCAGCTTCCTCTGCTCTGTTCTTGCCAGTAGATACACCTACTCCCAGCATAGCTGTGCCGCTGTTACACATGATGGACTTTACATCAGCAAAATCCACATTGACCAGCCCAGGTATGGTGATGATGTCTGAGATACCTTGCACACCCTGCAGCATTGCCAGTCAAGCATGATGCACAGTTCGTGCACATATGTGACACAATGTGACACATATGTGACACGGCTTCTGTATCTAGCTATCATTCAGCGTCAACATTGCTGGCAACGATAGTGCCCATCTCACCTGGCGCAGTACATCATCAGCTAGAAGGAAGGCATCTTGCAAAGGAGTGGCCTCACCCACAACATCCAGGAGCCGGTCATTAGGGATGACAATCAATGTGTCTACATTCTTCCTCAGTGTTTCAATGCCATCATGAGCCTGCAAAGCCATAACTGCGTTGTCTGTGATCAAGACTGCTGCATCTTTTGCTGATTAAGCTTGCTTTGCTTCCCAGTGCTGTACGATACAATGGGCCTGAGAGTTCTTGTAACAACACACCTGCAGTCCTCGTCTTCTGCCCTCAAACGTGAAGGGATAAGTTACTACACCAACAGTGAGAATTCCGGCATCTTTGGACATGCGTGCCACTACAGGTGCTCCTCCTGTTCCTGTACCACCTCCCATGCCTGCTGTAATAAACACCTGCAAAATGGCTCAAACCAATGAGCTGCTTAGGGCAGTAAACAAACAAGCAGGTGCACATCACTTACCATGTCTGCATTGCCAACAGAAGCACCGAGGGCCTCCAGAGACTCTTGCGCTGCTTGCTCACCCAACTCAGGGTTGCCACCCGTCCCTGCCACTCCAAAGCGGGATTGTGAAAGCTGGTAGCAAAACGGTTGCTGAGAATTCAGAATGCAATGTATGCCATTCCCGGGCCAAGGAGCTAACATAAGCAGCAACAGATTAGCCTTACCAAGTCCACGAGTCAACTCAGACCCCAACTGCACCTTGTTCATAGCCAGCGAATTTTCCAGTGCCTGAGCATCTGTGTTGACAGCCCAAAACTCCACTCCCTGCAGTGCGCCACAGTATAAGGTAGTGTAGCCAAAAATGCTTTGCATTTCCACGATCTGTTGGTATTCTGACCTGCAGCCCGCTGGCAATCATTCTGTTGATGGCGTTGCCTCCTCCTCCACCTACCCCGATGACCTTGATTTGAGCGTCACCTCCTGCAAGTACGTTATGCACTGACACATCGTCAGTATGCAATCAAAAAATTAGCATACCAAGATGCACTCACCAACTGGACCGAATCCATTGTTTCCAGAGTAAGACAAGGACACCGGAATGCAACATCGGCGTCTTTGCTGCCTAGGCAGAAGAGACTGCGCAAACTTGGGGCTTCGACTAATGCTGCTTTTGATGGAATTTGTAACTGATAGGCACGGTGCAGCATTGTGTTTATAAGACCGATGTCCAGCAACAGTAGACCCGGCCCAGCACTGTGCAGTACGCAAAACCATCACGGTTGACGATCACTCGTTATTGCTTTTCAACAGCAGAAAGCGAAGCAAACACAGCTCGACCTTTTCATACGAGCTTTGAAACAGAAATCTGGATTGATTTGCGTCGAGCTCTCAGGAACTAAGCCGTTGCCGCGCTGCATGCAATCAAAACCTCGATCAAGGAAGAAGAACCAAGGACCGAGACAGGAGCACGAAAGTACAAAATCCCCATCAGTATCGGGTTGATTGCTTGCCAAAGTCGCTTCATCTCGCTGTGCTGAGCAAAGCGAGCTCAATTGTCTCGGCTATGGTCGCTCCACTGTTCTTGGGCACAGCAGACGAATGCTTCTTGGCTGCTGATGACTCGTTGGTGCAATCTGCTGGGACAGGGCCAACTGTCACTGCGCTTTATGATGGACAGCAGGTACGCGAAGTTTCTGTCTTGAATGTCAGGGTAATTGCCGTAAACCAGGCATCGAATTGCTATTGACCTTGTTGTTGCAAGGCTGAATTGTCCCTGTGTCCACAGACATGCAACTTCCTTGATCAGGAGCTTGTAAGCGTTGTCACCTCGGGTCAGTGCTGCACAGCCTTTGCTGTCAGTGCCGCCCGGGGACTACTGGCGTTTTCCCTGACCGGTACACCTGACAGGCTGCAGCTTGTTGTGCTCAGCCCTGCCACTCAGTTGACCACCCTGCAGCAGCAGCATCCTGCAGCAAACTGTGCATACAGCAATGCAGCTGTATCGGTGGATGGGTTGCACCTGCTAGCTTTGTGTGGACCCCATCAGCCATATGTGGAGCTGTGGGCTCTGTCGCCCCTGCAGCCTTTGCTCATGCAAGATGTGCTTCCTGACGGCACAGGTGTGCTGAGCTATGTATTTGCAAGCTGGTCCACCCCTTTGATCTTAACAAAAACAGATGTTGCTCACCAGGTGCTTGTGTAAGCAGGGCAGTGTCTCTCCTTTCATCCAAGCAACAGCTTGATTGCTTGCAGCATCAGCTGCCAACAAGCAGAAGTACTATGCTTTGACAAAGTGCTGGGTCAGCTAATCACAAGGAAGGCTACTGTCACAGCAGCTGCTTGGAGACGCGAAGAAAAATTTTTGTGCCACTGCTGGACGCCAAATGGCATGTTGGTGCTCGGAACATCGGCAGGCCGGATTTTGAAGGCTGAAGGCAAGTTTTATTGACAGCACCAGCCATGTTGCATGCCTTGAATGCAGGCAGGTCATGTGATGCTCTGCATAACAGCATGGCCACTTCTGATATTCTTTGCATACTGGCGTGTGCCAATGGTGCATGATCAGCATCATGATGCGGTCTGCACCTCTGCTGATGTCAACAAGACACAAAGCGGCCAAGCAGCCTTATATTACATGCATGCCATGGCAGCCTTTGTCAATGCTTCCGATTCTATCAGTGCTGTGGGGACAAGGCAGTTGCAAGATACATAAAGGCTCATGGCGCATGATGGCATGTCTCAAGACTCATTGCATATGCTGGCATAGATTTTGCAGGTGCACTCACTGTAGTTCGGGTGCTGCAGGTGCTGTTCCTGCCAAGGGCAGACCAGCAACCACCTGGGGTCATGACTCTCCTCTCACTGCTGAGCCGCTGCCTGGGTGGGAGTGCACAAGCAGCATCCTTCACATGCATCTCACCCAGCAGCATCTTGTAGTGATGCACACATCAGCAGGCAGCAGCGCTGCGGCAGCAGCCATCTGGCTGGACAATCACTCGCTGCAGCAAGTTGCACGGCTGGCTCTACCTACCAACATCTGTCATGCCTGGACTGGCTTTGGCCTTAGCAAGGCTATTGTCAGCACTACATGTGGAAGTGTGTTCACCTTTTCAGTTCACCCACAGGTACAGTCTTGCTGCCATTGCTTGCTGCATGCACAATAGAATCTTTCCTGCACCATTCAAAGTTGCTGCAAATTGCCTTTGCTTCAACAGCTTGGATGCACTGACCGTCAGAGCTCTTTGCAAATCAGTGAGGTTGTATGGGTGCTGCATCTTTCTTAGCAGATGTTGCATGGTGTAGGGGGAGCCTGCAAGCCTTACATTGGTCAGCAAGCAACATGTGAAGGAGATTATTGGCCTGGCCTTTCTTTCTGCAACAAGCATGATATCTGTGACTCAGGACGGGATGACAGGCCTATGGCAGCTGCAAAAGTAAGTTTGAATCTCTTCAGAGCCTTGTGGTACCCATCATCTGCTCTGTGTGTGACAGGCTTGGGAACGCCTGCTTGCTGCTGAATTAGCTATTAGCCCAGTCATGATGCCAGATGACCCCCATCTTCTGTAGCAATATCCATGTCAAACAGCTTGCATGTATTTTTCTCAGTGTGTTGTGGGCTGCATTGTGCATGTATCAAGACAGCATGCACCCATGTCAGCATAACTTGTCACACCTGCAGGGATCCCTCAGGTGTTTTGACTGTTCAGCTCTGTGGGATGCAAAGCGTATGCTGCAAGGTCACCTGCATAACAGCACAGCCAGACTGTTCAGCAGCTGTCATTGGGCTGTCTTCTGGGCAGTTGCTGCGCATAATTGCCGGCAAAAGTGTAGCAGCCACAGCGCACAGTGACAGCAATGCTGATCACATAGATGAACCATCAACAGACAGCAGCGGCGATAGCAGTGACCATGCTACAGAAACTGACAGCAGTCTCTCTGCAGCTTTGGACATTGTGGACATTCCCAGACAGCACAATGCAGCTGTGTCAGCCGCTCAGATGTCACCAGATGGGCAGCTGCTTGCTAGCCTGTCAGCACCAGACGGCGCTGTCATCATTTGGGAGTACTCTGCTTCTGCCACAAATTTTCATGTGGTGTCAGAAGCAGCGCTGCCGGGTGCATCTTGTCTTGCCTGGCTGCCAGCAATGGGCCGCGACACCTGTGAGAGGCTGCTGCTTGGCTGCAATGATGGCCAGCTTGTGGTAAGGAAGAAGTTTGGTAATAAAAACCAGCTGTGAGTTTAATATGTGGACAAACATTCAATGCCATAAACTGGAGATCAGACTTTTGCCATCAATGTCATGCTGCCCAGCAGACCTGGTATGAGATAGCTGTTTGAATGCAAATCTGATTCCAAACATGCATCACCCATGAGACCTCCAGCTTTCACACGGTATGTGCTAGCTCACTGTTGCAACGCAGCTGTGGACCCCTTACTGTGAAATGACCGTTCATGTCCTGCAACATGTTGTCACAGTGAAGTGGCACAGTGAAGTGGCCTTGTAAAAGCAACACTGCCTGTGCAGATCATGGCCGCTGCAGCGGGCAGCACTCATGGAGGCGCCTGGGAGCAGCAGCCCTTGTCGAGACTGCAATCTGCCCCAGTCACTCTTCACTTGACCTCAGCAGACAGTGTGAGGTCAAGCACTGGGTGTGTGTACATGTATGCGGCCCTTCAGGACAAGAGCTTACATAAGTACAAAGTGGTTGTGCCAACTACAATGCCTGCTGCAAAGGCAAAGGTTCGTCTGATTTCTTCTATAACATTGCTCATTGACCTATGCTGTGGACCTCGCTTGCATGCTGCTCTTGGCGTGCTTCTGCCAGTCCATGCAAACCTCACAGACATTGATGCCATTCCCAGCGAAACTTGCAAACATCCACACTCTGACTTCAAGCATCAGCACGCAAATTGCAAAGGGGTAGTGTCCACTGCAAGGCGTGATGAGGCATCAGGTGGCATGCAACAGCTCACAAGGTCCTGCATAGTGGCACAATACACACATTCAGCACTCAAAGCTCACTGCCATCTGAGACTTGCTGAGCGTCAGCACTTGCCTTGTACCCTACTGATGCAGGTGTTGCCACTGCTGAGCCCAGAGAGAGGATTCCCTGTGCAGAAGGGCTGCAGGGCCCTGCTGCTTGACAAGCTGGGCTGCCTGCTGGCTGCCGCCTCTGATGGCTGCTGCTACCTTCTGGATGCTGAGTCCCTGCACCAGGATGCCCGCCTCATCTTGCACCCAAGCCAGACAGGTCTTCCAGTTCCCTGCTCATGCTGCACAAACAATCCGGTGTGCAACTGCACATGTCAGAAACTTGATGGTGCGAGCATTTGTGTTCTGTAACTTGAAGTAATTTAAAATTGTGACAGTGTCACAGTTCTGCGCATTTTGTTGAAGTGTTGCTGAAAGTAGCATTGTGTCTGCATGAGAATGTGCCTGCTGAGGTGAAGGGCCAGTTCATGCAGCGCACACAGTGTATGAAACCTTGCTGTCAATGCTGGACTAAGCATAGATGAAAGTGGATTGACAGAGACTGGTCAGCAACGACACTGTGTGCAGGTGGCATATCAGCCATTGCATGTAGTCAAGATGGTCTTATAGCTTGTGGCAGCCCCAGCGGCGTCATCAGTCTGTCGCCGACTGGCAGGACAAGCCCGTTTGCCATGCGATTGCTGCCTCCTCACCAGAGCCTGGCCACCCCTGCAAGTTGGGGAACCCATGAAGCCCACGGTGTTGTTGACAGGTGACTCTCTGCCGGCTGTTGCAAGCAGCTTTTCCAGGGGTCTGCAGTAGCAGTCATTGGCAGCAGCACTGCTGACAGCAGTCTCATGATGGTGTTTGTGCAGCATGCACACAGCTGACATGTATGTGTTGTCTACAGATGTGCAGTATGACATGCTCAAATTTTGTGTTGTGTTGATCATCCGGGCCATGTGCTGCTTTGTGCCCCCGTCACTGCTCCTCCTGCTCTTGACTGGCAAGCATAGTACTACAAGTCTGCGTTGCATTGTCAAAGCTGCTGCAAGTTTGACCTGAGCTATACCAGCTGTATTTTAGTTGTGTTCTTTTGTGCATTACAGGCAGGACAGTGGAGGTGATACGCCGGCCATGGTGCCACAAGTGGCCCAAGAAGAACAGGTTGCCTTGCGACAGCAGCTGCACAGTCTGAAGACCCGCATGGAGACAGCAGTGCAGCTGAACAGCAGTCTTGAGCCTGAGCTGCAGCTGGCTCCTCAGGCACTCACTCTCAATACAGCTCTCAGGTGACAGGCTTGCTGTGTCCTTGTTTTGACTGACATGATACTGCTTTGTGCCACAGGGATGCATCTTTGCCTGACATTCAAGATTCCAGCACATGCCAATCCAGCCAGGCTCAAGCTGTTGAATGCATTCACCCTGCTCTCAGATGCAATTTCATTGCCAGCAACATGCTGTTTTATCACTTTGCACTCGTTATGGCGCCACAGTTGTCTGAGCTTGTTTGGCAGCTGCAGCAAGCATGACTTGCTCTGAGTGGCTGACTAATCAGGAGGTGCCATGTGTCTCGGCAACAGGGATTGTGCGGCACGCAGGGATCAGTTGTTGAGCAAGGGCAGAGCCAATGTCAGCGCGTTACGCCGTGCTCTGCAGCGTGAGCAGCTGAAAAATCATGTCAAGGCAGCTCGCATCAAAGCAGCATGCTGGGACACAACGGCCACACCTCAGGCTGTGATCGTGCCGGTCAGCCAGAATTGTCTCACCACAGGACTGGGTGAGTTTGAGCCATCAGATGAGATGGTTACTCGCTTTGCCATTTGGAGCCTGGGCCCTGTGCAGAACATGCCCATCAGCAAGCTGTCTGCAGAAGAAGCAAGGAGGCTGCAGCAAGTGAGAAACCTTTCGTACTGGCTGCATGCATTCTGTGTGCAAAGGAAAGAACCCATGTGCTGCTTCACAGTGAGCACAGATAGGCCTGTACAGCACTGCAGGACACAAAAGCAGAGCAGTACACCAGTGCTGTCAACTTGCAGCATGCACCTCGGTCTGGTCTTGCAGTTGCCAAAGAGCCACATGCAGTATGTTGCTTGTTATAGACCAAGTATGTACCCGGTGTTTGTTAGATGCTGGTCATGCAGCCAAATGTCAGGCCACCATTCTCACCACTACTAAATTTGCCACCTACAACCCATCTGCTTCAGTACAGTTCTCATCACCCACAAGTTGCCCACATGACGTGCGCCTCTTGCTTGCTCAACTTTGATGCCTGACCGTTTTGGCTTGGCATGCAGGTCCAGCATCTGCGACAGGTGGAACTGAATGAGTGGCAGGCAAGGGATACAATGGGAAGCCTCGGCCCAAGTGGCACCTCCAGCCTTCAGACTGCAACAACGGATGCAAGCAGTGCAGGTAGAGTTCCTCCTGGCCCAACACACTGTGATCACGCATGCCTTTTGCACTAACCTCCACTAACATGTGCCATCTCAGCAGTTTTACTTGTCACTGGTGGTGAGTATCTGTGAACACAAAGGCAGACTCTGTCTGATGTGTAGAATGTTATGATATAAGCAAAGTATCATGCACAGCAAGCAAGCATTGAAAAGCAAGCTTTGCATCGTAACACAGGTGACACCAGCAGAAAGCAGAGCATGTTCAGCAGCACAGGAGACTTCAGCAGAGGCGTCACCGGCAATGCTGCAGGTCTAGGCAGCCTACATGAGGACTGTGACAGGCACGCTTCAAGCTTAGCGCTGGTCTCCCTTGTCATCTTGAGTGTTCACTCCAGCAGATGTATCACATGGGATAACCATGTCAGCATACCTCTTATGCATCACAACATAGCCTACCATTTCCTAGACATACGTCTAGGGCACCCCATATGGGCAACTGACAGACTCTCAATGCTTCTGGTAACAGCCCAATTGGTGGGGCATGTTCAGCACAGCGCAAAGTGTTATTCTGTGTCACTGCACTTGTAGAGCAATGCTGCTTCAACTATCCACATCAACTTACAACTCATGTCACATCAAAACACTGGTGTGTGTCAAAGGGGAAGAAGTGGGCTACTGTATGGCAGCATGGAGCTTCACACACCAGCGCGCCAAATCAGCCAAGCAGTGCTGCTGCAGCATGAGGCGCGCCTTATCAGAGAGGCCTTCAACCAGCAGTTTGAGGTGACTCAGGCAGCCAAGAGAGACCTCATTGTCTCACTGGATGAGAAGCTTGCCAGGATTACAAATATTGAGCGGGAGCTGAGTTTGCACCCGCAAGCTGCTGCCACCTCTGCAATACTGGTGAGTCGATACCTGTGGCTGTGTATGGAGCTGCTGCTATGCACTTGAGTGCCTGCCAGTAGTTGCTTCACTGTTGAAGAACGCTGGGCTTATCAAACATTGCCTCCGACATTATTGACTGGCACATGCTTACTTGACGATGGTAAGGATGCCTTGGCAGTGCTTCTAAGTTTCTGAAGGAAATGTTCAGTACATGCTGAGCGACTTACTCTTCTTGGGCTGGAGAGCTGGGCAAGCACATGTCAAAACTGCTTCCTGTGGTTCATCCCTAAACCCTACTGCTGGGTCATGTGCCTGCCATGCTTTGCAGGAGGACCCCGCTCCTGATGGTGTGCTGACAGTTGAGGACCTTGAGGTGAAGGCTGACAGGTGGGTCAGCCCAGAGCAGCTCAAGCAGCAGCAGGCAGAGCAGCAGGCTGCAGCTGCCAGCACCTCTCACTCTCAGAAAGGGCTGGCTTTGAGAGGGGTACGGCAGATGCTGGGGGATCAGGGAGGGGTGCAAGGGGGTTCAGGGCAGGCCCAGGTTGTGCCCTTGGAGCTGGCCAGGCAGCCCTGGATGGATCTGGCAGACTCAATCCTGACTCCACAGCAGCGTGCTGCCCTGAAGGAGCATGATAAGAAGGTCCAGGTCAGTTACAGCCTGACAAGCTGCTGACTGCAAATCCATGTCGATAGTCAGGAACACTTCAAACATGAGCATACCATGCCTGAGTGTGCAAATGGCTATTAGCAGCAATAAGGCCAATGTGTATACATGCTGCAGTATCTTTGGCAACAGCTGTCTCAGCTGAAAGCAGCTCTGAGCAGTTGTACCTTTCATGCTGAGTCAGGTGCTGAAAGGCGGGTTGTGCTTGCAGTCATCAATGCATTAGCTAATCTTTGCCGTGATTCTCACACATGCAGGATTGGATGCAGCAGCAGCAACGTCACAGAGCTGCTTTGGAGACCGAACTCAAAACACTCCGGCTTCAGATTGGCGAAGCCTGCTTTGCCTTTGATGACACCCTCATTGATCTCCGGATATCTCGCAACTCAGCTGAGTCAGAGATGACTACAGTCGAGCTGCAGCAGGTCTCGTCGGCAGCTTTCTTTGAGCAGCAGCAGTACTTGCATGTTGAGCTGGAGAAGGTGGCTCAGCAGCTGAGCAGGGTGCACAAGGATTTGGATGCCAAGCAGACAATGGTGTCTGATGTCTCCTCTGCACTCATCAAGTAAGGACCTGCTCAGCGTATTGCCAATCTTGCATTTAGTGTGATGAGGATGGGTACACTGTGACAGCTTGAGTTTGCTGTTGCAGCTCTGACACAAAACTAGGCATAATCTGCGTTGACACATGCCATGATACCTTGCAGGGCCCAGGGGCACTTGGAGGAAGTACAGCCCCAGGGCCGAGCAGTGGACAAGGCCTTCAAGCGTGAGCTAGGGCCCCTGCCCTACTACTCAGACCTGCTGCAGCTGTATCAGGACCGCATCAGAGCTTGTACCTACCAGCCTGACTTCAGGATGGCTGAGCTGGACCAGATGCTGACTACCAGCTCTTCTCCTTCGCCTCAGGAACAGCAGATGCAGGCGCCTGTGCTAGGGTGAGACCATGTTTGACTTGTTTCATATGGCATCAGGCAATCAAAAGCACTGCTTTGGCTTTGAAGCCGCTGCCCAGTACCAACCATTCTGTGGATGTGGGTTGGCTTTTCGTTTTTGTGTCTGTTACTTACTATTGGGGGATGTGTACAAAGGAATACACAAGCACACCTTTTGTGATTGCCCATTGCTTGCTGTGTCTCTTCGGCTGCATGCACTGCCTGTGCACTGTGTGCTAAAGCTTAACTCTACCAACCCAGCAGCTGCACATGTGCAGGGTCCATGGCTGTGCCATGAGGGACCTTGTATGCCCAGCAGGCTCCTCATTGTGTGCTCATGTATGAGCGTGCCACCCATATAGGGCTTCCGTGGCATTGCTTGCATGTCATGGCAGGATGACCTAAACGACACAAAACCTTGGATGAATCATGTTGCCATCCATCTCTTCCCAATCCATGCCTGCAGGGTGCCCTTTGTGCAGAGAATCTTGCATGAACGCAGAGCAGCATCTCAGGCAGCACAGTCTGGCACAGATGCCAGCCCCTCAAAGCATGTCAGCCTGAGCCATCAGCCCTCCACTGTACACTCACCCACGTCCCCCTCCAGAGCATCTCTTGTGCCTCCATCTGGCTTGAGCACACCCGGCCGCCTGTCACCCTCCCCTTCTATGTGTCCAACTCCCAAGTCTCCAGGCCACAGGCTCAGCATCCTGCCAACTTCCACTAGCAGGTCAGCCCTTGCTATTGACAATACTGTCTCACCTTTGTGCTGACTGCCGACACATCAGACCACATGCTGTGAAATATGCATTTCACCCGGCAGGGGTACAGCTGATGAGGCAGCTGTAAACGCTATATGCTATTAAATGTGGCTGGTGTGCCTGAGGTGAGGGTGCCTGGGCACCATGCTGCTGTCAATGCTGCCTTCAACTTCATATACTAGCTTGTTGTTACTTGACTGCTCTGAGGTGCAACTTTAAGACACTCTCCGAGTCTGGTCATATTGCATGTGCTGTTGATGAGCAGGAGCAGCAGCTTAAAGCCAAAGGGGATAGAAGCAGAGGAGGCCCTTCTGGAATTGAAGGCACTGGGCCCTCTTGGCATTCCTCCTTCTTCCCCCTCATCTGCTGGCTGCAACCCCTTTGCCACAGAGCTTGTGCTCAAGGCCTTCACAGACATGCCTGCTGTACCATCAGGTGTGCACACTTAACTTGCATACCCTGCCTTTCTCCTGTTGCATGGCTGAAACATGCTGCAGTCAATAATCCTTTGCTTGCAGATTGCTCTGACAGCTTGAGTTGAGCTACGTTGTGTCTGCCCGGCGTTGGCTTCAATACTGTCCCAGTCCACACTGTAGACCACAGTGTACATACTTGAGTGTAAGGCTGGCACGCTTTGCAGATCCCCAGGCGCTGTCAGGAGACCTGCTGGGGATTGAGGACATGCCTAGGCTTTGCAAACCTGAGCACTGGGCTCGCCTGCTGGCCCTCCGGGATGCCAGGCTGTCTCTGGAGAGCGATGCAGCCCAGTTGGGCAACAGTGTGCAGCTGCTGTCTGACCAGCTGGTGGTGCTGCAAGACGAGCAGGCTTGCCTGGTCTCTCAGCTGGAAGCTGCTGAGCAGGTGCAATGCTGTTGTGTCTGCCTGTTAGCCACAGCCACAATTGCAATCTAGCTATACTAAGAATCTGTTTCAAGTCCTGAATACACAACCTTAAGCATCAAGGTCGCAACAAGCCCTGCACATGCCTGAAGTGACCTGTCACAATGATTGCTCTGCCCATTTCTCTGTGCTCTCATACAAGACCTGGTACCACAGTACGATGAGGCTGCGCCGGCTGGCTTCAGCTATCTGGTTGGTGGCTATAAGCTGCAGTATGTTGGCACCTCAGTTACAGCACGTAGGCAACTTTCTGACCTGTCGTTTGCTAAACACTCTAAACTTGTAGAGCGTTGCTGCAGGCGGAGGGTGAATGGAGCAATGAGTTGAGGCAGTACCAGTCAGACCTGCAGGTGCGCTTCACCCTGCAGACCGGCCAGGTAGAGGCCGCTGACAGCCACCCCCTCACCGACCAGTCTGACATGCTCCTCATGGACAGGTGTGTATCTTGACTCAATGGCAGCCTTTGTTGCTACTCAATGTCACGTATTGGCCCATTTTGTTTTTGAGCGTGCTGCAATGTCAAAATTCATATCCACGATGTGCATGCCATCACATCTGTTCAGGTCCTTTGCGTGAAATTTGCCCAGCTGTGCATGCAAACCTGATGAGTGTCCACTATTATTCTGTCCCACACTGGGCATGTAGTACTGGACTAAAGGCAACAGCTGATGTGGAGTGCATACTGTTGCAGGCAAGAGGTGGCTCTTTTGAACAGTCTCATTCTGACTGAAGGGCAAGCCAAGCTGGCACAGCAAAAGGCAGTGTGGACTGCTGAAAAGCAATCTCTAGTGGCTCACTGGGAGCAGCAACACCTTTCCTTGCAGATCCAGGCAGAACAAGCCCATCTGCAAGATGTGCATCTGCTACACCTGTCACATGACAGCCCTTACCGCACCTCAGGTCTCCCCTTGTTGCTGTCCTCCCTAATCAGCTTCTGCTTGGGTTTGTGGCATGTGTGACTGATTTATCAGAATCATTCTTTTGTTTTCGGGTGGCCTGTGGCTTGGACTTCTCAGCATGAAGCAGTCAGATACTATGGCCACTCCAGCAGATACAAGTCAACCAAAATCTGGGACAGCCTGATTTGGGATGCTTCTTGCTCATGCGTTGCAGCCCTGTTGGCAACTGCAAGTGGCTGACAGCAGCTTTGTGAAGGGTGTGGTAGTGACCATCATGTAGGAGGTGGCAAGGTGGTGGTGAAGAAGGAGACCACTGCAGCTTTGATACAGAAGCAGCAGGCTAGGCAGCAAGCGGGCCTGGCCATTGTGTACGAGAGGGAGCTGGCACTGGAGAGGGCTGTTGCCAAAAGGGGCCAAGAGAACGCTGAGCAAAGCACTGTGAAGAGCCTGCTGGCAGATGAGGTGGCAGCACTCACCAAGATTTATGAGCCCATCAAAGACCGAGCTGGTGAGGGTGATCCTTGTGAGCGAGAGTCTGATGGAGCAACACACTACACTGTTGGCAGATTCCAGTGAAGCACCTGTTTCAGAATAGAGCTGTGCATCGTAACTTATGGCAAGGCACTAAGCACAACACAGGTAACATCATGTAAACGTTGCACACCCTATGTTGCGTGCCAAGCAGGTCTTGGATCATGCATCATGCTGCTTTTGTGACAGGTTTCATGGCCTCTGTTCTGCATGCAGGTGATGAGAGGAAGCGCTTGGATGCTTCAATGCGTCAATCACACGCTGTGCATGTGTTGCGGGAGATATCACATCAGCAGCAGGCTGACATAGAGCTAATGAAGCATGAAATCGCTCGTCTCTTTGAACGCAGCAAGGCTTCTTTTGCACTGCAGAGGCCAGTGCAACCCGATATTATGTACAGCACATGATTGTAACATGCCTATACTGCTCGTGCACACACCGGCGCTGCAGCGGTCTCTATTTGTGCTGTAGACATCTCTCAATAGAAGTACTGTAGCAGTATTTGCCAAGCAGCTGCATTGCCGACGTGAAATGAACACAACTGACTTCCTAAATGTGCATTTGATGTACATGTGCAACAGGCAGACAGACTGACCTAGGGTAAAGTTTGCCGAACTTGGTTGCAAGCCTATATGCTTCAACTGAAATAGCTGCTACAGTAGCACCACAAGGCCACCACGACATCCCGCCAGCATACGGTGTTGAAAGTGTGAGCACTTAGCAATATTCAGTCACACCATTCATGGAAAGATTGCTCAGGTAATTAGTAATGGTTGCATAGGCCGCGTTCGTTAGCTAGCGGCCTATTACTTTGTACATATGTGTTTTGCACACAGCGTTTAGACACACCTAGGAGAGGTGCTGTCAGTAGCTACACAGTACACACACCATGTAAGACGCGGTCCTGTTATGCAAGCCCGCCGACTGCACAGTGCATCTCAACAGGTTATGGAGTACTGTACAGCAGCTAAGGCAGTTCTGCGGTACATAGCTGGCACCTTGGGTTGTGGCATCACTTTCAGGCAGACAGCAGTGTCTGTCTGCCTGAAAGTGATGCCCATGGCAGGATGCCACAAATATGACACAGCTTTAGATCTGCACATCCTTTCTGACAGCCTAAGGTACTGACAGTACAGGGCTCACCGAACCATAAATAGGCCTGATGTTAGGTCAATGACAGAAACAGTGGTGTGTGCACAAAGAACTTGGACCCACGCAGACAACCACTAGCCCAACCACGAACCAACCAAAATGCTCTCCAGCTTGTCCAAAGAAAGCTTCAGAACAAGCAAAACACCAGGAACTTTCACTACTGACCACATGTCAAAACTGACAGTCACCACATACACTGAGAATAGAACAATAAAGGCACAGTCACTGTCATTCACTTGGTATGTCAAGAAAGCAGAGTGTAAAATACAGCATACAAACAGACAACAGTACTGCCTTGACAACAAACGTTGCTATTCTGTCATCGAACCCGATGAAGACAGTAGGATGAAAACAGTAGGCCCAGCTTGTAGGGGATCCACAGGTTGCTTGCCCACAACAGGCGAGCACCCTTTACTGACTTTGACTATGTCAAACTGAGACACTGTGTTTGAAACCAGCTGCTTGTGATCATGATGCTGCTTGGTCCTGTTGCCTTTGAATTGCATTGAGCAAAGCCAGACAATCACAATGTTCTGGATAAGCAAGGATAATGAACCAAGATGCCTGCAGCACAAACAAAACAGCGTTCATCTCAACTGTTGCCATCTCCGACAAGCAGCATTTCCTGCAACAGAACTGAGAAGCTGTAGTGCCAGCCTGAAAGGCAGGTCTCACAGTAACATGAGCAAGTGTACCTGCACAGGCTTCAGCGTCTTCGTCACCGTGATATAGTCCTGTTCGCTGATATGCCGCAGCTCCCTTTCCAAATTTTGCTCCAGCTTGATGATCAGTGCAGATAGGTCTTCTTGAGGCGTCTCCATGGCCACTGCTGCTTGGTCCTCCTGCTTGATGGGGATGGCGTGCCCCACAGGCTGCCTGGGAGGCTGCTGGTGCTTGTCAGCATGCACAATGTTGGCGCGTGATGTACTCCTGCTTCTGCCATAGCCTGTCTGTTGACTCCATTGCAGCAGCATTGTCAGTGAATTGCGCCAATATCTGCTGATTCAGCTGCTGCCGCTCATCGTACACTCTGTGAGCAACAGAGTCATGAGCTTTTGCTACATACAAGTCTCATAACCCCTCTGTCAACAAATACTTATAAATGAAATGCCAATGAGAGCAGTGCAACATACAGCTGTTGGCATGTTGTCTTGCACCAAAAGTAGGCATTGCGGGCAAAATAGGTATATCATACTTGCAGGCACAGCTACCTAGAGGGTTGGAAAGCTCACTTGCTGTGCACATAATGCTCAATGCAGCTTCCTTTGCGCTGCTGGCACGTTTCAGTACCAACACAAGACATACCCAACTAAGTAGTCTCGCCACAACTTGCGCAATCGCAGCATTTCTGCTCGCTGGGCTTGAGACAATTGTAGCTTGTCAACAATTGAGCTGAACGTGTTTGGCCGTGAGCACAGCTCAGGTTTATCCAGCCTGCACAACAAGAAATTGTACCCTCTGCAAAGGGCAATGTGCTTTGATCTGATGAGTGCAGCCAGCAACACAGGTGATGCTGACTAAATGCCATCTTCCAAAGCATGGCACATGTTGATGCATGTCTGCGTGCATGCATGATAGTGACTGGGCAGCTGTGGATACATGCCGCTTTAGGAGGCTTGATCCAGCGACATAGGCGACTCACTCTTCAGCTGTTGCAGTCAAGTAGGATCTGACATCCTGGCGCATGGAATTAGAGAGCCTGCACATCTCCATGCAAATTGTCATCAAGTCCTTCATCAGCTTGTGTATGTGGCTGGCTGTTTCAGCTGAGACATCTGGGACGCCACCGGTCATGGGTATAGGCCAATAACCTAGGCTGTGCATGAAATCTTTGATCTCATTGACCTGCAGCATTCAATGCAGCAAAATCAGTCAGTCGTAGACAAAACACGACAGGCTGTTGCATGCCAAGACTGCTTTGGCAGTCCCTGCACTTCCGCGCATTGTCCTTATATGTGTCTCGCTGACTGTGTGCTTAAACAACTTTTGAAGGTGTTGTGCTGATGAGGCAAAGCGTACCAGATATTCATAGGCTTCATACATTGTGTGATGCTGCTGAGAAGCGCCTGCCAGGCTGCAAGGGATGGTGCTGGACTGCAGGCTGCCTTGACTGGTTTCTCCTGACGACTGTGTTGGCAGAGAAGATGGCGATGAATCAGCTCGGCTGGATACACAATCGGAAGGAACGCTGATCCTGTTCTGGAAAGCAGCGAGCTCTGCATCCAGCTCACGCGACAGCTGCTGCAGCTGCTCTGCCTCTTTCTCCAACAACTCAGTCTCCGCATCTTGTATTGCTTGCTCTTGCATCCTCAAAGATAAATCTTGCAGTGTGCTTGATAGTTCATGCAGGCGTTGCTTCTCACGTTCTCTGCAGAATGGACAGCAGACAGCTGTTTTTGTTACACCACTGTAGTGCCTGACTCCGCAACCGCGGCTTGCCATCCTAAGCTGCAAAGGTTTGTGAAATAGCGTAATAGTGCACATGTGTCATGCTCGCTAAGGTACCTGTATTTGTGTTGATTGCGTCTATGAGCTACATACTGCTCAGCCGTCCGTGTCTTCCACCTTGGAAGCTTGGAAGGACCTGAGCAAGATTCTGGTCTGTTATGCATACTGCACAGTGGCTAAAGCCTAATCTGAGAGCAAAACTCGAGGAAGTTCACCTTGTGGTGCGCTGATTGGCTCGGTGACGGACTGACCTGAGCTTGCTCGCTCATCCCCAAGCGACGATCTGTTGCTGCTGACTGGCAACCCTAACAACAAGATTGAGCGACTGGCTTCATAAGCCTTCTGACTGGAGAAACTCCGAACAGCAGCCTTACCTTCTGTTTTGCTGCAGTGAGCGTCAGCGGTGGCCTGCAGGTCTCTCACGTACGGACCCAGCACGAGGTCTACTGGGATAAACTCGTTGAACTCCTTCCCGGAGTGGTCACAGAAAACTGCGTCCAGTGGCATTCTTTCGCGCGGAGGAGCGGCGGATCACTGTTGTGTCCCGACCAGTGTTGCTGAGATTTAGCTTGACGACCCGGTCAACGCTATGTCGGCACCCCGGGCACGAGTACACCTGGTTGTATCAGTGCACGGGCGCAGCGAAAGACATGAGGCTCGCTCGCCGAGCAGCGTAAACACACTTCGGCCCTAAAACTCTTGTGTATTTCGACCAAGAGAGTGCTTGCATCGGGAAGGATCACAGCGAGCTTGAGGCTCCTCTCATTACGGGACTCCGTCAAGCGTGATGCGTGGTGTGTCACGCGTGTTTGCACGCGCCCCACTGCGCAATCCGTGCAGCCAACATGGAGCAATCATGTCAAACATGCATTCAGCTCACGCTGTCCAGATTGATGAACGTAAGGTTGGGTCTGAGACGGAAGTGCTGCGTATCTGTCCGACGTCGTTGTCAATCAAGGCTTAACCATCAGCTGCTTGCTACTGGCAGAGCTGAAGCCCCGGGCAGTTGCTTCACAAGACCATGGGTGCACAGCGGCAGCAGCGCAGCCTGCTAGCTAGCTGTAGGGGCAAGCATAGCCACAGCGTTCGGCTCATATGTTACGCACTCGCGTCCTGCCTGGTGACATGTACCAGTGTACATTGTCTTTGGCTCACAGGTAAAAGCTCCTTACAACGACCCCCTTTACACTGACAATCGCTTTACAACGACCAAAATTCCGAAATGGTTGGTTTGCACTGCAAATACCCTCCTTACAACAGCAACGACGCCCGATACAACGACCAGCCGAATTGGCAAAGTGTCGCTGTATAGCAATCTGCTATTGGCGGCAAAACGCGCTTGTAGGCCGTTTCTGCTGCGCTTAGGTGCGTCAAACTGCTTCAAATTAGCCACATAAGAGCACACACATGTCTTGCAGCCCTTGCCGACGCTAACGTGTCTTGAAAACGTGTGCAGCTAGTGATCTCCACCGCAAAAAGATCTGTCAACCAGCAGTCGAGCATAAAAACCTGTCACAGGACAAGCTGAATGCACTGCTGCAAACGCCACTACACAAGCCTGAACTAGCCCGCAGTACTGTGACCGGCATATTGAAAGAGCGTACCAAATGGCTTGCTTCATTTGTTGAGGAGACTATCAAAGCCCCATCACTGCGTGATGCAAGGCAGCAGCTCAAAGGCCTGGCAGTGTTCTTGGCTGACAGACCTCAATTTTCAGCTCAGATGAAATGCTAGTGCAAATGCTGGCCATCAAATTGTCTAAAATGACAGTCTCCAGGATCAACCAAAGCCGTCAGCAAAATAGTACAGCGTTCTTTTCTTCGAATTGAACAGTCATTTCGAGAGCTCATATGCTTCACTTGTAGACAAACCAGCTGTGCAAGTGAATGCCTTGTATTGTGTGCAGTCCAAAACTAGTGTCAAAATTAAATTTGACTGAATCCTTGATGACTTATGGCCATCTTTCTATACCGTGACATTTGACAGCTATATGTCGTTATATCGCTTCAACAACAATGCGCTACAGTGACCAAATTGCTGCAGACCAGTGTGGTCGTTGTAAGGAGCTTTAACTATTAAGGTTGACTTACCCTGACAAATGCAGAAGTTCATCTGCAAATCCGACAGACCGGCTTTGTGTCGAGTGATTGTGCCAAATGAGCTGCGGATCTACGCCATACCCGCATGCCCCGTGTTGAATTAGCACACGCTTTGCATGTGCGACTGAATCCCCGCCAACTACGATATAAGCAGCATGACAGAGTCTCAGGCCAATAAAAGGGTGATCGTAACCGGCTCAAGTTCAGGTAAGCGTGCTTTTGACTAAAGTTACTTTGAAGGTGACGAGAGCTTTCAGGCAAATGCACTGCTGCCAGGCATTGGTCTCGGCATTGCCCTGGCCTTTCTTGAGAAGGGAGCTCACGTTGTGCTTGTCAGTCGAAGCCTGGAGAAGACGCAAGCTGCTGTTCCTGCGCGGTACAAACGGTCATCTGCCAGGCAAGAGGAGAAAGCCTTGCATGCTGGCAGAGCCTTGTTCCTTGCCAAAGACTTGACCACGGTCAGTGACTGTCCTGGTCAGTTGTTGGTGTAAAGCAGTTCTGTGTCCTCAGGGGTTTCGCAATGCAGGCACATGGCTGCCAAGAATGCATCAGTGAAGGTGTGCAGCTTTGAGAGGGCCAATTAGACATTTTAGCGAACGATGCAGGTACTGTTCTGTTGCTGTGCAACCTCGCAGTCTGTGACAGACTCAGTGTTGCAGTACTTGCTGTGTTGCATCAAAAGCAAAGTATGTCACACATGGCATCTATGTTGCAGGTGCTGGTACATATGGAACCAGTCTCGAAGACCTCACTGTTGAGGATTGGGACTGGCACATGAACGTCAACCTTCGCAGCGTCTTCATCTGTTCCCAGGCAATTTGCCTTGTCTGGCGTATATCTATGCCAGCCTGAACGTTGTCTTGGTGATCATCAGCTGCAGTTTGCTGCAGCTGCAGCAAAGCTTTTGCTTTTCCAGCACATCTTGCCCACAGCTACACAGTGAGCCTCCTTTCATACAGGGGGGCAAACAGCTCATGGATTGGTTATGGATCAAATGCTGACACAAAGGCCTTACTGTTTGCCCACTAGCTGAGGGCTCATGGTATCTATCTGCAGCTGAACTTTGCATAGCCTCTTCTGGTCTGCAGACTGCCATACCACATTTGACCAGCAGCAAAGGCAATATCATTAACATATCAAGCATCGCCAGCAACAGGCCAATGGTAGGAGCTGGTGCATATTGTGTGTCCAAGGCAGGTGTTGACATGTTAATTCAGCAGTTTGCTATAGAGCTTGCCTTACAGGTACAACAACGTGGCAGTAAAGTTGTGCCAGTGCTGCAATCACAAGAATTGACATGCAGCTTGCCAGATACACAGCTTGTGTGCAAGCTACAAGTTACCAGTCCATAACAATGTTCACAACAGTGCAAGACAATCAGTGCGGCCATGCTGATCACTTGATTGGCTTTCCATCATTGTGTCATTTAGCTCTGTGTGCTAAAAGTATCCTTTCACAATTGAGGATGTCAGTCTCGTCTGACAATATATTGTGTTCGATGCAGGGTGTGCGAGTCAACGCCATCAACCCAGCTACAGTAAGCACAAATTTTCACATAGCAGCAGGGCTTACCAGTCATGACCCACTATGACAGCACTTTTGCATACTGTCAGTGACAGTTTTGGATGTTATCATCAGTTGCAGCAATCAGCTTGTTAGCAAGCGCCTAATCTGAGACCACTGAGATCTGTCTTAGCTACTTCTGTCTTAGCTACATCTGTTTTAGCTACTTCAGTCTTAGCTACATCTGTTTTAGCTACTTCAGTCTTAGCTACTTCTTCTGTCTGCCTATGGGCAGAGTGCTCTGCTTATGCATGGCTTCGCTGACATTGTTGACTGGACACTCTTAACATCTGCACTTGCCATGCGGCATCTGTGACCACGACCAATGCAGTATGTCAACATTCTCTCCATCAATTATGCGTAGTGTGCAGCTAGAATGCTGCAGTACACAAGCAGAGAGAAGACGGAATCACTAATACACAGATGATGCACATCTCAATCACTTAGTTTTCACAATGATGCTGATTGCAGGCCAAAAGTTTCCACAGCAATCCACATGTCTGGTGCAGTTTGTTTGCCAAACATGTACACAAAGTGTGCACGATGTCAGTCCTATAGCCAGTAACAAGCAAAATGCTGTCTAATCTTTCAAGTAGGGGCCTTGGTTGCTGTACCGACAGCCTTCTCCCATTCATGGTAATTGACAAGGGCACCATCCAGCATGGGCTGTGCATTAGGGAACAGGCCAACCATTGCTCTGAAAAGCGGTAATCCCACAATGTTGAAAAAGCCGACCTGTGCACAAGTCATTGCTCTAAGACAGTACTGCATACTTGCGCAGCCTAAGTAGCGCATCAACGGCCAGTGTAATATGCAAGTAGTCATTGCACAAGGGCAAAGGCAGCTCTACGTTGCCTGTAGGTAGTGCAATGTTCTGCAGTTCAATGCAAGGCAATGCCCAGCGGCCAAACTAGCCAAGATGTACTCTACCTGAGACCGAGTGAGGCCGCCCTTCAGAGATCTGTCCATGAGAGGACTGACGGGCAACCCTACAGCTTTCTCCTTGTCTCCCTGGCTCAGAACACATGCAAGAGCTCAACACAGGCTTGCACGTGTTGGTTGGCATTTTCTTATGGCTGAAGCCCATGGCTGACAACTGCTAAGGGATGTATAGCCAAATTTGTCTAAACCATGATAATGGCTTCACATACATGCCTTGGACCATGATCAACAGAAGTCAGATAACATTTGTAATTGACAGTTTGCAGGTCAGCTAGCATATAATGCTGTGCAAAATGGATACCATGAGCCAGGTGAACAGTCACCTGTTGAAAGAATTCCTCCTCCAGACACAAGGCCCAGCGCTTGTGATTGGCAGGAGCTGCTGCAAGATGACCTATGTCTGCGCACTTCAGCAGCATCTGCACAATCACTCCATCTTTGCACAAAATCTTGACCACATGCAATGAAGCAATGAAAAGCTTTTGTATCTAGAACCTTGGCACAAACTTGCAGACATGCTAATGCTGGTGTACAGATGCAGCTTGGCTTCATTTGCACCTGATGCACCAGTGTCTTGTCCTCTGATTTGAGCCCTGCCAAATCAAGATTCCCATTGGCTTGCCCAGGATCCAAGCTGCTGTTGTTTCCACGCTGAAACGTGGTCTGCACATGGAGACACATGCTTGGTAACTTGAATCAACAAACATTCCTTATTCCCCATTGGTTCATCCTTCGTTCCATATTACTACACCTGACAAGTCTATCAATGGTGTCCCATGCAGCTCAACAGTTTGCAACCCAGTGCAACACCGTATCATGGACGGACTCCCAACACAGAGCCTCCATTTTTAAAAGCATTGTTGCAAAATGATGCGCATATGACTGCAGTAGAGCAAGAACACACCTGGAATCTGGACATAATGTCGAAGTGCTTCTTCATGTCTGTGCCTAGGACCATGCTTGTGTTGTTTTGACGGAAGAGCATGAACTCCTCAGAGCGCAGTAGGGCGCTCTGAGGACCTGCAACAGCATTTAGTTTATTCAGGCACAGAATTTCCAGTACTTGTGGAGGTGCAAGAGTCAGGTTATCCCAGTTTATGTGCGGTTAGGTGGCAGCAAAACATTGACACGCAGCCTATGCCAAACACAAGCGTTGCCTGTATCTTGGCAATGCATTAACACACTCTTACAACAGTTTGTGTCATGAGCCATTGGTTGCATGTCAAAGTCAGGGATACCATCATGTAAAGCAACACAATGGTGCAAGATTTACCGGGGTAAACAGGTGCTGTGGCTTCAGATTTTCCAAAGTTGCAGCTGCTAGATGGTGGTTCTCAAGTGGGGACTGGTCATTGTAAGTGATTGCTAGTGGATGTGCAGTCTTGATCAGAAAGTCATTGTTGACGCCACCGTGCTCAAAATCATGCACAGCAGCTGACCAGTAGGCAGAAGCCATGTAGAGAGCATTGGCTGGGCCATCGGGTACTGCACCTCCATGGCGCAGAATCATGTGTGTCATCTGCACAACTGCTGTTGCGTGGGTACTGCAGCAAAAAGAGCAACCTATAGTAAGGTGCGTGCCAGTGTTTGGTAGATGACAAAGAACAGGCATAATTCTGCTATGTGTTCATTGCACTGACAATAGAGTAAAAGTTTCAAGGCAGAGCTGTCTGCAACACATAAGCCAAAGGGATGCTGAGCGTGGTGGTGATGGCCGGAAAGTAGGTTGACGGTGGTGATCAGATGCAGCGTACTCACGGCCAAAAGCTACCGAACAAGACGCGCATACACAGATTAGTTCACCCGTTGTGGTAAGTGTTGGCAGCACTGTAACCAGCCTCGGTCCTTTGAAAATAGCGGCAAAGCTTCTCTGCGTCCAAGCCAAAGTCATCAATGAGACCAGCTCGCTTGTAAAGATGACAGGTGAGTAAGCACAGAGTGTTCCTTGGGGCAGCTTCACTGAAAGCAAATACATCAAAATGCCAGTTGTTCTCTGCATCCTGCAAGCACAGACGCTTGTGAACAGCAGCTCTCCATTTGTCTTACAACAAGCAGCAGCTGCAGAGCTGATGGCACCCTGTACAGAAACCTTCACGATGTGAATATTGTGTATGGTAAAACAATGTTAGCAGCGCATCCAGAAACATGCTGCACACATGCCATGATGCAAGAGGGCACCAACTCAATATCCAACAAGCACATGGTTGCTCAGGGACATCCAGGCAGAGCCACCTGAAGCATTCTTTCCAGAGCAGGGGTGACTGGAACAGGAACGATGGATGCAGCCTGGCCCATGGAGGAATGTACTGGCAGTGAGGTTGACTGGGCTACTGGTCCATACTGCACTGCACTGGGGATGCTCACTGTTGACACCAGAGGCGCAGACACTTCCTCTGAAGACGGGATTTCAGACCGTGTGCCGCCCCCCTGCAGCGCAATGAGAGGGGTCAATGACACCATGCCAGCACATTGACTCTCAACAAACATCTCAGCTCATTAGGAGCACAGAGGTGTGCTTCATTGCCTACTGAGGTGTTGTTGGGTCCATTGAGAGATGCACAGCTGTTCATGCAGTGCAGCAGAGAGCGTTTTGGGTGGTGCGCTGATCTTGCAAGAGCAGATGCAAGCCAACTTGAAGGTCAAGAAACTGAGTGGCATACCTGCAGCAGCTGCAACATTGATCTGCTCACGTCTGAGTCCATTCGCATGTCTTGCATCAGCTGCATCTCTAGTCCAACGGGCTGCCGTAGCTTTGTGTCGGAGCTGCTGAGCAAGGTGAACAACTCCAAGGCAGTGTCTGATGACTGTGCCTGACCCTGCAACTCAAGTAGCACCGTCAAAGCATGACTGGCAGTGGGTGGTACACAGCCAGGACACACACCAGAAGCAGGTCAACACCAGCTACCGCATGACTGCAAGACATACAATGTGGCAGACATGGACAACAAAAGAGCAGGAGTGCAAACATAAAGCGCGCAACATTGTTACTGACAGATATGATGGACTGCAGGTAGTTGAGGGTCTTGTCCACAGGAGTCTCGGCGTCAAAGCTGAGGCGCCTCCGATGGCGCTTCTCTTGCAAAACAGCTTGCAGCTGATCAGCAAGACTGCTGGCCTGATGCTGTAGCCTGTCTTGCTCTTGTTGCATAGAGACTGATGCTTCCTCCAGCAGCTGATTTTGCCTGCAGGCAACACACCACGGCAATCAACCAGTCAAGCACACTTGTCAAGCTGATGTTGATGGACGAAATAGCAAGATATGCCACTTGCAGCTTGCTGCAAAGTTGTTATGGAATGAGTGCAGACTGCACAGTCTGCAGACACATGAGCTGTTTGCCAAAATAGACTACTAAATACAGGAAAAGCACCTTTGCAAACCCACTTGCTGCTGGGCTAGCTGCAGCTCCAGCTCTTTCTGCTGAGTAATGTCGTACCGCTTTACCAACACTGCTGGGCAAACTTCAATAGGATCCTGCACATGAATACCAGATTGCAGACATTGATGTGCAGTTTAGCACACATATCGTGCTACAACAATATACAGCTCAAGTTCATGGCTGACATGCAAGCACACCTGCATACAGTTTGACCAACAACCAGTCACTGCTGAGGCTTGCTAGCTTGCCTGCATGGGCCACATCTCAAGTGCTGCCCACTTGATGTTCCCATCTTTTCTACTCACGTGCGATTGCACATGACGGTGGCAGTCCACTTTCAGGTTGAAGATAGCATCCATGGCCTCTTCGTAGGCTGCCTGACATTCCTTTTCCCCGCCTGTAGACCATTTCTTGCTCAAGGTCTAGCCAGTTTGAATGCAGCCAGCGCTGAAGACGCATAGGCATACAATCTGCAAAAAAAGGCACTTGCTAAAGGCATACCTGAGTACAGTCCTTGATCAAACAAAGCCTTCATTGTGACAACCCTGCTTTCCTTCGCGCCTGCAGACATGCTTGCATTTGCCAGCATTAGACACAGCAATTACCTTGTACATACCTGAGAACAGTTCCTGGTCAAACAAAGCGAGCATGTGCACTTAGCACACCAGGCCATCACAATGCAGTGGTCACAAGGCACATTGTGCAAACAATGCTCAACCGAGTGTGATCTCAAGTCTCACCTGACATGGAGTGCTGGCACAATGATTCCAGAGCAGCCTTATTGGCGTGCAAGAGAGTGCCTTGTGGAGTGAACACCATAGTGTGCATGGGATCTCTGTCATGCACAGCAGTGGCCCTCATCTCTGCTATGTCAGCACCCAGCTCAGCAATGTGAACAAGAGCCTCCTCTATATTTCCTTGAGCTGTCTGCACCCTGATTGGCTGCAACACAGCATGGGCATCAGCTGGGCGTCTGGAGACAATGTGCTGTGTCAGCAGAGCAGTGAGCAGTGACTAGGACTGGCATGAGCACCTTGTGAAGTGACATAAACTAAACTGTAGTCACCAGTTTCTGCATGTTGCGGCAAACATTTCCACGCACTATAGCTTGCCATCAATGCACCTCTGTTCGGTCTATGCATGTAGCCACAGATAGAACTCACCTTGCTGTCAATTCTGACACAATGCTTTGAAAAATTGCTTGAAATTCCCTGAAAGATTGGTCTCAACAGGCTGTTGATGTCTGTCCATGACTGGTGCACCTCTTGGCCCTGAAAGCAAGGCAATATGAGACAGGTGGCGTCAGCCTTTAGTTGCAACCAGAAAGACCAAACAGATCATAGAAGATAAGGACCTGAACCACTTTCAGCAGCCACCCCCGCCTTGCTTGACGCTCTGCCTCAGTCAGACTCTCCATGATGACTGTGTATTCTCCAAGGGATCTTGGTGGACCGAAGCGCTTGTGGCAATCCACGTTCTGAAATAGAACCCGTGCTACGTCTGCCAGGCCACCTGGACTGCAGCACAGGCCAACAAGTGACGTCAGCGAATGGTCGTTCGTGGTAAGATGCAATAAGCCAGTCTGCTGCCACCTGTGAGGACTATGATACACTCCAGACGCGATCACTGCGATCGGTTTGTGGATCTCGTTCAGTATATCGAGCTCCCCCAGCGTCCATACACGATTCTCCATGACTTCAGGTGCGCATCAACGTATCACAGTTTTCTTCAGGCTGCTACTGTTTGTCAATTGATCAGTCAGTGACTGGTCACACTGTCACTGACACACTGGATGAATGATTGACAATTTCTTAACTCACTGCATGCAATGTTTACACTCAGCTAAACAGACCCTGGCCATGAATAATGGTGGGTCACCAAATCTGATGTCATCCCGCCCCAGGGCCACTGGAAGCAAACAGGAGAGGGAGGGTGGGACAATCCTTTCAAGCCCAACCCTGCTACCTGGTAAGCTCAACTTGATCAACGCTAACGTCGCGACAAAACGTCTTGCGGCTATTCTGACGGCATGATAGTTCCAGTCCAAGCATAGTTGCATGTGTGTCTGTCTCAAAGGCCCTAAAACATTTAATTAGTGTGCAACTCCCATAAACAGCTCCAACACCCTTCAGCTGAGCCAGCAGGCAGTAGCAGACCTGTATGGCAAAAACTTGGCAGCAGCAGCTGACCTTCAGAGAAAAGCCGTAAAGCCAGACACCTGAAAGACCAGACAAGCAGCAATCAGAGAGCTGGCAGACTGGCTGCAAAGCAAGCAGACTGCATGCAACAGGACTGTAGTGACAGTCATCCCTAAAGACATACTGGTTTACTTCACGCAGCACTGGCTTCCCAATCATGCAGGATCCACGACAGCAGATGGAGAGCTTATAGCAGCACCAGGCAGCTTGTCAAGCACCAATCCCACCTGTCCAGCGAATTTGAACAGCTAGGCCGCGATGGTGATTGGGACTCAGCCAATCAGACAGGCAACCCCATGCTCACTGCCCAGGTCAGAACTATGCTGAAAGGCTATGGCAATCATGCCACTCAGCTGGGCTACCAAAAGAAAGGAGCAGTGCCATTGGCAGGGGCTGAGATGCAGCTGCTACTCCAAAAGCATGCACCAGACCTGCAACAGCAGTAACCTAGACCCATACCAGCAGATGCTCTTGCTGCGAGATGGCATGCTATTTAGCCTGCTGTGGCAGTCATGCCTCAGGGGCTTCCCATGCAGGTGCACTGAGATTGGGCAACATTGTGCTACCAACTGGTGAAAATGCAGTGCCATATCTGGTGCCAGAATCAAGGCTGCAGGCTGGGGCAGTGCTGCACTTGCTGCCAGATACCACCAAGAACAAGAAAGGAGGGCACTGCAGGATTACCCTGAAGTCTGAGCCCTCGATAGGTCCAAGTCAGCTCCACAGACAAGACAAGACCAGCCTGCATTTGACCAGTGATCTTTGTACCTGCCAGTACTCGGCGCTGAAGGCGCCTGCTGCCCGCGCAGCGGGCAGGTGACATATGAGGGACGCGCAGGTGGCTGCAGGCAAACATCTTTCTTCTCCGTACAATTTACCTGTACACAGTACATGCCCACGTATACACAGTACACGCCCATGTACCTCCGGCATGAACTTCAGCTGTACAGCATTGCACATACTGTATAAACCGACCCTCCATCATAGCATGCTTTTTCCTGCAGGTTGCCCATAGAGCAATAATTCAGCGACAAGCTTGCCTTCAATGGTCACAACAAGTCACTGCCGAGCTATCAAATTGCAACAAATATGCAGAATCAATCCTCACAGCCTGCAACACCACCCTACTGCAGTGGACCTGAGTTTGATCTACCAGGTAGGCAGGTGACTGCTGCACATACACGCAGTGTTTTGATATACACAGCACATGATATACACAGCACAGTAAATGACAGCAGTGTTAGCAAGCCATACCAGAGCTGCGCAACCTGTATGCATTGATGCAAGGCTCTTTGCAGCAAGTATGCGAGCTGTTTTGCAGTTTTTTTTGAGCAAATGACTGGTGGCAGGTGGGAGCTTGCTGGCATTCATACCATGAGCACAACTGCTTGCTGTCATCAAAGACAAGCTGAAAATGCTGGTCAGGGCTGGAATGCTCTGTGACCAGGAAGCCTGAGCTGCAAGCAGTGACCTGCAGTAATGACGCACAGAAGTTGAAACAAGCAAAACCCTCCAGGTATGCACATCCAGCATCAAAATGCAATGACTTCCATACAGCCACCCAAATGCTTATGCCTGCTGTAGACTTGCAGTGCTGCACAGCTAAGCTGGTTTGCATGCAAGTTCTCATAGTGTGATCCAGCATGACAGCAAGAACTGCGGCGCTACATGCAAGCTGTGGTGCATGCCAACACAGCTACAACACTGTCAAATGCTTGCTGCTGTGACTGCCTTTGTTGTTGCAGCTGCTGATGCTACTGAGCATAACACCTGACAGTCAATGCAAATGACAGTCACATACCTGAAATTGCCATGACTGCCATTCTGAGCATGCAGTTGACAGAGCTCCAAATCTCAGCTGCTGTGCTGAAGCAGCACCAGCAGTGATTGAAGTAGAAATTGCTTTAAAGCAATGGCCTGCAGCAACATGCAGCAAGGCTTTATGTCACAACAGCAGTTCACTGCAGCAGGTTTTCAGTGTACTGTGCATCATTCAGCTGAAGCAACCTTGACAAGCATGATAGCAGCAATGCAGCAACAGGGTGCCAACAAAGCAGCAAAAAAGCAACTCATGTGGGTCATTCAGCTTCCCACATGTTATGTCAACACGTACCAAGCGGCAACATATCAGGCTGTCAAGCTACTGCCAATTGGCGCAGGTGTACTGCAGCCTGTGTGACATTGCAACAGCAAGCAGCAGCTGCACACACAGTGACTGGTCCCATGCACAGAAGCTGTATAAAACTTTTACGCCTTTCGGCGTTCCCGGGTGCAAGCCCGAAGCAACCCTGGTACTGGAGACCAGGGT
>JAABUS010002646.1_pt1 | contig 33044 bp, 9 predicted proteins | sample 5560161 | NCBI WGS metagenome assembly JAABUS01 (sample SAMN10711885, study PRJNA513376) | rock metagenome | isolation source: Antarctica rocks | place: Antarctica: Victoria Land, Trio Nunatak nord | collected 2016-01-04 | reverse complement strand
TATTAATAATAATAGAAATACTATATTAAATATCTAATATCGTTAGTAGACTATATATTTAATAGATTAATAAAATTATATATATTTAAAACCTAATATCTACTAGTTTAAAAATATTCGAAAGATTATAATAAAATAAAGAAGTATTATATATATATTAATATACTTCTTTTAATACTATATATATATTATTTAATCTACGATTAATAGTCAAGTAATTAAATACGATTATATTATTTTTTAAAATACTAAAACTAGTACTCGGGAATATATATAATAGAGAATTATTAATACTTTCGTTATTTTAAATATAGAATCTTTCGATTTAATTAATTTTCTTATAGGGGTATATCTACAGTATTACGCTTAATAAAAATAGGGTTTATTTTACTTTATATCTATATACTATTTAATAAACTAGTACGGGTAGTTTATTTTAAAACTAGACTCTATTTTAAATAATAAGCCGTTCCACGTAATATTCTAGAAAAGATAAATATTTCGTAGAATATTTTAGAAAAATAATACGTTAAAACCTCGTAGACGTATTAGAAATATAATAGTCTATAGGTATAAATAAATAAGGATTAAGGTCTAATACCTAGAACTACTATAACACCGTATCTATATTATAGTCTACTTTCATAACTGTCGTCTAAGGTATGTAGTGATTATAGGGGTGTCTATATAGGTAAAGGGGGTATCTCTATAGTACCTTAAATTATAACCTCGTAGAGGTAGCTACTTATCGAACAGATAGGCTATAAAGTCTAGTAGATTCCTCTCTATTAGATTCAAGGCCTGACGTTTTAATACTAGACCCTTTAATAATTACTGTATGAGCTTTCTCTACTACCCGGATTCGGGAAGACCTTAAGAATCGGAGAGTTTTCGGAAAGATTACTATATTGCGAGTATGAGATAGGAAGTACTTAAAGAGACAGTATCCTTCAGTTATAACCCTTCTCTATATTCTATTCCTCCGGGTTACAAGATCCTTCCAACTTGACGTATAAATATATCCTACTGCTTAATATGGAGACCATAACATACTCGCAAGTCGGCTCTCTCGATATTCAACTTGATCTCTACACGCCTTCCCCCATCCCCTCAGGATAGCTGCCAGCCCTCGTATACTTCCATGGCGGTGGAATGCTGACTGGGGGTCGCAAAACCCTAGTCTTCCATCAGTGGCTTAAAGGTATAGCGTCCGCCCTTTCTACTTATGATAGAGTAGTCTAACAGATTAGACGCCTGCCTGAAAAATAACATCCTCTTCATCAGCGCTGATCACCGCCTCATCCTCCCCTCCACGGCCTTTGACATCATTAATGACATCAAGCACCTCTTCACCTTCCTTGCCTCCGCAGAATTCTCCAACAGACATCTTCCAGCCGATACGCTACTAGACGCCACGCGTATTGCGGTATCTGGCGCTTCAGGCGGAGGGTATGCCGCGATGGCTGCAGGTGAGTTGGGCCATCCTCTACTCTTGTAAGGCGCATTCATGGTCTCGGGGACTCTGAGACATGTTCCGGGCCGCAGGAGTGATTCTCTTTCTGCTCGCATGGTTCACAATCACCCACGAACGTATGTAACGAAAGTCTCTGCTGACCTCGGGCCCTGAACCAGGCATATACGCCTCCCCGAAACCCAAAGTAGTGTTCCAAAACTACGCGATGGGAGGCGAGCTCCTCGGCGATAACTGGCTGGCCGTCAAGGACAGCTCTGCGCCATTACCGGGCTCTGACCAAGCGACTCGCGAGAACTTGGCGCACATTCTGGACAAGCCTCAGCAGCCTATCTCGTACTCACCAATAGCGATGTTCCGCGACCCAGACTCTGAGCTGGACACTGGGCGCGGCAAGCTGTTGTCCTTGTTCTGGGGCGAGGGAACGATCCTCGATTATCAACTCGGCAGTCCAGGCATCTCTGCTCAGCTAAGAAAGCTGCCGCTTGACCAGCGTTTGAGCGCTATTCCTGGACATCTGCGTCCGCTCATACTTCAGGCTCAATTGGGACCGGGTTTCCCACCAACGGTGCTCTTGCATGGGACGGCAGACCCCCTGGTCTTGCCGGAGGAGTCGACTCGGACGTATGAAAAGCTGAGGGAATGTGGAGTAAAAGCCGAGCTACACCTGGTTGAAGGTGGTGGGCATGCGCTTGTTGATCCGAAGAATCCGCCGAATCTTGTGTCTGGTGCTCGGGAAAGGGAAGAGGAAGCTTTCGAGTTTGTATTGGGGGAGTTGCTAAATAAAGCCCACTTAGCTTTGTAATATTTATTCCCTTCAGATGCACGAGGTATAATGGGGCTATCGTCTAGGTATATTGTTTACTACAGGCAAGAGAAGCGAATCGGACCCAAAATGAGGCCATCCAGGAAATGGGTCTTTTCATACACGAGTACTAAGTCCCTATAATCTCAACGCTGTTCGAGACTACTATACATGGCGATATCTATTGATCTATCTTTTTTCTGCACCTCTAGAGTATAGCCTAGTCTCTGACATCTCCAGCGACCTTGAAGCCTGTGCGCAGCTGATAATTCCGTATAAAGAGCCCATTTATCATACCTGCCACGCGAAAGGCCAAAGCTAGAAGAAAACCCGCTCAAAGGGCGAATATGTAAGCCTTTAGAATCTCTACCGGATATTTCTAATCTTTGCTACCCTCGATGTGGCAGTTATCGAGGATACCGCGTATACCGTTTAAAAGGTTTAATCTGTTATATGACGACTTCGCCGCGAGTATTTTCTAAAAGAGTAGGCTAGAAACGGTTATACTAATTATTATCCCGACGCATCGAAAGGTATATATTATTCCGGTAGTAATAATTTGTATCTTATAGTCTATCCGCTAGACTAGTAGAGTAGTATAGTAGTAAATATCGTTGAATTATAATTATTATTCCCGGTTAGCTTGGTTTATTAAATAGGTCTTAATTTAGGGCTAGGGTAAACCCCTTAAAATAATATATAACTAGTAATTACTATAGTTACTACTCTTTAATAAATTATATTAATATATAAAAAAACTATTCTTATAGACGTTTTTAACGGGTTATAAACCCGATATATAATGTATTTATTACGTAGTTTATTTAGTGTATTCCTAGGGCGAGCTAGAGAGCCGTTAAGGAAATAATAATATTTTATACTTTTTATACCGTTACTTTAGAAGTAAAATCCTTAAAGTTTTTAATATTAATTACTCTTTATTTATATTACTCTTAAGTATAATAAGAGGTAATAATAATATAAAGATCCCTAAATTAAAGAGTAAAAGTAACTAAGAGTTATAGAAAGTCGATATTATTATTATTCTAAAAGTTAAAAAGATTTAAGGTTATATAATCGATAAAGAAAAATATTAATATCCTATTACTCTAGATCCGTTAATTAAAATATTAATATACCGAGATAATAAAGGGAGATTATATAAAGTTTTATTTATTACACTAGAAGAGAAGAAAGAGTATAGGGTAATTAAAAAGGAATATTAAGAGAGACTAGGCGAATAGGAGGATAATTATAAAACGGTATATAATTATATTTTATTTAACTTAGAACCGAACCTAAAGACTTATATCGCCGGCGTTACGAATAATACTAAGGCGATAAATATTCTTTATTAATTTTTCGAGTATTCTAACACGTAGACCGTCGATTTATATATATACTAAATTACTCGTAAAGACTAGGATAATTTTAAGTCTTTACTAGAGTACGGGAATTATATAAAGATATATTAAAAGAGACTCGTTAATATAGGAACTCTATTACCCGAATAAATACTAACGTTATATTTTAAGGTAGGAATTAACCCTAAATTATATATATACGTCGTTAATATATAGAGTCTAGTTAAAAGAGATAAAACGATATTTATTTTAAATAATATATTTAATAAACTCCTAGAATATAATAATCGCCGATAGGATTTAAAGACGTTAACGTTAAGAAAGTAGAATAAATATAAAAATAATAAGAGTAGAAATCATAATACTTCTAACTATAAATTAAGATCTAGGAATAACTCTATAAATCCTAGTTATAGGAAGGGTAAAAATAGTAGAAATCGTCGAAAAGATAAATTTAATAATAAGCCGTATAAGGAAAAAAAGAATTACGAGGGCTATAAAGGGTATTACTTTATAGAAAATTACTACTACCTCTATAAAAATAAAAGGCCGGAAGGTTAAAAAGTATATAAAAGTAAATAATACCTCTTAGTTAAGAATTATATTAACGGTTTAAGTAAAAAGCCCGCCGAGGTTAAAAAGGTTAAGAAAATACTTATTTCTAATTATATAAATAAAGCTAAAATATTAGACGATAAAGACGATACCTTCTAAATAGACTCAGCCGTAAATATCTATATTATATACGACTTCTCCCTATTTAATAAGGCTATATATAAAGAGAAACGATATGAATTTATAATAATTAAAGACAGATCCTAGTATAGGATTCATAGTATTAATATTATTAATATTAACTCGTTTATTAACGGTAATTATAAGGAGCTAGATCTCGTTAATATATACTATATTCTTAATATAAAGTATAATCTTTTATCGCTAAAAACGTTAGAGCGGAATAATTATAAATTTTAGGTAGTTAATAAAAGAATAAATATCCTAAATAAATAAAGGGAGTTTTATTTATCTAAAACCCGTATCGGGACTAAATACTCGCTTAATTTAAGAAAATCCCTAACTATATTCAAAACTAGGGCGAATCCTCTTCTTCTACCTCCTATAATTACTAGTCCTTTAATTAAATCCGGATTATAGATTTAATAATATAGGAAACTTTATTATTTAAATATAAATAACGTTAAAAGACTAGTATATTTATTAGAAAGAATAGATATTTAGAAAACTATATCGCTTTAGGCCCTAGAACTACCTACGAAAAAATATAAACTATATATTATAGGGTATTAATACTATATTATTATTTATATATTTAAGTGATCCGACCGGATAAAAAGAACTACCGATTAAAGCGAGTTAATATATACCGATATCGCCGGCGGTAGTTAAATTATATATATACTAAAGAGTAAACATTATATATTTATTATATTTAATAATATTATTAACGAATTAATTATTCACCTACTTACGAAGAAGTTAGATATAGTTAATATAATAGGACTTTATTTCGAGTATATTAAGAATACTAGGAGGCTTATTTAATATTTTAAAAGTAATAATATTAATAAAAATATAAATAGAAGAATATAGACGTTATTCGCTAAATATAGAGTTAATTAAATTCCTATTACTATATATAACCCTAATTAGAATAGAGCGTTAGAACGATATATTCGTATATTATTTAAATATATAAAAAGTATTTTATTTAATTTTAAACTTCCGAAAACCCTATAGGGTAAAGTAATAAAAATAATTATATACTACTATAACCGTAGCCCGACTAGGAGTCTTAATACTATAATTTTATATAAAGCGTTAATAAATACTAGGCCCTTTATAGGATACCTTCGTATATTCGGATATATCGTTTATTATTATAATAAAGATCTTAATAAAAAGAAGCTCGATAATAAAAATATTAAATACTACTTTATTAAATATAATAGTATAAATTAATTCCGCCTATAAAATAGTAAAAAGATAATTATTTTAACTTATATAATATTCGATAAAGTCGTCGATCCTAGATAATTAAGCGAGAATAAAAAAGAGTAATATACTTTCTTAAATAAATTATTAGAAGAAGAAGATAAAATATCGGATAATAATTATAAGGTTAAAGAATTCTTTACCGATAAAAGTAAAATAACCCTACGTCTTATATATAAGAAATCGTAGAATTATATCGCTATAAATAACCCCTAGAAGAAGATTAGGCCCGTTAAGAATAAAGTATATAATAAAAGCGTCGGTAATAAAACGTAGAATATTAAACGAGGTTTCGTTATACGCGTTATTAAAATAGATATTAATTTAATTTTTAATATTTTTATAATTATTTATAAAGCCCTAAATAGCTTAAATAAAAAATAATAACTAACGGTACTCTAAGAAAAACTTAATTCTTATAAAGTTTAATAGATTTAGGATTTAATATTATCGTTAATTAATAGTAGAAAGATTCTACCTAGCCGCTAGGTCCTATTTATTAAAATAAATTTAACTAGTAATATCGCTCGCTATAAGGCTCGCTAGGTTATAAAAGGATTCCAATAAATAGAAGATATTAACTTTAACGAGACGTATTTAAGAGTACTAAAGTCATAATCCTAGAAATTACTACTAGTACTTAATACGAAATTTAACCGAGAAATCTATTATATTAATATTATTACCGTATTCCTAGAGGCCCTACTTAATAATATAATTTATATAAAGTAACTTTATAGTTTCTAGAAAGATAATATAGTTTATTTATTAAAGAAGGCTTTATATAACTTTAAATAAATACCCCGAGAGTAGTATATAACTCTTAGGGAATTCTTTGAAATTATCGATTTTATACGGGTTAAAAAGAACTATTTAATATTCGTTTATAAAAATAACTTTATAATTAATTTTTATATTAACGACCTATTTATTTTTACCCCGATCGTAGTATTAATAGAATAATTAAAAGAATAGTTAAATACGCGTTTCCGTATTAAGGATTTAAGCGAGATTTCGTACTATCTTAATATAAAGATTAGACGAAGTCGTTAAAACCGTACTATTTATATGAACTAGGCTAGTTATATTAATAAAATATTAATTAAATTTAATATAAAATACTATAAAAAGTAGAAAATTTTTATAGATTTATTAATTTAATTAAAAGTAGTTATTAACGATTATATCGCTAGTAAAGAAAATTTAGAAGGGTTTAGAAAGTTAATTAAATATCTATAATAGTTTATTATTATAACTCGCCCTAATATCGTATATATAGTTAATATTTATAGTCGTTATTTAAAAGTACTACTTTCTACTTATAATATTATATTTAAAAGAATTATTAATTACCTAGCTAGAATAATTAAATTAAGACTATATTATAGCCCTAAAGAAAGAATTAAAAAGTTATTAATAAAATTTATAAATTCGTCTTAAAGAGATTATTTAAATACTAGGCGTTCTACTTTAAAGTATATTTATTTCCTATAGAATAGACCTATTAACTAGTTAATAAAATACTAGAAGACTATCGCCCGGTTAACCGTAAAAGTAGAGTACGTCGGCGAGGTAAATATTACTATAGAGTTAAAATTCCTAGTACCTTTATTAATAAAAATAGGATATATCTAGGAGGATATAAAAATTATTTAATTTATAACTAATAACTAAGTAGTTATTAAAATAGTTACTAACCCTATTAATTACCCTACTATTAAATATATTAATTCTAACTATTATATCGTTCGCGAAATAGTCGTTAAGATAGGTATATTTTAGATTAATTATATACCGACTATAATTATAATTATAGATAAATTAACGAAGCCTTTAGGCCCTATAAAGTTCATAACCTTTAGTATTATATTAGGGCTCGCGTCGGAGTAAGTATAGAACTATATCGTCGTTAATTTAGCGTTACTAACGGTCAGGTAGTTAATGGGAGCGTTAGATTATAACTACTATTCCCGGTCAGCCTGGCTTACTAAATAGGTCTTGGCTTAGGGCTAGGGCAAGCCCCTTGAGATAATACATAGCTGGCAACTACCATAGTTACTACTCCTTAATGAACTACATCAACACATAGAAGAACCATCCCTATGGACGTTCCTAACGAGTATCCCGCGAGAGCCGAGACCGTTGAAGAACAGGTACACCTCCGGGAGGGTTGTGGGTGTATTCAACGTGCTTAGCGAAGAGCTACGTCGAAGAGCGAGATCCTCAGGTTTGAGACTTTTCTCTATTGGAAGACTATGTATATCATATCACGAAATGAATCTGTGCAGTTATGTCAGTGTCAAGGCGGAGATGCCAGACGGGAAATGGCCTTACAGCAGCGATTTCTTGCTGCTGTAACCGCAGCCATCTGTCACAAAGGTTATGTGTGCATGTGCGGTCATGTCAGGAGTTTCAATGCTGTTGTAGCAGATTCACTACGGCTTGGGACGAAGACGCCAAGCGCGTAGAGTCCTTCCTGGCCGTTTCTGGTCTTTTCATTATCTTACACGGTATATTTTCCCGTCACCCAGTATCCCTTGTGTTCTCGTGGTGTACCTTTTACTTGCGTCTTCTGGAGTGTTCGTGGGGGACAAGTATATGTTGATGTCGTTGATGCCTTTGAAATAGGCTCACTATGTGGTTGATACCGTTCGCCTACATTACCTATAGTACTCTGTAATCCACAATTCAGGATGGATTTTCGACTACATTAACACGATTTGCTTTGCATCGATGCGGTTTTGATTGAAAGAGTGGAACCAAAAGCTGTCTGGCTGGAACATTCATTGAATGAGGTGAAGTGTTAAGGGCTATGTGGAAATCGCGCTCAAAAATGTGTCGTTTTCAGCGGATCTGCTGCCACGATCAATTAGTAATAGAGAATTACCCATTGAAGAAAAAAGCATGAGCGATGAATAGATAGTGATGCTCTAGGTAATCGAGTACTTTGAGGCGAAGCTGTTTCAATCATGATTACCTTAGTGAGCTCAATCGTTATCTGGGAGACTACGCCATCAACGTGTCCATTGATTCGAATGGGATAATAGTATGCTGAATTAGATCCTTGAGTGCAGCGGTCTGGAGTAGTAGGTCTTGGTAGTAGATAGAAGACAATACCTATTGTCTCTCTTTTCTAGTAGGGAGACTGGGTCATGTTACGTACTAAGCTTAGAATTAGATATAGATTAAGAGGCTTTCTGGAGCAAAGAGAAGAAATGCGATTCGGGAGTAGATGAAAGAAGACCGAGTCCGTTGATGTAACTGACTAAGACAGGGTTTTCATATAGTGTCGTCGTTCGACTTAATTGAATTGTGAAGTTGAAATAAGCTGTGGATATCTCGCTATCTACTGCCTCTGCTTTAGCTTCTATATTCTGTATCGAAGCGGTTCCAAATCATTCGCCATCGGTGTATACTGGGATACCTGCTGCTTCTACTATGCAGAGAATAAGTATTAATGATGTGCTGTATTTGGCTATTCAATAAATAGAGTACTATCAGAACTCATAAGCTACCCCAAAACCCTCTAGGCTAACGACCAAACTATGCTAGAATACGCGAATTCAATCGTTCATGCCAAACGTTGTGAAAATAGAATCTCTTCGAGAGCTGAATAGCGAGTAGGGTCATTTCGGGGGACAAAGTCACGAACTGAACCCTCTTCCACCCCGGACCAATCAGCGCACCCCCTGCCCGCAGGAACTAGCGGCGGAGTTGTAATACCTCCCTCTCCTCTTGTCAAGCGGAGTCGAGCCACGTTTACGTCTACACTTATAATCTTGTTCACGTACTCCTAAAGAGACTGGCAGATCGGTGAGGGAGTGAAGAGCGAAGCTGGGCCTACTTCTCACTAAAGACATCAGGCGGACTCATGGCTTTATGTTTTGATTGAGACAGCTACAAATACAGAGCCTTCCTAGAGAGGAGACCAGCAACCTCGCTTCAGGCGAAGGGAACCCATCACGGCGACTACAAGCTCATACATCATAGTAACTACCACTCCGCCTCTGCAGTCCAGATTATACACCACATCCGGAGTCCGTTGGACACCTGCACGGCACACAGCTGTAAGACGCTGAACATACTCATAGGATCAAGACCAGCCTTTGAGCTCTCCATACCTAGCAACGGAGGCAGATAATCAAGGCGAAAGAAGGGCTATAAGTCTATACCCACCGCCCATCCAGGCACGCTTCCAACAACTACTTTAAAATACTATACGCAAACATTAAGGCTGTCGAGGACTAATGAACTCTCCAACAGGTCCGAAGACGAGCCCTCCACAGTCTCCAAAGCCTCCACAGCGTTAGCAATACGCCCCCCTTTACGCGCCTTCGCCCTCGCCCGTAGCGTCCTCCTCCCCTCCCTCGCAGTCCTCGCAACCCAGAAAGACGCACCTCACTCCTAGAATACAACTCCCTTTCTTATATCTTGGCAGCCTGTGCTGTCGCAGATGCTATACGGACAGTGACACCAAGTCAAAGAACACGAAGTCAAAGAACACGAGCCCAAGAGTTATTCCAGGCTGCACAAGCGCTCGGCCCCCATGACATGGACAAAATAGGGCAAGCAGGCAAAAGGAAGCTCGAGAAGGCGGACAAGCGAATAAAGGCGAGTGGACAAGACGGTATAGGAGGGAAGACATTGCCGTCACGCACTCAGAGTTCAAGACAGCTTCAGTAATTGGTATCACCGGTGGAACGGAAGCGGGTTGGTATACTCCTCAGGACATGGAAGCGGGGGATGATACGTCTCTCGTCACAGTCATTGCCCCAAGTCAGCTCTAGTAGAAGAGTGGAAGTGTTAGAGGGGCACTAGACGAAATATCAAGCACAGAGAACCGACCTCCACAAAGGACCTAAATCGACAATGGCAGACACCGACAGAATGAGGCCTACATCCGGCATTTAACGGCGTCAGAGATAAAGATCCCGACCATGCGAAATCCTATCACTGGACGGGGGCTTACTGGCCCGTCAATATTCAATGTTTGCTGGGCAACGCCCTCAGACATTATGCAGCTAGCCGTAGTAGACAAAGGCGCCTACTGGACTGCTAATCTGTCCCTTTCATTCCCTCCTTTTCAATCTCTCTTTTTCAATCCCACTTTTCTATCAATCATCATCAAGACCTTACTATTACTATTCCACAAGCTCTACAGAATCCATCTTCATCTCTCTGTATAGTAGCCATGACGGACTCTACACCTCAGTCCAATAAGAGAAAGCGGGGAAGACCCGTGGGCTCAACGAACAACGCAAAGAGGCAGCAGCTGGCTAGCCCGCAACACTACAACCTCCGTCCTACTCGGCAAAGCACATTGGAAGGGCAGATAGGCAATGGTGTAAGTATTTCAGGCCGAGATACCATTTGAAAAGACTGTACTAACCAATCCAAGATGAAAAGTCGTGGCAGACCCAAAGGGCCCAAGAGCAACGGAAAGAGGCGCGTCTCTGGTCCACAAGTCACACCACCTATCAGCAGCACTCCTAACCAGCAAGCCACATCAGCCAGTTACTCCACAGCTGCGCCAGAAGATCCCGAGAGCCTCCAACGTGCCATTGCTTTCTTCGATCAAAGTCGAAACGCCTTCGACAATGCAGCTTCTTTGATGGACGCTGGCACGAGCGTGTTACGGAATCTGTTGAACGTGCGCAACAACAACCTCATATTGGATTCGGCGGGGTTTGATAGGACGGAAGGAGTCCCTGCCCGCGCGGGCACCCCTGAGGAGGAGGGGCATAGGGATGGCCAAAGGAGTATGCGAGAGAGCGAAGCTGTTGGGGAGGGAGAGACTGTCGAAGAGGGAGGAGACCATCGAGGAGGGAGAGACGGTCGAAGAGGGAAGAGACCATCGAAGAGGGAGAGACGGTCGAAGAGGGAAGAGACCATCGAGGAGGGGGAGACGGTCGAGGATGGGGAGATGGCGAAGGCAGATGATATCGTTGGTGAGTCGATACAGGAAGGGGAGACGGGTGCGGAGGGCGAGACGGGTATTGATGTCGTTGGTGAGTTGGTGTAGGAGGTCAAGGTAGGGCACGACCACTACTAGGGTTATACGTCACGTATGAAGATATCCCAGTCCCCATTATCTCTTGCTTCCGTGCCGACGTCTTTCGGACGATCTTGAATACGGCCGATGACCTAGAAGATGCTATGGCGAGACTAATCTACTAGCTACTCAAATTGCTCGTCTTTCCTCTATTGATTCCTCATGCCTTTGCTCTGAGCCTTCCATCCCCTGTATTAGATTTCCTAGGTGGTTATTCGTCTCAGTCACTCTCTCTTTCGTTAGATCTGGCCTACTCATCAACGACCTAGTACTGTCGAAGCCCCCTTATAAACCATTACTACCGTCCCGCCCAGCGACTTCAACTAGCCCTGCCCGATTTGCAAGGAAAAGTACTATACTAGCAGGAAATCTGAGTATATAGTCCGTCTCCCACGCCCAAGTAAGTAATGTGGGCATGAATTCGGAGCGAAATGCATTGCGGACTAGTTTCGACACGCTAATGACTGCCTATTTTGCAGATATATACACTTTGGTAGCGACCTTGCCAACGACGATGAGGGCGACTTTTTTCTGGTTTTATTGCTTTACGGGTCTATATTACTCATGTTTGGGACCTTGGCTGGGATCTTGATCTGGATCTTACTTGGGTACGTTTATGCTTGATGCTTGAACTTCTTTTTCTTATCTTATTTGGTATACGGGGGTAAAGGACAGTATTTGTACTAGTATCCAGCCACTCTGATGTCGATATGCGCTACAAATGCAAGACTACATAACCTATGAATTTGTGTATTTTCTGTTGACTCTCATCGCCTTGGATGTCATGCAAATTTGGGTGTAGTGATGATAGCTGCTTTACCGCCATGTTTGCATTGATTCATCTCAGATGACTATCATCATTAAGGAAACAACCCAGTGCTAACCCTTACCCAGAGTCTGTTTTCCTCCGATTATATTTTCAGAGCTCAGGCAACTTTTCGGTTCTCTGCTTTCTCCTTTGTTCCACTTTCGGTGCATTAAGACAAGAATTGCATCCGCGCAATGAAAGAGACCGCATCCACATTGACCAGGGCAAAGCGGAGCCTGCTCGAATGTGCTAGAATACTTACTCCGACACATACGATACAAAGACAAGTATTCAGTACACATCACAAAGCATATTTTGACTCTCTCTAAATATTGGCCCCTGCCCTCACTCGCTCACTCTTCCTTACCACTTTTGCAAGTCAAGACTTCAGGACATTTGAGAGATACTTCTCCAATACAATCCAAAAACCCATCTTTCGTTATCGAGGTCACCGTCTTCCCAACCCAGCAAGACGCCGATGAAGGCGTTAACTCGTCTGTGTCGGGGCGGCCAGGAAGCTAGTCCTCCAGCACCGGCAATCACTGACTCAAATCCCAATACAGCTACTGGACCCAACGAGCCAGAAATCGAAGATGTCTTATCAGACATTTTGCCGATGCCAGCACTACCACAAAATGTCAGCTTTGAGACCATTGGTAGAAAGTAGGTATTCACCTATTACCTTCTACATTCTTTAACTGACTTCGTACAGACTTCGAGGCGGACCTATAGTTATCGCTCGAGTGGGCAAGGATGCTGCTGAAACAGGTCAACGAAAGCGTCTGTTGCACTATTATTCTTTCGCGCTCGAAGAGCTCCTCCGACACTCTCTCAAGCAAGGCAACGAACACAATACAATCCTCCTACCCGATGAAGATATTGACGCTTACTACCTACTTATGGGATGGATGGAATATGGTACCATTGATGCCATGGACTTTGAAACACCTTTTCTGGATCACGCATCCAAGGACCGGGCTTTAAGCAAAGCTTGCACGACGCTGTGCCGGCTATGGAAGCTCGCCGACCTCATGGAGATCAAGTGGCATATCCGTGATCAGATCCTCAAGGAGCTTGAGGATGCTCTGGACAGCGCGGATGAGAGACGTACTCTCCTGAGTCCAGCGTTGCTATTTGAGACTTTTGGTAGTCAGCAGCCTCCAGAGAAAGAGACTCACACTTACGCTTTTTGGGAATTCATGGTGGAACAAGTCATCCTCGCACTGAAAGAGAAATCTGAACCTGAATATGATGAGGAATACAGAGCATCTCTGAAAGAGATGCCTCACTTCCTATACTACCTTCTGAATCATGTGCTCGACAACGAAGAAGAACGAGACCAAGGTGGGTCGGCCATTCATAGCGATTGGAGCTCTTCTTCCTTGGCCAACGATGAGGAATTAGCTTTGCCAGCTGGTAATAGTTCGGCTGATGCTGCCAGCGCAGCCTCTGCACCGGTGCCCCATGGCGAAACATTTCCACACGTGAGTTCGAGAGCCGACAAACCATTAGCCGCGGCACTAACTGTGACCCAGAAGGACGAACAATCCACAAAGTGCTCAAAGGGTTACCCCACTTTCAGATCCCACAACCAAACCGCTACCGAAGACCACGACTCAAGCAGTCAGCCAGTTGAGGTCTTACTTCCAGAGCATGAGGGGATACCCAATGGGACAGGGAAGAAGCGGAAGCTGAGCGGTCTCGTCGATCGTACTGGGTCACGGAAGGCTAGCAGGAAGATTGCAAAGGGGAACGAGGAGTTGGAGTTGGAGTTGGAGTCAGAGAAGGAGGCGATGCAAGTCGATAATCAGAGTGACTCTGACCGTCAGAGTCAGAACAAGGATGTTGAAGAGAATGTGGTCCCAAGTGCGGAGGTGAATGATGACGACATGGAGGACGAGAGTGAGGAAAGCGAGCTGTGAACGAGGTTAGGTAGCGGGCATGTTGATTGGATTTGGATTGCTTCTCAGGGGACTTACGAAACAAGACTGTCTCTTTAGATATCGAGAACGGGGAGTTGGCGTAAGTAGACCGGCGAGACTGGCTGGATATTATTGCATAGAACCAAATTGCTCTATCAGGATCATGTTTTCGGCTCTGTTAATTGAGATTAACCGTCCTCGGTTTTCGTAAGAGCTCTTCGCTGACTGCGAAATTAAACATTTCATACCGCGAGCCCGTGAAATTGAAAAACTCTTCAAGTATTCGCTTGTTCCATGTCTGATCATTTTCTCTCGATTGCCCATGCTATGATATTGTCTTTAAACCATTGTTTGTATAAAATCTGTAGTTCCCCACTACATGAGCATTACTGATATAGGATATAACTTATGTGTCAAGAGGCGAAATAAGCTATTATCGGAAAACCCTTACATGAATAACGCCTTGGATGCCAAGGGTCGTCTGGATTCATTGACGAAATACAATCTGCAACTGTTCGCAACATTTCTCCGTTGCCAGAGTCGGAAGTAGCTTTGATGTATTGGCCGCATGTGGTGACACATGCGGTAGTTGTTCTGCGCTCCTCAAGCTTGCCTGAACTTATCAATTTGAAGACTATTCAGCTAGGCGCATAGCTATTCGCCGCTTTGGGCACTCGACTTTTCGATTCTGGAATCCGCACTCTAATTGTGAATTAACATAACTTTCTAGCCATCTCGAGTCGCGTGTCCTTCTCTTGACGAAGTCCAGTAACTGCTGTGCTTGCAGGCAAGATTCGCAAATCACTGGGAAGTTAGGGTTAGGTAGGTATACTGAGGACGCTTATGCTGTAATGAATACTATACTTAGGATATTAGATTAGTATCAACGAACCCTACTATTCAGAACTACTTAGTATATTAGGATGAGCAAAGTCTAAGAGTAGAAGCTTTACTACGTCAAGCCGTATCAGTCTGGCGTCGAGAGGCAAGAGGGGCAATGCTGGTACTGGCTATTCTCTGCATAGAGCGTACAGGAGCATAGAGGAGCGAAGGGAGGAACTAATTTCGTAGCGATCGATATTCCTTCGTACCTATCGTGAAATATATTCAAACGCATGCTTACGGGGGTATCTATCCAGTTCTACAACTCTATCGCTTAAACGCATGCATGCATATCCAGTTCCATGACTCCATGGCTCGAAATGAGACCAAGACCATTCCAGCTCGCTATCGTTCCTTGTTCGGAACAATCAATATCCAGTATGCCGCATGGTACCGTTCGAATGCATATCCTTTCGAAGCCATACTCAAGAGAGTATGCTTTCGTCTCGGCAAGCAAGTTCATGCATGGTGCACAGATACCGCAGTTTGTGTGGAAGCTACGCCGGCTCTCTTCGCCCTAGCAGCTCTCTTTGCCTTTCCACTGCGCGGTCGCGATCGCTTCTTGTTTGGAATGGATATCTCCTGAAGTGCATTTCTCTGCCTCTTGTTTGGAGACATCTCCGGAAGCACATTGCTCTCAATAGGGATTTTCTTGGCTCGCTCGAAATCGATCAGCATTACTCGTTTCTGTTCCTGGTTCCACAGCAAATTTGGTCTCCTCACGTCTGCCTGATCGATTCCCACACGCCGAACGTCGGCCACAGTTCGACGAATCTCCTGCTCCAAGCCCTTCCACCCTTTGATCGACTCATCATAATCGGCTTCTTGCCCAACCCAAGACATCAGGAGCATATGTATGATTCGGACGCCGATATCGTAGAAGTAGCAATAGGTGAGATTGATGTTTCCAAGGTATACAGGCACCGCTGTGCCTTGAACCTTGGCCAGCTGCATGTACACGGTGCCCTCATACAGCAAGTCCGGCACAAACGCTTGTACTGTTCCTTTGCCAACGAAGACGTAGCCGTACGAGGCCAGAGTAAGCTTGAAAAGAGCCCCGCGTGCACCTTGTAATCCAAGAGGTTCACAATCATGGTCCAGGTCCTCTGCAAGCTGCTTCTGAACAAGGTCCTTGAATTTCTGCGGGTTGATTGCATGTCGACCGCCATGCTTCCGATGGAACGACACGTTGGGGCATTTGTCATCAAGGCGCCATCTTCGCACAATGCCCACCAAGCATTTTTGCGTACAGTAGTGTTGCGGCTTCCCTCTGCCCTTGCTACCGCTTGGTTTGCTGCTCTTCTCATTCTTCCCTTGATCTGCTATGTCCTTGCCGTTTTTCCTGCTTTTTCCCTGATCAGCTATCCGACTTCCGCCGCCCGGCTTGCTCGGCGTGTCAGGATCACTCTGATCAGCATCATCGTCGCTATCCTTGCCATGTGTTTGTCCACTATCTGCCTTACACGTTGGGTTTGATCTCGTAGGAATCTGCCTTGCTCCACCTATCTCGATTGTTGGACCCCTATACTTGTACTCCGAGTATGGCGTGAGGAGTGTTTTCCTCACAGTCTGGGGCATTTGCTGAAGAGTTGCTTCATCACTAGCTGGCTTGCATGTCAGCTTCCCACATGCGATATTTCGCTTATCTTGCGATACCGGCTTGGACTTGGAGGCTAGGAGACATAAGCCAAGGACTTGACTGACGGTCGTCTGCTGGAAGGCGAAGTCGCTTGAGTCGGCACTGCGAACCTCTTCGCGGGGTACTGCCAGGTGAAAGTACAGCGTGGTGGGGTCCTGCCAATCAACGTGAAGGAACACCAGTGCTTCTCCAGTCGAGATGTAGCCGTATTCAAGCCCTTGCTCGATCATGTAGTGGAAAGTCTGCACCGCTACCGCCAGGGCGAGGTTCTTTGCATAGTGGATCGCCATCTCTTCCTCTTCAGCTGGGATTTCGAATTGATTGCAATGTTTCTTCACATCCATCTCTTGAAAACCTCTCTGAAGGCTACCCACAGGCAATTTATGCGGCGGCTTATATTCCGCGATAAACAATAGACTCCGTGGGTGGCCCTCCCCCTCAATGCGCGAACAGATCTGATCGGAGTTCGTTCGGTTTGGCTTCGAATCCGAAAGGAAGTCGACGTTTGCCGGCGTATGAGGATCTTGAACAGGTTTTTGTTGGCGTAGGCTATCTTGAACCTCTTCATCGCCATCGCTCAGAGTGTTGGTATGGTTGTCAAACACCACCCCTTGGCCCAATCTATACTTTGCTTTCACGTACTCATCGTCCTTCAAATGTCCGATGATCTCCTCAACCCTGCTCTCTACCGCCACCCCTTCGTACTTCTCTAGGTCCTTCTCACTGCCAATCCTTTTCTCGATCAATTGGCGAAAGCCTTTAACGACCAGTAATGAGTTAAAGTGCCGTTCAATTGACGTTTCGGAAAGTTTTGGTCCTAACGCCTTCAGAGCACCCTCTTGAAGATCGATGAAAGATTCCCAGGGTTTCAAGAAGTCTGGATGATGCCATCTCGCTGTCGCCTTTATAATGCCTTTCGTTGACCATTTTGGATTTGTCTCTATGGTGAGGGGCAAATAGAGATTTTGATGGCAAGCATAGAGATACTCCTTCAGTGTTGTATTCTGTGTCTCCTGCTGTAGTTGGTGAGTCGTCTGCTGGGCTTGTTGCCTATCCAGCTCTGCCTGTTGCGTCTTCTGCTCGGCAATTCGGACTCGTTCCAGAAGCTGTTGCATCTCTGATTCAATTGATGAAGCCATGACGATGGCGTCCACAAAGTGAATTGTTCAGAGGTACGAGAGAGAGATCAAAGCGCCGTCACTACCGTGTCGCAGGGACGGAACGCTTAGGCTGGTGGGTAAATGTTTTTGTGATGAGATTGCCTAGGCAACAATTCAACATCAACAGCCCTACGGAGCGAGCAGCGCAAGCGCGTACTTTTCGCGTACTTTTCGCAAACCCTAAGTCTCTATACAACATAGCACAACTTTTCTTACACTTTTGAGTCGACTGTTGACTGAAAACATATTCGGAATTCAAAGCAACGCACGTAATCGAATCTAGCGATGGGTATCTTTAGGTCCAAAGCACAGTTTGAAGCCATTAATCGTTATCCTCCTCCAGCTCGCCTATCAAGCCATTAATCTCCTCATCACAATTCTCATACTCCACATCAGCTTCTGAACTCGCAGGAACCTGCTCCAACGCAGCCTCAATACTCTTAATCACTCTCTCCGCACCACCAACCCGTTCTTTAGCCCTAATCAAGAGTTTCTGTCGCTGCTCCCGCACAGTCGTGACGCGCGCGAACGATTTCTTGTACTTGGCGAGTTTTTGCTGAAGTACACTCGACTCCTTAGCCTGTTTGGTCAGTGCTTCTGGTGTCAAGTCCCGGAAGTCTTGGGCGCTGATTCGAGCCTGAGAGCCGCCGCATACCCGCTTCTTGTATTGATCTTCTGCCTCGCAGATCCTTTCGTATAGCCGTAGATGATCTTCGAACACCTTGCGGTAGTCGTAGTGTTTGGTCTTAGCGTCGACAAGGGCCGCCTCCAGACTTACACGCGTCTTGTCTTCAGCTGTAGGTCGAGAGACAGTGGGTTGAGGAACAATAGGTTGAGGAGCAGGAACCGTGACTTGAATACTCGTGCCTCGAGGCGCGTTGCGTTGGACGGCCATATTAGGCATGTGTGTTTGTGTAATGTCCGAGAATGTCATTGAGATATCCTCGTCTGGTTGAAGGCTCTCTTCGAGTCCACGGTTCTCTGCTGGTCGGCGGCTCTCGTGGTCTGATAAAGGAGGGATATTTTTGTCGCGAGGTAGATCAGACGCAGCGTCTGGTAGAAAAGAGCACTCGTCGTCTGCTAGCAGGATGTTCGGTCCGTCTGGTGGAAGGGTACTCTCGTCGTGTAGGAGTTGGGAGTGTGAGAAGTCTGGATCGAGGCTGTCCTCCCCAAAGCCAGACCCACCGATGTCTGAAAGGTCCTTTCGAGCACCGCGACCTAGTTCAATCGAGGATTCCTTGTCACTATCTTCAGGCTGTTCTAAATCCTCTGGACCACTTTCATGATCCGATGCCTCCGATGCCTCTTCTTCTGTATCGTCTTCCAACACTTGTTTTCTGTGGGCTTCCGACTCTTCTTCCGAAAGGCCAGCCAACTCTTCTTCCGTTGGGCCTTCCGACTCTGGTTCTGCAAGTAATTCTTTCTCTTGAACTCCGTCCTTCCCTACCGCTTGACGCTGCTTCCTCTGTTGGAGTTGCTGCTCTAGCTGTTGTATGGGCGTAATGCGAACCTTATCATAGAGTTGCCTGAGCGGACCGTACGTAGGCCTGTGACCACTTTCAATCGCCAGGGCAAAACGCTCGCGGATCTGGCGACGATTGAGCCCCTGGAGTACGAAAACTCGAAGCAACGCCTCGATCACGTTCAAGGCGTTGAGCCCCAATTCTTTCGCCAGCGACGAAGAAAGATTCCAAGGGTCAAAGACTTGTAGAAGATCAAAGTTCAGGTCGTCTTGAATCCTTTTGATTGCCCTTGCCTTCCGCGCACCCGTTGTATCCCCCTTCTTCACCTGAGCCTGTGGGTCTTTGCTTAATTGAGGTTTGTCTTTGATCGTTGGATGTGCCCTCCGTGCGCCCACTGGCTCTCTATCCTCCTCTTCCGGCTGAACCTGTGGGTCCTTGCTTGCTTGAAGCTTGTCTTTGATCTTTGGGCGTCGTTTTACCCTAGTGGTCACGTAGCCTGTGATTTGGCCTGCAGCAGTGTGAGACATGGGCCATGAAACAATGCTTTGGCCGGCATTGGAGAGGGGGCCTAGGCAGCGTCAGTATTCACTTGAGCTACTCGTGGGAGTGACTGAGACTACTGACCGCTGCAATTTGTATGTATTGGCTTTTGGGAAGCTGTGCGAGCAGTGTGGAGCTGTCCGATGGGTCTGGTGTTGTAGCTGGCTAATCAGTGCATAGACCTATGAGGCACATAGGCCCATTCAGCCTGGAAGGCGCTCACAGCCAGGGCGAAGTAAGATATGGCAAGAGATGGCGTTGTCAGATTCCGAGAGTGCTGTGACGGACTTGACCAGCATAGAACATGAGCTCACACCGTTGCTTGAGCCAATCATGGGCGGCTTGCTGACTAACACGCTGCCAAGAGACCCTAGCCTTGAGGCTGGCTCGGCTGCCTTCCCTTCGTTGTTTACTTCTATCTACCCTTCAACGCTTTTGAGATATCTCTCTGACATGGTGACAGCTGGCAAGGATCTGGTTCGTGAATGGTAGCGAGGACGAAGCCAGGCCATGACAGCAGACTCGAGCTCAACCAACAAAACTCAAAAGCACGAGGAGGGCTTCGCCTTCAGCGATTTTGCATTCGATAGAGGTGAGCTCTCGTACTGCTTCTCCACCAACATTAGATGGCTGAGCAGGTGTCAACATGAAGGACCTGAAGTGTTGGTAGAGATACCCGCAGAGGCTGAAGGAGGTGCGACCAATCTAAAGGCCAGAAGGCAACTTCTCAACGAGTAGTGCGAGCTCATACCGACCTCAAGACGAGCCGAACGATCCCTTGCAGCGCGATCCGGTGCTAATATACTTGTTGGATCACGAATGAGGAATGAGGACAGGAACCAGCCAGCAGCACTAGGCTCGCCAGGGTATCGGCGCGGGGAGGACGATGGCAACTACCTTCAGCTAGTTCAACAGTGGGCTCTCTCGACGTAGAGAAATACTATAATGGAGAAATGCATAGTGGGACGCTTCCAGGCTAGATAGTACGGCGCCTTCTACTACGGTGCTGAGACAAGGAGCCAAGGCCCTCATGGCATGCTTTTGCATGGGGAACATGACTAGCGAACTTCCATGGCTCCGAGGAGGAGTCCCTGCTGCAATCCATTGAACAGTGAATGAGATAGAAAAGTCCTACGAAAAATATTGTTGCCATTGTTCCCATTCTATTCTGAAACTCGGGGCTTTCTAGGTGGAATGTGACCTGACTAGTCCCGCCTCGATCCCAGATGAGTATTAATCATTCCCGTATTCTCGCTGGGAATCAGAGTTTAGAGTACAAATCAAACAATTATCAAATACCTCAAGCCAATCTGTGTACTCCTACCTGCGTCGCCTCCTCAAGTCAGAATAATGCAAAGGGGTCCTTGTGCCAGGTCCCGGCGTGTCAATCGCATTATCAGAAAATCCAACCTCACACAGCTCCAATTCAACCGCCAGCTGTTTCTCATTTCATAGGGCCAACGCAATGCAATTCAGGCGTCCCAGTCATGAAGTTCCACCGCTTACCGCGCCCCCCTTGACAACTTCGAATGCTAACGGTTCTCATTATACGATCTTGCCAGTGTTCTATGGTCGGTGTATCTACCCAGAGCAGTACACGGCTCTCAGATGGTAACGCGTACTTCTGTACCGGCTTGAGTGTACTGCACGAGGCATTCGACACGTTTCGAACCTGCAATAAACCGCTTGTCAATATATGCTTCGCGCTCGAGGGCAGGTGGAGGGGGAGCAGGGCGCTCTTCTTGCTCCGTCATTAGCAAGCGTAATAGGAGGGCTAGGCTGCTGTTCACCCTGTGCACAGGCTCAGGAAGACTGGGGGGGTCAGCCCCTCGTTGCTGGAAAGTATAGTAGCCAAAAGCAATCGTGCCGACCACAACCACTGCTGAGTACCTTGCGGTATTGCTCGACCGCCACCGCGGCGCCTGTGCATCTACGGCTCTTTGCCTTATCTCCTCTAGCACACCGTCAGACGATGTTCGTGCGAGCTTGTGATAAAGGCCCCCGTCGAGAGTGCAGGAATGCCAGCTTCCCTTATAACTTCCACTTCGCTCGCAACGTCTCTAATGATCTGCGGTTCATTATGCAAGACGCTGGTGATAGCGCGACAAGTGGTCTGCATACAATAACCGACGCCGTTGCGCAGGCTACTAATATCATAGCAACCAGTGGCCCATCGGAGCCACATGCTGCTTGACATGGTGGGGATATCGCCGCGGCATGCCGTGATGGGTGGGCGGGTCTTACTGATGGAAATTTCCGTACGGAATTGGGAGGCCCGTCGGCTATAGTCTCTTTCATCGAGCGAGACGCCTAAGCATTAGTTGAAGACTTTTGAGAAAGGGAAAGAAGGAGTGTTAGCAAGTCCGCGCTGCCAAGTGCCCCTTGTTTCCAAAGTTTTCGTTGTCTCTTGTATACTAAGCTCCTTTTCGAAATCTGCGGATCCGCTTCGAATAATGAAACGGAAGAATAATCCAAACTCACGGAATATACCATGTAGGTACACGGCCAATAGTATGCATGGATGGTGCAAGAAGAATTGTAAGTTGTAACGCAGCACCTTTTGAATGCAGATCATACCTTATTCACTGCATAGCCCTCTGTCCGGCGTATTGCGGCCCTTTCAAGCTAGCGCACAGCGCATAGCACGTATTACTAGAAGTAACATAACTCAAGTAGCCTAAGGAAAGAGTGTAATTAGACCCTCGAGTATATACTATCTTATTTACCGGTAGTGTACTCGTTTAAGATTAAAGTCGTAGATTTTTTAAATAATTAATAAAATACGCCTTTTTATCCTATTTATTTAATAAACTATTTTAATTAATTTAATTATACTTTATATACGCGTACTAAGAAGTTAATATAATAGTATATAATATAAAAGATATTAATTATTCTATAGAGGATTTAATTTTAATATATTAGAATTTTAATATTATTCTAGTCACGATAAAATTAGTAATAAAACTTTTAATATATTTATATAAGGTATCGTAAATAATAATATAAAAATATCTATATATAAAAGTAAATAAATAAAGAATATATATTTTAAATTATTAACCGATTACGGGTAAATTTATAGAGTTTTGAAATTTAATATAAAACTATAAAACTCGGTATTAAAATCGCGATAATAAAATAAAGTAATAAAGAGGTATAAAAATAATAAAAATATCTAATAATAAAAACTATAATATTAATAAAATAGGGGTATATATATATAATATTATAAAAGTATTAATATTAAAGAACTAGGGCCTTAAATATATATTAGAAAAATAAAATCTTAATATAAATTTAATTAACTAGGGAAAGTAGTTTAATAATATTTTTAAAATTAAAACTATTTTAGCGCGGAGCTAGTCCCGATTCGATTTAATAATTATATAATTAATATATTATCCGAAGTTCTTTCTTTTATAAATATACTATTTAATTAAAAAATAATAATAACGAGGGGAATATATTTAAATCTATATAAAGAAATATATAAATAATATATTATTAAAATATTCGGGTTATATAACTCTACGTACGATTAAACGAATAATTTAAAATTATTAAAAAGTAGTTTTATTAATTCTCGATATAATACTCTTTTAATATTATTATAATACTTGTACTCTAAATAAAACTCGATAAATAAATTTAATATAACGGTTATTTCCTAATAAAAGTAAATAAAGAGCGATAATATAAAAGAGAAATATAATTATATTTCTAAAATTATTAACTATAAAAGAAGAATTTTAATTTAGTATTTAATTTATTATTTATATTCTTTAATAAATTCGTCCGCGAAAATATTTTTAATATTTATTTAACGATCCTATATAAATCTCTAATTTTTTTAAAATAAAAAGTATCTAGTAATATAACCCTCTTCTTTTTTAATAACGCGGTTATTAAGGATATACTCTAGTTTTTATTCTAACTCTAAATCGTTTTACTCGGTTTCTACTACTCTAGGGTTAATAAATCGTAAATATTTAAAAAAGTTTTAATCTAGTAATAAATACTACTCTAATTATATTATTAAAAATATATTATAGATTTTCTAATTTTCCGGGATATTAAGACGGTATACGAGTCTACCGATATAATTAAAAACTTTAAATAACCTAGTTATCTATTAATTATATTTACGACTAGTAAATTTATTTATTAGAATATTATAATTTTTATATAAATATAGTAAAGCCTAGTCCTCTTTATAGAAATATTAAAAATAATAAATACGATTATAATACTCTTTATTATATATTTAAATATAAGTAATTATATCCGAAGTTTAAATATATATTAACTTTTTTAATAAAATATTATTCTCCTAGTTTTTTAGATTTAACGCGTTATTAATAATAAAATTAAAAACTACTTTATTTAAAGTATAGTTAATAGGCTAGGAAGATATATTATTATATTATATAGTTATAAAAAGTAGTATCTTTTCCTAGGCTTTAAAATTTTATAAAATAATAATATAAAATTATAATATAATTTTAATAGTTTAATTTATATATTTATTTAATTTATTCGTTTATAAATAATAAATAATAGAATATATTAAATTTATCTTAAACTTATTAAATAAAGTCTTTTATGGAATATTTATAAATTTATAATTATAGTTAGAAAGAATAGTTTTCGGAATACCCTAGTCTACTAAATATAAATAATATAAAAGTATATATATTTATTACTCTATTTTTTATATTAATTTTCCTAGAATTATAGTCACTTTTCGGGAAAATTTATATATAATAATTATAATATTATTGAATCCTTCCTACGAAAGGAGTAAGGTTAAGATAAAATTAATAAAAATTATATAGAAAGAAGAGAGCGGTATAAGAATAAATTATAATATTTTATAAAATTTATACCTAGGAGTACCGAATAATTAATATTATAATTAATATCGTAAATACTTTTTTAACTTCTTATTGAGTTTATATATATATTAATATTTAATTAATATTTTTTAATATTTATATCTTCTTATATATAAATTAAAATATACGATATAAAATAAAACTTTAATATATAAAGAAGGTATATATAAATACTTTAATATATATATATAATTAGTAACTAAATTATTAATATATTATATTAAATCGTTACCCCCCTTTAAAAATAAAAGATCTATAATATCCTCGCCGATTTATATATTATAATTAAATATATAATTTATTTTAGTTTAAAAGTCGTTATTCTAATACCTTTAAAGTAATTCTTATTTAAATTATATATTTATATCTATTAATATATAGACTTTATATATATATATTTAAAATATATCTAACTCGCCTTCTAAAAAGTCCTTAACTACGTTCTTTTACTATAGTTAAAATAAAGTATCTAGTATTATATATTTAATACTAGGTTTATAACGGATCTTTATATTTTAAAAATATTAAATATAATCTAAGATTTATATAATACGTAAATTAGTCTTTATTATAAATAAAGTAGTTATATTTATTTATTTAACTATATTAAGCGCAGTTTTATAATTAATATAAATAATTATTTTAAGTATTAATTCGACTATATATTTAATTCTAATAAATATTTATATTATTTCTACTAGTTTTATTTTAGTAAATTAATAGTATATTTTTATAAATTTAAAAAGTCGGTTAAAGAAAAAAATAAACTAAATTTATTTTTAGTCGGGATAAAAGTTTTTTAATTTTTTTATAATATAATAAATTATAACCCCGTAATTAAATTTCTTACTAGTATTAAAATCGATAAATAGTTCTTTTTTATTATCGAAATAATATAAAAAAAAAGATTTAAAAAGAGTATTTTAAATAACTTTAAATAAATAAATCTTTTATAAGGAAAATAATTTTAAAACTAGTTTTTTTAATAGATTTCTATCGCTAAGCGCCTATAAAGAGTATTTAATTTAATAATATAATTTTCTTATTTTATAAAGACCTAGTTAGAGTAATATAATCTTTAATATAATTTTTTAATTAATTAATTATTTCTAAATATATTTTAAATCCGGCTAATATTTAAGAGAAAATTAATTATTTAATAATTATAAACTTTTCTTTAAAAATAAATAACCCGAACGAGTTAACTTTCTAACTAAATAATATAATTAATAAATAACTAATAAATACTTTTTTAAAATTAATTAAAATATTAAATTTAACGAATAAAAAAAATACTATCTATAAATATTAAATATAATCCTCGAGGGTCTAAAAGAATACTATAATATTATTATTATATACTCGGGCGAATACTTTATAAATATATAAAATCCGGTCTATTTATTATTATATATATATAAACGAGTTTTTAAATCTTATTTTTATAATATTAAAAATCTCTTAACCGCGGTATAATATAATAGTAAACTTATATTTATTTTTAAAATATATATACTATTAATAGAAGAAATTAACCGCGTCGATAACTATAATTTAATAATAATCTTTTATAGCGTTAATTATATTATTCTATAAAAGTAAATAATAGATATTTATTATAATTATAATATTTAAACCTCGAATATTAATAACGGTATAACTCTTTTTAATACCGTTTAATTTTATAATTTAAATAACGAAGACTAGGAAACTAAATAAAGGAATTTATATTATTTATTTAAACCGCCCCTAAATATATAATTTATTAAAGATTTCGTTAATAATCTTCCGGCTCTTATTATTTATAGGATAAATATATATTATTTTAAATACTTTATCTTCCTAGTCGACGCGAAGTAATATTATATACGTATTTATTTATTTTCTAAAATATTAACGAAGCCCCATTCTACCTAAAATATAGAGAATTAATTAATAATCTTTACTAGCTCCGGCTATTTACTATAAATAATAATATTATTTAAAAGAATATTATCTTTTACCGAAGTAATTACTTCTATTAACGAAATAAAAAACCGGGAATTTATTAAATTCTTTATATCTTACTCTCTTAAAGGCTATTTAAAAAGTAATAAATTAATATTAATAATAACTATATTATTAAAAGTATTTTTAATAAAAGTCTCTTTATATTTTTAAAAAAACCTTCGTATAACGAGCTCGCGAACGTCGTTATCGTTTATAATAATACTATAGTAGTTATTAAATTAAACCTCGACTATATAACCTAGTTTTATATTCCTAGAGATTTTACTATATTTATCCATTTTATTTATTATAAATATTAATTTTATTTTATTATTAATAATTCCGGTAAAGAAATATAAATTAATATCTATTAATTTAAAAAAATAATTTCGTATTAATAGATTAAATTTATAGACTCCGATAATTATTATAATTTATAAAGGGATAATTTTTATTTTCGTAGTATATACCGGCCGGTTTATATTTATACTTTTTAAATAAATATTAATAAAATACTCTATATCGTAATTATTAATATAAATTATTTAACGAGATATTAATATATTAATCTCTTTAAGGGCTATAATATTTATATTAATAAATATATTTATTTTAAAATTATCTATAATATAGACTTCTTTAGGGGCGGTTTCGGTTATTATTTTATAATTACTTTTATTTTTCCTAGAGAAGTATAAAGAGGTAACGATATATTTAGAAATAATATAATCCGGTAATTTAGAGTAGAATTATTATAGTACGGATTCTAACTTTTAGAAAAAAGTATATTATAAATTTATAATCGGCGATAATTATTCTATAATTAATATTTTTATAACTCTTTTTTATTTTAATTCTAGGGTCTAGGCCGATTTAAATACTAGTATATTAGTATTTCCTAAATATTTATTTTATTCCCGTATTTTTGGAAGAGTCGTAGTTTAATTTAATAATAAACTTTTATTTTAATAATTTATTATTCGTTTTAATTTAATAATAAATTTCTATATTTTTATTTAGTAAAGATTATTTACTCTTTTAAATAATATTTATAATTAAATATTTAAGGTAGGAGGTTTTAATAGGGTTCCTACCTAAATTTTAATTTCTAAAATATATATATAATATATTTTTAGAAGAGAATAACTCTTTATAAATATAATACTCGATTTATTTAAGCGAATCGATAATAGTTATCTAATAATTAATTATTTCGTTTTATTTATTATAATAAATATTTTACTACTTATTTTAACTTTATTTATTAATATAATTAATATTAAATATAAATTACTTTTTTATTTATAATTCTATAGTATTATTTTTTTAAAAATAATCCTTTTATACCTCGATTCTATAATAAATAATTATATATTTAGAGGGTATTTATTATTACTCGAAATAATTAAAATTATAACTACCGGTTATAAGCCCGCGGTTTTTTTAGCGCGGTTAAAAGTTAAAATAATTTTTATTTCTAGGAGGGAAAGATATATTCCTAGTATTATTATTAATAATTTATAACTAAATAAATAGTAGTTAAATTTAAGGAGACTACTACTATATTTAAAAAATATTTAATATATTTTAATAAGCCGGATTAGTAAATTAATAAAAAATAATCTAAAGTAATTAATTTTACTATAACTAGAACTAGTTAGGTTATTAATAATTCTATTAATTTTACTATAAATTCTCTAGCTTAAGAGGCGGTAAAGGCCTAGTTATTTTATTACTTCGTATTATTCCTAGTTAAATTTCTTCCTTTATATTAAATAAATTAGAAAATTTATTTAATAAAATATTAAATTTAGGCGGATTAATAAAAGGTTTAAAATTAAAGATAATATAATTATAAATTATAAATATTTATTAATATATATTAAGAATATCGGCGGCTTTAGTTAAATTAAATATTTTATTTATATATTATTTAAACGTTTTATTAATATATACTTAAACGAATTTATATTTATTAAAATAAAGTTTATATATAATTTCTAGAGTCTTTATTTTAAATTATTTAATAAAATAACCTATTTATTTAGAGTTAACGAAGGTACGTATTAATATTTTAATATTAATATTTAATTTATTCGAGAACTATTTAAAGATTACTCCTTTAAAATATAAAAATAAAAACTTTAATATTTCCTCTTCGTCGTATTATTTAATTATATTAATAACGCGATCCTTAAATTTGAAAACGTTTTTATATATAGTATATCTTTTTATAATAAATAAGTTATCTTTATTTTTATTTTTCAAATCGAAGAATCTAATCTCTTCGAGTTTTAATTTATTTTAGGCGCTTACTTTAATACTAGTATTATTATAATTAATTAAATTATTCTTTTTTACTAGGCCTTAAAGTTTTATTAAACTTATTTTTATTTTAATAATTTATTTATTAATAACGACCGAAATCTCTAGCGATTCTATAAAGTTTATTATTTATTCGGGAGTTATAGTTAAATACTCGAAAGTAGTTATATTTTCTTTATTTTCTTCTTCGTCTTCTAAAGACTATTTCTTTTATAGATATTAACGAAGTTCTTTAATATCCCTTCGGAAAACGTTAATAGGCGGTATTATAATTATTTTATTAATAATTTAAAATAATTATATAATAGGCTATTTAAATTTAATATATTTTAAGAAATTATTATTAAATTATTTCACTTTCTGGCCTCTTTTTAACGAATATTAAAAGAGTACTTTAGTAGGAGGATTAAAAAATCGTATAATTATCTAGATAATTACTCGTTTAATATTAAAAGTAACTTTTACCTATTTTAAGATATATTTATTTAATAGTAGGAATTTTTATAAATAGAAAATAAAATTAATTATAATAAAGTTTAATTATACTTCTTTTAAAGTAATAACTAAAGTAATAATTATTAATAAATACTAAAAGTAGTAATATTAAGCGAATAATAAAAGTAGTATTAAAAACTAATATTCTAGTATTCTTTTTTTATAGCGGAAATATAAAAAATATAACTAGTAATATATTTACTAGGCTAGATATTTATTTAATAAATAATTTATTAAAATAATAACTATATTAATAAAAGAGAAATAAATAAAAAGACGTTCTAAATATTTAATTTAATATTTATTATAGATACCCTAAATGAAAAGGGTATTAAATAAATTATTTTAATTATTTAATAAAGAGTTTAGAAGTATTTTTTCAAGGTAGTAAAGTATAATATAGAAATATTAAATAAATATAATGTAAATAAAACTCGCTATCGATATAAAGTAAACTATTTTAAATATATTAATTAATAGAGTATGTTAATTATTTTAGAAATTATTTTACTATTTATAATTAATATAATTATTCTTATTAATATAGAAGAAGTATAGTTCTATATTAATATTATCGTTATTACTATTTACTAAAGGGTTAATATAATAATATATAATATAAAAGATATTATTTATTCTATAGAGGATTTAATTTTAATATATTAGAATTTTAATATTATTCTAGTCTCGATAGAGCTAGCGATAAAACTTAACTCGTTATTTTAATAAATATTTATAATAATACTCCTACTAAAGTCTACCCCGTGATAACGCGTTTTAATAATATTAATAATATTTTTATTAATTTAAAATTTATAAAACTTTTAAAGAAGCCGGTATCTAAGTTTTAATTACTTTTATATTTAAATTTATTTAAATTATAGATTTATTTATTTATAATTATAATTTATTATTTAATAATTTTTTTTAAATATTTTATTCGCTATCTTTAACCTCTTCTTCGACGATTCTATACTAGTTATTTTATATAATTATATAAATAAATTTATTAAACTCTATTTTAAAATTAATTATTTAATTATAAAAAAATTAATTCGATTATAAATTATATAATATACCTCTATATTATTAATTAAAGTATTAAGAATAATAGATTAAAATTATAAAATAGAATAAAATAATAAAAAAGATTAAATCTATTTTAATATTAATATTAAATTAATATTAAATAAAACGAGTATATTTTCTATCGATAGAAGGGATAATATTAATAAAATAAAATACTTGAAAATTCGAATCTTTAATATATAAATTAGAATATAATAATATAATAAACTCTTATTAAGGTTTAATAGTAATAATATTAATAATATCTATAACTCGGAAAACGATTTAATTAATAAAGTAAACTAGAGTATTTAAATTATTAAATATAGAATTAACTCTAACTCGGAAAATAAGAGCTCTAGTTTAATAATTATAATTTAATATATTATAATTCGATATATAGAGAATATAGTCTTGATTTAAATAATATTTAATTATTATTTCTAATTACGAGGTTAACCTTTAAAGTATCTAAAATATATTAAAAAATAATTATAAAATATCGCTTTTTATTATTAATACGTAAATAATAAAAAAAGTCGTTTTTTTATAAAGTAATTATACTTTAATCCTAGTTTATTAATTATAGAAGTTATTTTTATTATTATATTCTAAAATTTAATTATAGCGACGTTACTAGTTATTAATTAATGAGTTAATATCGTTTTCTATATTAAAATTTTCTTATTCTTTTAACTAGGTTATTTTTAATACTTTTTTCTTTTTAATAAATAATTAACGTATTACTACGCGATTCTTTATAAAATTCTAAATATACTCGATAAAATTTAAATTTAAATTATTACCGGGCTAGTTTAGAATATTAATATAATATTAAATAAATAGTAATTTCTACTACTACGAGATATAGTTATTAATATTATTTTATATAAAATATACTAACTAGTTTAAATAAAATATAACGAAGTAGTAATATATTAATAATAAAAGTAGTTTTAAAATATATTTTTAATATTAATATTAATTAATTCTACCCCGGTTTAAATATTTATAATATAAAAATATAAAATATTTAGGGTAGGATATAACCCGGCTATATATAACCCTTACTTAAAAAAATAATAACTCTCTCTATATATATAACTTTTTCCGCTCGTTTTTATAATATATTCGTAATTATTAATTAGAGAATAAATAGGTTTTTTAATTTTAATTCTTTTAATAAATAAATATAATATTAATTCTTTTAATTCTAAATAATTACCCTTTAAAATATAAACGTTATATAATTAGAAAATGATTTTTCTATATATTTAGGTTTTTACTCTTTATTCTTTAACTTTATAATATAATTTTAACTCTAGTTTTTATTTAATTTAATTAATATTTTATTAATATATTAATTAAACCCTAATTTAAAATAAACTTTTAATATATATAATCTAGATATTAATAATAGTATTTCTCTTATATTTTTAACGTAAAATTAAGTTTCGAATATAGAGAATATTTATCGAGGTTTACCTAATAAAATATTTTTTCTATTATTAATTTTAATACTTTTATATTAACTTTTTAAATTATTAATATTAATATTTTCCGTCGGTAATTATAGCTAGATATAACTAGTTATATTATTTAATTAATTTTTCTTTTATAATAATAATAGAGGCCGGCGAGAATATATATTAAAAGTTAAATATTAAATATATATAAAGTTATTATTATAAATTTTAGCCTATTTAATTAAATATTAAATATTTTTAAAAACCGTCGACGTAGAGATCCCGGTATATATTTATATAATTTTAAAAAGTAATTTATTAATATTCTAGATATAAATAATTACCCCGCGCGTAATTAAATTAAATTCCTATAGTTATTTCTATATAAATATAGTTTAGAAAAGTAAGATTTATATATAAATTATTATTATTATAAGATTCTTAAAATAGAGTTAAATTACGAGCGCCAAGTTTAATTATATTAATTATTCTAGATATTTTAAAAATTAACTTCGTAAATTAAATTTAATAATAACGTAGTTTTATTAAATAAAAATAATAAATTTTATATTAAAAACGAAATATGAAACTAAATTATCTACTTTTATAAAGAAATAATTTAAGGATTATTATATTATTATAAGAATATTAAATAATTAACGCGATATTTCTAAATTAATTTAG
>JAABUS010002645.1_pt1 | contig 33075 bp, 24 predicted proteins | sample 5560161 | NCBI WGS metagenome assembly JAABUS01 (sample SAMN10711885, study PRJNA513376) | rock metagenome | isolation source: Antarctica rocks | place: Antarctica: Victoria Land, Trio Nunatak nord | collected 2016-01-04 | reverse complement strand
GCAGCAGGGCCAGCACTGCAAACCCGCCCGCGAGCCATTGGGCTTGCTTGAGCCGGATGCGCGGAAAGCGTGCCAGTCCGGTTCTTAGGGGGCCCGGGCGCAGTAATGCGCCCGGGCTACCCGGCGAACTGATCGGCAACTTCAGTGCCGCCGGCCGGGAGTGGGAACCCGCCGGTGAACCGATGAAAACCAGTGTCCACGACTTCGTCGACAAGAAGCTGGGGAAGGTGGCTCCGTACGGGGTGTACGACATCGCCGCGAACACCGGTTGGGTCAACGTCGGTACCGACGCCGACACCGGGGCGTTCGCGGTGGAGTCGATCCGCCGGTGGTGGAACACTATGGGCGCCGAAACCTATCCCGGCGCCGGCCGGTTGATGATCACCGCCGATTCCGGCGGGTCCAACGGCTCCCGACTGCGGTTGTGGAAAACCGAACTCGCCGCCCTGGCCGCTCAGACTGGGCTTGAGATCACCGTCTGCCACCTGCCGCCGGGCACGTCCAAGTGGAACAAGATCGAACACCGGCTGTTCTCCGCGATCAGCCGCAGCTGGCGAGCCCGGCCGCTGACCTCACACGAGGTGGTCATCGAAACCATCAGGGCCACAACGACAACGACCGGGCTGACCGTCAAAGCCGAACTCGACCTAGGCACCTATGAGAAGGGCATCAAGATCAGCGACAAACAAATCAGAGAACTCGAAACCAGCCAACTCCGCCGCCACGGCTTCCACGGCGACTGGAACTACACCCTGCACCCCGCGACACGCCCGAACACACCCAGCTAAATCCAACGCGGGCCCTAAGCTTGTCCGCGACCTCGTCGACCAATACCGCTCGGGCAAAGCCTTTCCGGCGGTTACGCTCGACACTCGATATCCGTAGCCGCCGCCACACCCAACTACGGACCGAGTTTCTGGGGTCGAGTGGCCCGGCGGTGCAGCTCCGCCGGGCAACCCGACCCGTTTTCTGGCTGGGTTCGCGGTCTGAGATCGTGGCGCGGATCTGCCTGATCGGGTGGTTGACGTCAGCGACCACCGCGGCCAGTCGGCTGTCCGGCCAGGCGATGATGACGAAGCAATACTCTCGACGGGCGACCCAAAGGCGAACAGCCGCTGAATCAGGTGATCATGGAGATCGCGGGCAACCCGTTGCTGTCTTCGAGCAACACGATCCGCTGTTATCGCCGCGGGCGCAGGTTCAGCGGCGCGAAAGGTGAAAGGGTTGACGGCGACTGTGCTAAATCGACGCGGCCGACCGGTCAGCGACCGGTGGACCGGCGGACGATCAGTTCGGGCTGGAACACCACATGCTGCGGCTCCCCCGCGCCGTCCGTCTCGGCCAGCAGCAGCTCGACCGCCCGCCGGCCGAGTTCCTCGCTTGGCTGGCGCACGGAGGTCAGCGGGACCACCGTGGCTTGGGCGAAGGCGATGTCGTCGTAGCCGATCAGGGCCACATCTTCGGGAACTCGCAGCGAGCGCAGCATGGCGACCGCCTGGAGCACGCCCACGGCCAGCAGGTCGTTGGCGGCGAACACCGCGTCCGGCCGGGAGCGGGCCGGGCGCGCGGACAACGCCTCCCCGGCGCGCTGGCCTTCCAGCACGCTCAGCGAACGGGTCTCCACCAGTTCCAGGTCGACCCCGGCCGCCCGGGCCACCGCCTCACGCGCCCCGGTCAGCCGGTCCCGGACCTGACCGATCGCCACCGGCCCGCCCACGAAGGCGATCCGGCAGGCCCCCTGGTCGATCAGATGCTGGGCGGCGAGCCGCCCGCCGGCCACATCGTCGACCGACACCGAGGAGAACGTCGGGTCGGCCCGGTCGACCAGCACGACCGGGATGCGGCGGGCCCGGAACCGGGCCAGCCGTTCGCTCGCGTCGCCGACCGGGGTCAGCAGCACGCCCCGCACCCGCTGCCGCTCGAACAGGTCCAGATGAATGGCCTCCCGCTCGCTCCGCTCGTCGCTGTTGGCCAGCAGGAGGCTCAGGCCGGCCTGCGCGGCGCGGGCTTCGGCGCCCCGGGCCACGTCGGTGAAGAACGGGTTGGCCACGTCCAGCACCACGAAGCCGATGCTGGTGCTGTGCCCGAACCGGAGCTGCTGCGCCGCCCCGTTGGGGACGAAGCCGAGTTCCTCGATGGCCTGGTTCACCCGGCCGGCCGTCGCCTTCGAGACCTTGTCCGGGTTGTTCAGCACGTTGGACACGGTGCCGACCGAGACGCCCGCGCGGACGGCGACCTCGCGCACACTCACCGCGGGCAGCATCCGAGTTTCCCTCATCTTCAAGCCCGTCCGGCGCGGACGGTCGGCTCACGGTAGCCCGGCCCCGACCACGCGACACGGCCAGAGCCGGATTGTCGTCCACTGGACGTCATAGAAACGTTTCAAGTAGCATCCACGGCGTTCGGACGGACCGGCAAGGAGGCCTGGTGGATCAGCTCGGTATCGCCCTGGTCGGAGCCGGTTTCATGGGCCGGCGGCACCTGCTTGGGTATGCGGTGCTGCGGCGGGCCGGGGTGTCGAACTGCGACGTCGTCGCGGTGCTCGACCTGGATCCCGCGGTGGCCCGGGCCGCCGCAGACACCGCGGCCGAGCTGCTGGGCAGCCGCCCCCGGGTGTACACCTCGCTGACCGAGCTGCTGGATGCCCCCGAGGTGCAGGCGGTGGACATCGTCACCGATCCCCGGACGCACCACAGCATCGCGGTGACCGCCATGGCGGCCGGCCGGCATGTGCTGTGCGAGAAGCCGCTGGCGCTGACCGTGGCCACCGCCCGGTCGATGGTCGATGCGGCCGAGCGGACCGGCACCGTGCTGGCCACCGGCGAGAACTACCGACGGGGCGGGGCCAACCGGCTGGCCCGGGCGGTGCTGGACGCCGGCCTGCTCGGTCGGGTGCACCTGATGCGGGAGGTAAGGGTGGGTGGTGATGACCGGGTCATCATCAGCCCGTGGCGCCACCGCAAGGCCAGCGGGTCGATCGGCCTGGACATGGCGATCCACTACGCCGACATCATCGAGTACCTGCTGGGCCCGGTCGAGCAGGTATGGGGTCGCGGTTTCATCGCCGAGCCGGTCCGCTATCCCGCCGCCGGCGGTGATCCGGTGGTGGCCGACGGGGAGGACTCCATCGTCGCGAGCCTGCGCACCGACGCGGGTGTGGACGTGCAACTGTCCTACCTGCCCGCCGGTCCGGGCCGCCGCTACGGCGAACGCACCGTGCACGGCTCCCTCGGCTCCATGGAGATTCCGCCCGATCGCTCCGACGGGGAGGTGGTGGTGCACCTGGCCGGCGGACCGGTCCGCGGGCCGGAATTGGTCGCGTTGGTCAGCCCAGCCTATCTCCCCCGGGTGACCGCCGCGGTGCTCGGCCCGGACGGTACCGGCGGTCCGGGCGCACCCTGGGCGCAGGTCGACGCCGGATATCTGGCCGTGGAGATCGAAGATTTCGCCGACGCGGCCCTGTCCGGCCGGGCCGCCGAGGTGGACGGCATGGGCGGGTTGCGGGCGCTCGCCGTCGTGCATGCCATTCTGGAATCCGGAGTGGCCGACCGGGCCGTCTCGGTGGCCGAGGTACTGGACGGGTCGCTGCACGCCTACCAGGACGACATCGACGCCCAGTTCGCGCCGGCCTCAAGATGACCGAGCGCGGATTCCACCAGATCGCCTATGTGGTCACCGATCTCGATGCCGCCGTGCGGAGCTGGGCGGACGTGCTCGCGGTCGGGCCGTGGCAGGTCTGGACGATGGCGGCCCCCACCCTGCTCGACCAGATTTATCGCGGTGAACCGGCCAGCTTCGGGTTCCGGCACGCGCTGGCCACCTCGGGCCACCTGCAGTTCGAACTCATCCAACCGCTGTACGGGCCCAGCGTGTTCACCGATCAGCTGCGCGAGTACGGCCCGGGGGCCCATCACATTGGCCGCCTCGTCGACGATCATCCGGCGGCGGTGGCCGACCTGCTCGACCGGGGGTTCGTCGCCCTGCAGAGCGGCCGGTTCGGGGCCAGCGCCGACGGGCTGTTCGCCTATTTCACCCCGCCGGACGGGATCGGAACGACGGTCGAGCTGATCTCACCGCCCAGCGAGCGCTTCCCGCCGGACTACATCTATCCGAGTCCGCCGACGACGAAGGAGAAATCACCGTGACCCGCCCGGCCCTGCGGATCGAGACGGTGGAGACCTTTGCCGCCTACGGATCGGTCTTCGTTCGGATCACCACCGACACCGGGCTGAGCGGCATCGGCGAATCGACAGCATTCGCCTACCCGCGCGCGGTGGTCGAGGTTGTGCACGCCCTGCAGGACTATCTGATCGGCGCCGACCCACTCCCGGTCGAGCGGCATTTCTCGATGATGTACCGCTCGGTCGGCTGGCGCGGGATCACCCTGGGCGGCGCCCTGAGCGCGATCGACCAGGCGCTGTGGGACCTGCGCGGCCACTACTACGAGGAACCGGTGTGGCAACTGCTCGGCGGCCGGTCGCGGCGCGGCGTCCGGGCCATGAAGGTCATCTCGACCGGCACCCAGGAGGAGGTGGTCGCGGCGTCGGTGGCCGCCGCGGACGCCGGGTTCACCGCGATCAAGGTGCTGCTGCATCAACACGATCACCACGGCATGCGCCACGCCGCCCGGATCGCCGACCTCGTCGAGCGGTCCCGGGCCATCCGCAACGCCGTGGGCGACACCATGGACATCGGTATCGAACTGCACCGCAACCTGCAGCCCGGAAATTCGGTTGCCCTGATCAACGAGTTGGCGCCCATGCGGCCGCTGTTCGTCGAGGACCCGGTCCCGCCGGACAGTGTGCTGTCCTTCGGCGAAGTGGCGGCCAAGGTGTTCGTCCCGATGGCCGCGGGAGAGCGGAACACCAGCATCTACGAATTCCGGGAGTACATCGAGCACGGCGGTATCGCTTTCGTCCGGCCGGATATCGGTATCGCCGGCGGCTTCACCCAGGTGCGGAAGATCGCCGCGATGGCCGAGTCCCACCACCAGGGGGTGATCCCGCACGCGGTGCCGTCCGGACCGGTGGCCACCATGGCCCACGTGCACCTCGGCATCACCGTGCCGAACTGGGAGGTCCAGGAACACGTGGGCCAGGACGGGCATCCGGCCGTCGGCATGGTGGACCGGATCACCCCCCTCGAGGACGGCTACCTGCTGCCGTTCGACGCGCCCGGACTGGGTATGCGTTTGGACGACGACTTCCTGGCCCAAGCGCCGGTGACCGTCTTCCCGGTCCGTCCGGACCTGCGCGAGGACGGGTCGGTGGCATTGCGGTGAGTGACATTGCGGTGGATACCCCGTTCCGGGTCGGGATCGCCTGCAACGAGCGGACCCGTGCGCTGTATCTGGCCCCGGTGGATCTGCAGCGGCTGGGACGGATCGCCGAAGTGGAGTTGCTCGACATCGATGTCGCGGCGCCCATGTGGGAGCCGACCCCGGTGATTCCCGAGGTCGAGGAGTGGCTGCTGACGGTGACGCCCCAGCTGGACGCCCTGCTGGTCTGTCACGGCGGCCCCCGGGTCACCGGGCGCGTGTTCGCCGGTTCGCCGCGGCTGCGGCTGGTCGGAGAGCTCGAGGGTGATCGGTTCGCCGGGCGGATCGACGTAGCCGCCGCCGTCGCCGCCGGGGTGACGGTGGTCGACACCACCCATTCCTCGTCCTGGCCGGTGTCCGAGTGGGCGCTGGCCCTGGCTCTGCTCGGGTTGCGTCAACACGGCCGCTTCCGCGACATCGTGGCCGGGCAGGCGATGAGTCATGACGACTACCGGACCGACCCGCCCGGCCGGGAGCTGACCGGGAAGACCGTGGGCCTCATCGGTTTCGGTCACATCGCCTGGCGGCTCTGTGAGCTGCTGGCCCCGTTCCGGACCCCGGTCATCGCGCACGACCCCTATGCCGCGCGGGAGCTCGCGGACGCGCTGCACGTCGACCTGGCCCCGCTGGGCGTGGTCATGGGCGCCGACGTGGTCGTCTGCCTGGCCCCGGCCACCCCGGGCACCCGCGGTCTGATCGGCGTGGCCGAGCTGGATCTGCTCCGGCCGGACGCGGTGTTCGTCAACGTCTCCCGCGGGGTGGTGGTCGACGTGCCGGCACTGATCGCCAAGGCCGCGCGCGGGGATGCCTGGTTCGGTCTGGACGCCCACGACCCCGAACCGATCGCGGTCGACTCGCCTTTGCGCGCGATGCACAATGTTTTCCTGTCGCCACATATCGGCGGGATGACCGCCGAGGCCACCACCCGGTTCTTCGCGTTGATGGTGGACGAGTTGGCCCGCTATGTGTCCGGGGTGGAACCGCGGGCGCAGATCACCGAGCGGGTCATGGCCGGCCGCCGGGGGGCACCGTGATCGCGGATGCGCACTGCCACGCCTGGCGCCGTTGGCCTTACGCCCCCCGGGTTCCCGACCCCGACACCCGAGGGAGCGTCGAAGCGTTGCTCTTCGAGATGGACACCCACGACGTCGCCCACGCGGCCGTCGTCTGCGCCCGGATCGGCGGCGGGGCCGGCGGGGACGGCCACGAGAATGCCGATAACAACGACTATGTGGCCGCCGCCGCCGCCCGCCACCCGGATCGGCTCACCGCCTGGGTGGACGTGGACTGCGCCTGGCGCACCGAATACCACACCGCCGGCGCAGCCGACCGGCTGATCACCGCGCTGGGCCGGTACAACGCCCGCGGATTCACCCACTATGTCGAGCCGATCAACGACGGCTGGCTGCGTACCGAAGAGGCCGCCGAATTCTTTGCCGCGGCGGCGGCGCGCAAGGTGGTGGCCTCCCTGGCGATGGGGGCGGCCTGGTTCGACGACCTGTCCGAGATCGCCGCCGCCCACCCGGCCCTGCCCATCCTGCTGCACCATCTGTCCCATCCCCGACTCGGTACCCCGTACAACGACACCGATGTGGCCGCGCTGCTCGAGCTGGCCGGCCAGCAGAACATCGGGGTCAAGGTGAGCGGCTTCAACTACAACGCGCGCCGGCCCTGGGATTTCCCGTACCCGGAGGCGCAACAACTGTTCCGCCACATCCACGCGGCCTTCGGTCCGCGTCGGCTCTACTGGGGCTCAGATTTCCCCGCCTCCCGCGATCAGCTCACCTATACCCAGTCCATCGAGATCGTCCGCAGCCACGCCGCAGACCTGGGCGAGGCCGACCTGGACCTGATCCTGGGCGGGAATCTGCGCCGCCTGCTGCAGCTGTCCCCGTCACCGGCATCCGCCGGCTGATCCGAACACGACCCACCGGAGGAAAACATGCCCGCTGCCCTGATCGCCCGATACCACGTCAAGCCCGGCCATTCGCAGACCGTGGCCGACGCGCTACGCCGGATGGCCGAGAAGGTGAAGTCGGACGAACCCAGCTGCCTGCTCTACCACGCCAATATCGATCCCGACAACGAGAATCTCTACTGCCTGTACGAGGTCTACACCGACGAGGCCGCGGTGGCCGCACACCGGGAAACCCTACATTTCCAGACCTTCATCGAAGGAATGGTGGTGCCGGTGCTCGACAAGCGCGAGCGTGAACTGTATCGACAGGTGATCGGATGAAGTTGCTGTCCTTCGCCACCACCGGCTTCGCGGGCCGGCAGCGCCATCTGGGGGCGCTGATCGACGGGGACGCCGACGACGGTGAGCTGGTCGATCTGACCGCGGCCACCCGGGCCCTGCTGGCCGGCGAAGGACTGACGGCAACGGATGCCGCCCGGCTCGGGGACACCCTGGTTCCCCCCGACCTGATCGGCCTGGCCCGGGGTGGCCGGCGGGCCCGCGACACCGCCGACGAGGCCCTGGCGCAGGCGGTCCGGGCCGGCTGGGAGTCCGACCCGGTGGGGGCCCGGATCCGCTACCGGAGCGCCGATGTCGAGGTGTTGCCGGCGGTCACCGCTCCCCCGCTGCTGCGTGACTTCATGGGTTTCGAGCAGCACCTGCGCAACATCTATCCCCGGCTGGGCCGGGACATCCCGGACGAGTGGTTCCGTCGGCCGGTGTACTACAAGGGCAATCCGTCCAGCATCGGCGCCCACGACCAGGACATCGTCGTCCCGGCCTATGCCGAGAAGCTGGACTTCGAGTTCGAATTCGCCGCGATCATCGGCCGATCCGGCATCGATATCGCCGAAGCCGATGCGCCGCAACACATCTTCGGCTACACGATCTACAACGACTTCTCCGCCCGGGAGATCCAGGCACTGGAGATGAGTGTGGGGCTGGGGCCGGCCAAGGGCAAGGATTTCGTCGGGGCGCACGTGCTGGGTCCGGTGGTGGTCACCGCCGACGAGCTCGCCGACCCTTACGCGCTGACCCTGGACGGCCGGGTGAACGGCACGCAATGGACCGCCGGCAGCACCGCACCGATGCACTGGCGGTTCGACGCGATGATCGCCTACGCCTCCCGCGACGAGCGGCTGCAGGTGGGCGAGGTGTTCGGCTCCGGGACGGTCGGCGACGGGTCCGGCGCTGAGCAGGGCCGCTGGCTGGACCCCGACGATCTGGTCGAGCTGACCGTGTCCGGCATCGGCACGCTGCGCAACCGGGTGGTCGCCCACCCCGGCGGTCAGCCGGCCGAACTTCCGGAGACCGATTCCAGCCGGCCCTGAGTCACCTCCGTGACCTGGCCGGTGCGGGCCGCAGTGTGTGCGGCCTCGATCAGGGCCACACTGGCCGCGGCCAGGTCGGCCGGGGCGTGGTTCGGGCCGTCCTCGGTGAGCATCCGAACGAAGGCGCTCGACACCTCGGCGCGCGGGTAGCCGGGCAGGTGCGGGGGTGGTTCCAGATATTCGGCGCCCCGGTCGGTGAAGACCGACGCGGTGGCGCGCAACATGTCCCACTCGAGCATGCCGCGGGTTCCGTGGAAACGGAGCCGGTGCCGGGGTGGGGCGCTCGGCGGCGTGGTCCCGGTGGAACTGGCCACCCCCAGCGCCCCGCCCGCCAACCGGAAGGCCAGTGCGTCGACCACATCCACGGCCAGCCCTCGGTTGTCCATGAACGCCGACACCTCCCCGGCCTGGTCGCCGGCCGCCCAGAGCAGCGCACCCAGCAGGTGGGTGAGCTGGGTGTGCGCCTGGCCGCCGCCTGTGGCCGGGTCGGAATAGGTGGTGCCGTGTACGGCGGCGGGATCCGACGGCGCGTCGGCCGGGTCGGTGGTGGCGAACAGCGGCAGGGTGGCCGAGGAGAATTCCGCGTTGACGCAGACCAATTCGCCCAACCCGGTCCGGACCACCTGCTGGATCTGCGCCGCCGTGGCCGCGTACTGGTAGGTCAACCCCACACTCAGCCGGCGGCCGGTCCGCGCGGCCACCCCGACCAGCGCCCAGGCCTGCTCGGCCGTAGTCGCCATCGGCTTCTCGACCAGCACGTCCAGGCCCGCGTCGAGGCAGCTGGTCACGATCGGGGCGTGGGTGGAATGCGGGGTCGCCACGAGGACGGCGTCGGCCACCCCGGCGGCCAGCAGCTCGTCGACGTCGCCGTAGCTGACTTCGATGTCGAACGTGTTCGCGGCGCGCTGCCGGCGATCGGGCGACGGATCGCAGATCGCGACCACCTCGGTGGCGCGGTTGGCGGTCAGTGCGGGAAGATGCACCGCGGTCGACCACCAGCCCAGACCGACGACAGCGATCCGCAACCGGGTCATGTCCTGCTCCGCAACAGGTCCCGGGTCACCGGCCGCAGCAGTTCGATCGAGTCGTCGAGGACCAGGCCGAACCCGGGCTCGTCGCTGACCGTGATGCGGCCGTCGACCGGCAGGGGTTCGCCGGTGAGCAGCGGCCCCTGGAACGGCACGATCTCCTCGCCCCGGCCGGCCATCACCGGGAACTCGGCCAAGAAGGCGTCGGGCTGCGCGGCCAAGAAATGGTAGGAATACTGGCCGCCGACGTGCGGGATCAGCCGCTTCCCGAAAACCTGCGCCACCGCAGCGATCCGGCGCAGCTCGGTGAGCCCGCCGCACCAAGCCGGATCGGGTTGCACCACATCCACCCCGGATTCGCACAGCAGCCGGTGGCCGCGGGCGGTGTATTCGTGCTCCCCCGCGGTCAGCATCATGGTCGGCGGCATCCGGCGCCGCAGTTCGGCGTGACCGGCGTAGTCGTCGGGCATCAGCGGTTCCTCGAGCCACCGGACCCCGAGCGGTTCGAGGGCGTGCGCGAGGCGGACGGCGTAATCCACGTCCAGCGACATCCAGCAGTCGTAGAGCAGCGGGTAGTCCGGCCCGACGGCTTCCCGGGCGGCCCGGACCCGGTCGACATTGCGCCGGAAACCGTCACCGCCCTCCGCCGGCCCCCAGGTCAACGGCAGCTTCGCGCCCCAGAAACCGAGATCGGCAATGCCTTTGGCGCTCGGTCCGGTCCCGTAGACCTCGAGCGATTCCTGGCAGGGGCCGCCCAGCAGGGCATACACCGGCGTCTCGGTCATCTTCCCGTGCAGATCCCATACGGCCAGGTCGACCCCGGAGATCGCGTGCAGGACCACCCCCTTGCGGCCGTAGGCGATGGCCGAATTGAACAACCGGTCCCAGATCCGTTCATGTGCGAACGGCGACTGCCCCTCGACCATGGCGGCCAGGTGCAGTTCGACGACGGCGGCCGCCACCACTCCGCCGTTGGTGGTGGCCACTCCCCGGTGCCCCGAGGCGCTCTCGACCTCGATGACCACCGTCCGGCCGGCGTCCGCGCCGGTGGCGGCGGACCGGTCGTCGCGGAACTCGGGGTACTTGGTCATCGGGTTGGCGACCTTGTGCCGTCGCCAGTTCCGCACCTCTTCGCTGAAACCCTCCTCGGGTTCGGCGGTGCGGGCCGAGTCGGCGGCCACCACCGCAGCCCGGACCGAGGTGATGCGGTCGCCTGAGAACATTCGCACCGTCTCCTCGTCGAGGTCGTCCAGCGGCGGAGCAAATTGTAACGTTCCGATGGACACTCCCGGCCCGTCGGGGGACCGGCCTCCGCGGGAAAGGATCGACGGCGGCGATGAGAACCGTGATGAACGCGCTGGTGCTGGAAGAGTTCGGCCGACTCGCGGCGCAGGAACGGCCGGTCCCGGCGGTGCACCGCGACCAGGTGCTGATCGAGGTGAGCGCGACCGGGATCTGCGGCTCGGACGTGCATGGGTTCACCGGGGAGAACGGCCGCCGCACCCCGGGCCAGGTCATGGGACACGAGAGCGCCGGCACCGTGGCCGCGGTGGGCGACGGGGTGGATCCCGGCCTGATCGGCCGGCCCGTCACCTTCAATCCGGTGGTCATCCCGGACGAGGCGCGGCAGACCTACGGTGGCCGGGAGCAGCACGCGCCGGGCCGGTACGTGATCGGGGTGCGGGCCGACGTGAGCGCCGCGTTCGCCGAATACCTCGCGGTGCCGGCCCGGAACGTGGTGCCGATGCCACCGGGATTGCCCACCCCCCACGGTGCGTTGATCGAGCCGCTGGCGGTGGCCGTGCACGCGGTCCGCCGGGCCGGGGTGCGACCGGACGACGCCGTGCTCGTTCTCGGTGGGGGGCCGATCGGGCAGTCGATCGTGCTGGCGCTGCGGATGCTCGGGGCCCACCGGGTGGCGGTCAGTGAGGTCGCGCCGCCACGCCGGGAGTTGGTGGCCCGTCTCGGTGCCTCGGTGCTCGACCCGAACGGCGGGGCCGTGGCGGACCGGTCGGAGAATGCGCTGGGCGGCCCGGCCGACATCGCCATCGACGCGGTGGGCATCGACGCCACCCTGGCCGACGCCCTGCGGGCGAGCCGGGTGGGCGGTGTCGTGTGCCTGGTCGGAATGGGCGCCCCCACCCTGGCGCTGGATGCCTACCGGGTCAGCACCGAGGAGCGAACCGTGATCGGCAGCTTCACCTACGCCGATCGCGACTTCACCGATGCCGCCGCCTGGCTGGGCACGGAACCGGCGCTGGCGGCCACGCTGGTCAGCCGGGAGGTTTCGCTGAAACAAGCGCAGGCCGCCTTCACCGGCCTGGCCGCTGGCGACGCTACGGCCGGCAAGATCCTGGTCCGGCCCGGATGGTAGTCGGATTCGCGAGGCCACGCGAGAAAGGTCAAGAGTTGGTCACCGGTGTGGAGATCGGCTTGACACGCTCGGAGTGTGATGCGAGTCTCGACCTGCTCTGAAACCTTTCATCGCTCATTCCGATGAGAGGAAGCCGGCTCGATGCCGACCGGCCGGTCCCGCCGACGAAGACGTAGACAGGAGTGACAAAGTGGTCACGAAAAAGGGTGTCACCAACATTGGCCTGCTGACCCGGTTCGGCGCAACAACCGCTGCGCTGGTCGTGGCGGTTGCGCTGAGCGGTTGCGGTGGCAGCAGCGGTAACGCCAATAGCTCGACGAGCAGCAGCAGTCCGAGTAGCAGCAGCAGCAGCGGCTCGAGCAGCAGCGACTCGAGCAGCGCCGGCGGCAGCAGCGGTGGGAACAGCGCGGTTCCGGACGGCGGCGGCGGTAGTCCCGACATCCCGATCGGGATGAATGCCGGATTAGTTCCATCCTTCACGAAGTACGCAGCCGCGTTCATGAAGGCCTATCCCAAGTACAAGGTCACGGTGAAACCGGTGCCCGACTCGCAGGCCGACTACATCCAGCAGCTGGTCACCCAGGGTCTGAGCAAGACCCTGCCGGACATCATCTTCAACTACGACGGTCTCAACCAGACGCTGAACTCGAACAAGCTGCTCTTCGACATGAAACCGTGGCTGAACGAGGGCAAGTACGGGCTGAAGGGTTCGCAGTTCCTGCCCAACTTCCTGGCCCAGTACGAGGTGGGCGACGCCACCACCGGTATCCCGGTCAGCGCCGACGCCAGCGTGCTGTTCTGGAACAAGACCCTGTTCGACAAGTACGGCATCACCGACTACCCGAACAATTCTTGGACCTACGAGCACATGTACGACGTGGCCAACCAGATCACCCAGAAGGCCAAGGGTCAGACCTACGGGCTGGCCGCGCCGATCGGTGACGGTTCCGGGATCTTCACCTACTATCCCCTGCTCAAGGCCTACGGCAGCAACCTGTACGACCCCGACACCAAGAAGTTCGTGTTCGCCAACGAGGGCGGCATCAAGGCGTGGACGCTGGCACTCAAGCCCTACACTGACAAGATCTCGCCGCCGTTCGCCATCAAAGCCCAGCCGAACGATTTCGAATCCGGCCTGGTGGCCATGAAGGTCAACGCCCGCCCGGCCGTATCCCAGTACCGCGACTCGATGACGAAGTACGACTGGGATGTGGCCCAGATGCCCACCGCGAACGGCAAGTCGAGCACCGGTGGCGGTTCCTACTCGATGTCCATCAGCGCTAACTCGAACAACAAGGAAGGCGCCTGGCAGTTCCTGGCCTGGTTCTTCTCCAACGACGGCGGCCTGAAGGAAGCCGAACCGAACGGGGTCATCCCGGCCACCAAGGAGGGCCTGACCAACGGGTCCTGGCTGCAGGACACCAAGAAGGTGCCGGCCTCGCTGATCCCGGTGACCAAGTACGAGGTGCAGGCGGCCATCCTGCCCAACCCTGTGCCCGACGCGGTGCAACCCAAGATGGTCCCCGCCATCCAGAAGGCGATCCAGCAGGTACTACTGCAGGGGGTGCCGATCGACAAAGCCTTCACCGAGGCGCAGGACTCGCTCAACGCCGAACTGAAGTAAGACCGTGACGCTCGTCAACCGGACCCGGGGAGCCGACGTCGCCGGTCGGCAGCCCGGGTCGGCGCCGATGAAGCAGGGCCGACGGACCAAAGTGGTGGACGCGCTGTCCGCCTGGGTGCTGCTGGCGCCGGCGCTGATCCTGTTCACCATCTTCATCGTGATACCCACCCTGGCCGGGATCGGGATCAGCTTCTACAACTGGCGTTTCCTGGACACCCCGACCCCGGCCGGATTCGACAACTTCGCCCGGCTGCTCAAGGATCCCGACGTCTGGCAGTCGCTCGGCGTGACCGCGAAGTTCGTCGTGCTCGGGGTGGTCCCGACCATTCTGCTCGGATTCTTGCTCGCGGTGCTGGTGAACGCGAACATGCCCCGCGTCGGGTTGCTCCGGGTGCTCTACTTCGTGCCGGCCGTGGTGTCGGTAGCGGTGTCCGCGGTGCTGTGGGCGTTCATCTTCGACGGCCGGCGCGGCCCGATCGCAGCGCTCATGCGGGCCCTGGGCCTACCGAACATCGACTTCCTGAACGACCGGACCTGGGCGTTGCCGGCGCTGGTCGTGATCATGATCTGGCTGGCCCTGCCCGTGGTGATCGTGTTGTACCTGGCCGCGCTGCAACGGATCTCGCCGGACATCTATGCCGCGGCCGCGCTGGACGGGGCCGGGACCTGGCGCATTCTGTGGTCGATCACCTGGCCCAACGTCCGCGGTGCCACCTTCGTGGTGGCCATTCTCCAGGTGACCAACTTCGTGTCCGGGGCACTCGACCTCGCCCTGATCCTGACCAACGGCGACCCCCTCGGCTCCACCCGGGCGCTGGGTCTGTACGCCTACCTGCAGGCCTTCCGCAACACCGACGCCGGCTACGCCAGCGCCCTGTCGGTGCTGCAACTGGTGGTCGTGGCGGCCATCCTCGCCCTGGCCCGCCTGGTCACCAGGAGGTTCACGCGATGACCATCGGACGGCTGCGGATCGGCCGCTACACCGCGATCACCATCGTCGGGATCGTCATCGCGTTCCCGCTGGTCTACCTGATCTCGGGCTCGTTGATGTCGTTCGAGGAGATCGTTCAGTACCCGCCGCGGCTGATACCCAGAAAGCCGTTGTGGAGCAACTACGCCGAAGCATTCAGCTACCTGACTACCCAGACGATCGTCAATACGTTCATTTTCGTCATCGCGGTGCTGTTGATCCAGCTGGCCGTGTGCCTGCCCGCCGGTTTTGCGCTGTCGAAGATCAAGTTCCGCGGGGCCGGTTTGGTCTTCGCGCTGTTCATCATCCCGCTATTCATGCCGACCAATCTGATTCTGATCCCGACCTACATCGTCACGTTCAAGCTGGGCCTGATCGGCGATTTCGGCGGCCTCATCCTGCCAGTGGCCGGACAGGCGTCGTTCGGGGTGTTGATCTTCCGGCAGTTCTTCCTGGCTTTGCCGGACGGGCTGGTCGAGGCGGCCCGGATCGATGGTGCGAGCTGGTTCCAGACCTTCTTCCGGATCGGTCTGCCGCTGGCCAAGCCGATCATCGCGTCCTACTCGGTGATCACCTTCCTGTCCGGCTGGAATCTCTACATCTGGCCGCTGGTGGCCGGGGGCGGCGATCCCAAGACCCGGGTGCTCACCGTGGCGCTGGCCCCGCTGGCCACCAACCAGTACTCCAACATCTCGCCCACCATCGGCTTCTCCGCCGCCGTCATCACCATGGTGCCCGTCCTGGTCGTGTTCATCCTGTTCCAGAAGTGGTTCACCCGCGGTGTCATCGGCACCGGACTTGAGTAGGGATCCGGCGGCCCGGCGCTCTCCGCCCGTGGCGGAGCGGTCGGCCGTCCCGGGCGCCCGGGTGGAGGGTCCGGTCCGGTTCGAGTCGCTCGATCCGGAGCTCGCCGGCCCGGACGGTGCGGCCACCCTGGTCGGTACGGCCCGTCCCCGGTTGAGCTGGCGGATCAAGTCCCGGGTACCCGGCTGGTCGCAGCAGCGGGCCGAGGTTCGGGCCGTCGACGAGCGGGGAACCGTCGCCGTGGCCGGGCTGGCCGGCGCCGACCAGGTGCTGATGGCCTGGCCGTTTGCAGATCTCCGCTCGCGGCAGCGGGTCTCGGTCAGCGTCCGCGTGTTCGGGGCGGACCGATGGTCGCGGTGGAGCCGCGTCTCCGTGGTCGAGGCCGGCCTGCTCGAGCCGGCCGACTGGACGGCGGCCTGGATCACCCCGGTGGCCGGCGCCGACCTGCCCGACCCGGCGCCCGTGCTCGAGCGGGACGTCGAGGTGGCCGACGGTCTCCTCCGCGCCCGGCTCTACATCTCGGCGCTGGGCATCTTCGTCGCCATGGTGAACGGAACCCGGGTGGGGAATGAGCATTTCGCTCCCGGGTGGACCAGCTACGACCGAGAGGTCGGCTACCGGACCTATGACCTGACGGCCCTGCTGCGTCCGGGTACGAACGTCATGGAGGCGCTGCTGGGCAACGGCTGGTACCGGGGCCGGATCGCCTCGTTCGGACTGCACCGCGGGCGTCCCTACGGGGAGCGGCTGGCCTTACTGGCCCAACTCGAACTCACCTACCGTGACGGCCGCCGGGTCGTGCTGGGCACCGACGAGAGCTGGCATACCGGCCCGAGCCGGGTGCTGGCCGATGATTACTACGACGGCCAGACCACCGACCTGACCTGGCCGGACCGGGCCGGGCGTTCCGGAGCCGTCGAGCGGGTGTCGGTCGGTCCGCCGGCCGTCACCGCGCCGGTGGCGCCACCCGTGCGGGAGCTGGAAACGCTGGCCGCGATCAAGGTCTGGCCGGCGCCGGCGGGTGGGATGCTGGTCGACTTCGGCCGCAACGTGGTCGGCTGGGTGCGGCTGTCGGTGCGGGGGTCACTGGGCGGGCAGGTGACCGTCCGGCACGCGGAGGTGCTCGAACACGGCGAATTGTCGGTGCGGCCGCTGCGCAGCGCGCAGGCCACCGACCGCTACGTCCTCGCCGGCGGCGCGACCGAGCTGCTGGAACCGTCACTCACCTTCCACGGTTTCCGCTATGCCGAGATCACCGGCATCACCGACCTGGAGCCGGCCGACGTGGTCGCGGTGGTGCTGGGCAGCGATCTCCACCGGACCGGAACCTTCGTCACCTCCAGCAAGATGCTCAACCGGTTGCACGCCAACGTGGTCACCAGCATGCGCGGCAACTTCCTGGACATCCCCACCGACTGCCCGGCCCGCGACGAGCGGCTCGGCTGGTGCGGCGACACCCAGGTCTTCGCGCCCACCGCGACCGCGCTGGCCGACGTGGCCGGGTTCCTGTCTTCCTGGCTGCACACCCTGGCCGGCGACCAGCTGGCGGACGGCACGGTGCCGGTGGTGGTGCCCAGAGTCTTCTCGACCGAGACCCCGGCGGCCGGCTGGGGCGACGCCGCGGTGATCGTCCCCTGGGTGCTGTACCAGCGTTACGGCGACACCGGGGTGCTGGAGCGGCAGTACGCCAGCATGCGGGCGTGGGTCGAGCGGGTGGCCGAGCTTGCCGGGCCGGCCCTGCTCTGGGCGGGCGGGCCGCAACTGGGTGACTGGCTGGACCCGCTGGCCCCGCCCGACGCGCCGTCCCGGGCCAGGGCCGACCCTGATGTGGTCGCCACCGCCCACTTCGCGCGTTCGACCGACCTGCTGGCCCGAACCGCGGGCGTGCTCGGGCACCTCGGGGACCTGCAGCGCTACCGCGAGCTTGCCGAGCGGATCCGGCGGGCGTTCACCGCCGCCTATGTGGCACCCGACGGGACGATCCGCAGTGACTGCCAGACCGTCTACTCCTTGGCGTTGCACTGGGATCTGCTTCCCTACGGCGATCTCCGCGCCCGGGCCGGGCGCCGGCTGGTCGAGCTGGTCCGGGCCCGGGGCCACACGGTGACCACGGGTTTCCTGGGCACACCGGTCATCCTGGACGCCCTCACCTCGGTCGGCGCGGTGGCGGACGCGTACGCCATGGTGAACTGCCGGACATTTCCGTCGTGGCTGTACGCCGTAGATCTCGGCGCGACCAGCATCTGGGAACGCTGGGACAGCCTGCGCCCGGACGGCTCCGTACACCCGGACGAGATGACCTCGTTCAACCACTACGCCTTCGGCGCGGTGGCCGACTGGATGCACCGCACCATCGGCGGTCTGGCGCCCACCGCCCCGGGCTACCGTCAGGTGCGGATCGCCCCGGTGCTCGGTGGCGGGGTGACCTCGGCTGCGGTGTCTCATCTCTCGCCGTACGGCCGGATCGCGGTGAGCTGGCGGATCCGGTCCGGACGGTTCGTGATGCGACTGGAGATTCCGGTCGGGGTGACCGCGACCGTCGCGCTACCGGACGGTACCGAGCGGGCCGGCGTCGGTCACGGTCGCCATGAGCTGAGCTGTCCGGTCGTCCGGTCGTCCGGGAGCCGGACCCGGCCGCCGGGTCGGCTCCGCCAGGCCGTGATGACCGCCCCCGGCGATCCGGCCGGTCCGGTGGCCAGCGCCCCGACCACCACACCGGTGAATCCGCCGGTGACTTCGGTGGACAGGTAACGGCTCTCCAACGTGGCCAGCACGATCCAGTCCGGTGTGTCGGGGTCACGGACGGCGAACTCGACCACACCGCTGCCCGAGATCGGACCCGGGACCGCCTGCGGCAGCAGGGTGACCCGCAGGTCGACCTGGGCGGTGGACCGCGGGACCCGGGCCACCGTCCGGGCCAGGTCGCCGATCCGGGCGGACACGCTCACCTCACCCGGCCGCACCATCAATTCGTAGTGGTGTTTCTCGTCCCGGCGCAGGGCCAGACCGGCGGCGACCTCCGGGGGACCCGTACCGGCCCCGGCGGCGGGCAGCGTGATGGTGGCGCTGACGGTGAGGTCGAGCGCGGTGACCCGCCGGGCCAGCAGCGCCGGCGTTCCTGGGTCGTCCAGCGTGGTCCCGGTCGGGCGCAGGAGCAGGTGGCCTCCGCCGGTACGGGCGAACGCGGGTTCGGCCGTCCGGAGTGCCAACCAGCCGGGGTCGAGCCGATCGGCGACGAATTCATCGTCGTAGCGCAGCGACATGGGAGTGCCGCGGATCCCCGTGCGGGCCGGGACCCGGCCGTCGCGTCCGAAGACCGGCCAGGGGCCGTCGTCGACGTCGACCCAGGCCACCGGGACCAGAAAGGTTTCCCGGCCCAGCAGCTGATACCCATGACCGCCGACCGGCCTGGTCCCCAACACCACCGCCGACCAGGAGCCGTCGGGCGACTCGACGAGATCGGCGTGGCCGACCGCCTGGAACGGTGAATCGATTCCCCGGTGGCTGAGGACCGGATTACCGGGGTGCGGTTCGAACGGGCCGAACGGGTTTTCTGACCGGGCAACCGTGACGGCATGGCCGGCAGCGGTGCCGCCCTCGGCCAGGACCAGGTACCACCACCGGCCCCGCCGGTACAGATGGGGTCCTTCCGGGGCGTCCCCGCCGGTTCCCGACCACAGCGGCACCACGGGGCCGAGTGGCCGGCCGGAAGCCAGGTCGACCCGGGCGCCCGTGATGGTCCGTCCGGTCGAGAAGGTCAGGAGGGCGGACCCATCGTCGAAGCACAGCGACGGGTCCCAGCCGATCGGACCGTCGGTCAGTCCGGTGAACCAGATCGGGTCACTCCACGGTCCGGCCGGATGAACCGCGCGCACCACGAAGTGACCCCGGCCCACCTGGGTGCCGGTGACATGGAAAGTCCCGGCGTGGTAGCGGATGGTCGCGGCGAACAAGCCGAGTGAGGACGGCGCCGTGGTGAGATCGAACTGCCCGTCCCGGTCGACGACATTGCCGATCTGCCGCCAGGACACCAGATCCGGACTCCGGTACACCGGGATCCCCGGCAGGTATTCGCAGGTGCTGGTGATCAGGTAGTAGATTCCGCCGACCCGGCAGACGGAGGGATCGGCGTGATATCCCGGCAGCACCGGGTTGGGAACGGATTCACTGTCCGCGTCGGCAACTTCGCGACTCGGGACTCCCGGTTTCAATAGGTTCTCCGGTCGGCGCTCCACCCGACCCGGCCGAGCCGGTAGCAGAACCGGTGCGGCGGCGGCGGGAGCGGCACATGAGGTCCGCGGGCCGGCTCCGGCTCGTCATCCCAGGCCACCCCGATGGCCACCCCGGTGACCTGGCTCCGGCCGGGCCAGTCGCCGACGTCCACGGCGACGCGGTTCCACTGGATCGGCAGCGGCCGGGCCCGTCCCACCACCGAGGTGCCGTCCGCGCCGGTCAAGAGGAGCACCAGTTGCAACCGCCGGCCGGGCAGGGTCGCGTTGTCCACGTCGATGTGCCCGAACACGGTACGGGCGCGGCTCAGATCGAGCGGGCCGTCCTGCTCGAGCACGAGCAGCTGGCCCGGGTCGTCCGGACCCGCGCGGAGGTCGGCGATCTCGACATCGAGCGTCGGCCCGGGAATGGGCTCGTGGTAGACGGGAGTGCACACCACCGTCTCGGTCCGGGTGACGATGCGGTCGGCCGGGTCCGGGCTGCGCCACCGGCTGGTGGCGCCGTCGGAGAGCCACAGCGCACCGACCGACCGGCGCGGCTCGACGGAGTGTTCACCGGTCGACTCCTCCGGCGCCGGCCCGGCCGGACCGATCGGCCGCACCCCGGTCGCCTCGATCAGATAGCGGCCGGCCGGCACGACCACGACCTGACGCCCGTCCGCATCGGTTTCCAGGCGGGCCAGTGGGTGGTCGGCCCGCCCGTCGACGGACGGCGCCGCACTGTGACCGGGCACCACCACCTCGGCGGTGGCCCCGACCGGCACCTCGATCCGGGCGCTGAACCGCTGCTTGAGCAGCGACCAGTCCGCGGCGATCTCCCCCCGCACCGTTTGCAGCCGGAAAGAAGCGCCCGGCACCCGGTCGGCCAGCCGCGGCGCCAGGGCGAACCGGCGGAAGCCGGGCTCCCGGACGACCAGGCCGGCCACATCCCGCCAGACCCAGGCGGCGAAGGGCGCGGCCAGCCCGATGTGGTCGAGGGAGGCAACCCCGACGTTGGCGTCGTCGATCCACCAGGTCTCCCAGAAAGTGCCGGGGCCGTCGACCAGCATGGCCCCGATGCCGGGCTGGGCCGGCTCGAGGACCGCGGACAGCAGCGCACGGCCTCCGTCGAGGTCGGCCAGCGCCCGCACAGCGGCCCGGGTGGCGGAGAACCCGGTGGCCAGCCGGCCGCCACGCCGGGCGACCAGCCCGGCCAATCGCTGCCGCAGGGCCGGAACCTCGGCCGGCGGCGCCAACCCGGTTGTGGCGGCGACCGCCAGGGATCCCTGCGAGTCGTTGGCCCAGGCGCCGGAGTCCGGATCGTGCAGCTCCCGGCGGGCCGCGGCCACCACCCGATCGGCCTGTTCCCGCCGGCGGGCGGCCGCGGCCGGCTCGCCGGTCGCCTCCTCCAGATCGGCCAGCCGGCGGAGCGAGACCACCACCGCCGCGGTCTGCAGCAGCACCGGCGGGGTCTGTTCGAACGCCAACCAGTCGGCGCCGAAACTGATGTCGGCGAAGCGGACCACCCCGTCGTCCAGCGTCCCGAGCTGCCAGTCGACCCATCGGCGCATGGCCGGCAGGAACGGGCTGACCAGCCCGACATCCCCGGTGACCTGCCACATCTGCCACGGGATCTCGGTCATCGCAGCGCCCCAGACCGGGTCGGCCGGCTGTTGCGCCTCGGCGTCCTGCACAATCGGCGTCAGACCGGGCACCCCGCCCGCCGGTGACATGTCCAGCTCGACATCGCGCAACCAGTTGCGGTAGACCCCGGTCAGGTCGAGGTGACTCAGCGCCGCCTCGGCCGAGACCGCCGCATCGCCCGTCCAGCCGCCCTGCTCGCGGGTCGGGCAGTCCTCGGGATAGCCGTGCGTGTTGTTGAGCTGGGTGCGCACCGCCATGTCTACCAGTCGGGTCAGCTCCGGGGACGCCGTCCGGAGCGACCCGGTCCGCTCCACGTCGGAATGCAGCACCCCGGCCGAGACGGCCACCTCGGTGTCGGGCTCGAGTCCACGCACCTCGACGAAGCGGAACCCGCGCACCCCGAACCAGGGCTCGGCCATCTCTTCGCCGCCGGCGCAGGTCCACCCGAGTACTTGCCGTTCGGTGTCACGGTCGTCGGGCAGCCGGATGTTGGTGGTGTCGACCCGGCCGTCGGCCAGCTTCTCGCCCTGGACCGACTCGATCCGCTGACCGGGCCGGGCGGCGCGCAGGTGCAGCCGCACCCGGGCGGCCACGTTCTCGCCCACGTCGAACACCCGCACCCCGGCGGCGGGCCGGCCGATCTCACGGGCGGTGACCTCCCGCACCACCCGGATCGGCGGGCCCACGTCGGGTTCGATCAGAACCGGGGCGGGCGGGACGGCGTCGGGCGCGACGAGGGTGACCCGGCCGGCGTCCGGTCGCGTTCCCACCCGGGCGTCGTGCTCCTCGAGATAGAACGGACGGTCGGCGACCAGCGACGTCGGTGCGTGCGTCCAGCCCGGGTCGGTACCGATCGTCTGGACCGAGCCGTCGGCGTAGTCGATGCGCAGCACGGCGATGAGCCGGGCCCGCTCCAGGATCCGGTGGTAGTGGCCCAATCCGGCGACTAGGGCGAGTCGGATGGGCCCGTCGGCAGAGGCGAGCAGGTCGGTCACGTCGTAGGCCCGGCTGGTGGCCCGGTGCAGCGAGGCGTCGGTCGGGTCGAGATGGTCGGCGTTGACGACGGTGCCCTGGCAGGACGCCCGCAGCGTGCCCCAGCCGGCCAGGTGCAGCACGGCCCGGTCGATCGGGCCGGCCCCGGCGCGGTCGGCGGTGGTTCGGGCCTCGTGCGTCGGGGGTACGGCGATCCAGTTCGCGGCCCAGTCGGCCACGGTGAACGGCCCCGCCGTCACGGTGACCGGATCGCTCCAGGGCGAGAACTGTGCGTGCTCATCGAGTGTGCGGACGGCCAGCCGGACCACGTCGAACGGCCGGAGCGGGCGGGTGTCCCAGGCGATGCCGCGGTTCTCGCCGGATCGGACCACCGGGCCGGTGTCGTCGTCAATGCCGCCCGGCTCGGCCCGCCCCCACCACCGGATCTGGTAGCCGGTCTGACGCTGGCCCTGCCGGAGCAACGGCACCTCGAACGAGACGGCCGGTGACGGCGAGCCCACCAGCGGCACGGCCCGGCCGGCCGGCCGGCCGGCCAACAGGATGCCGTCGACGCGGATCCGTTGCGGCGGGGGTGATCCGGATAGCCGACCGGCACCCGGGGCGGGTTCGGGATCGACCCCGGTGCGCGAGCGCACCCGCGCCCCGGAACGCGGATCGAAGCGTTCTTGGGACATCTTTGGGTGGCCTCCCGCAGCAAAAATGGTACCGGACGCCGAACATCGGGTATCCGGTGCATCAAGAAATGAAACGTATCACTTCCGGGCTGCGTCGAGCCGGACATGCCGGAACGTCGCGGGCGGCAATGTCTCCGGGCCGACCGCAAGCAGCGCGAAGGCCACCCCGACGAAGCCTTCGGCGGTTTCGCGGACAGCAGCCGCGCCGACCCCTGCCCGACCGGGTGGTCGTCGGCGTAGAAACGGTAGGCCTCAGCGGTTGCGTCGATCCGCAATCGGGTCGGGCCGCGGCCGGGCAGGGTAATCGAGTGCCGCGTGACCAGATCGTCGGCCTGGCGGCGCAGGTCCACCGAACGATCGGTCCCGTCGAGACAAACCAGAAGCGAGAACTGGTGCAGCGCATCGGCCCTGACTCCGATCCCGGCCGCCGACCCTGCGACGGCCGGGGTGGGCAGTTCCGCAATGAATGTCGCTTCGTCCTCCGGCTGGGACAGCAGCAGCTCCCCGTCCCGGCCGGGCTCGCCAAGATCCCCGCCGAATGCGACACAGAAATCGGCCGCGACCGGATCGCCGGTCGTACGGGCGCGGGGGGACCGTGCATGTGCCAGCCCGCGTTCAGCAGGCCCGTAGGCGCGGTGACCGTGGAGGCTCCCGCCGGAAGCGGCCTGCGGGCAGTCATCTCGAGTTCGAGGGTACCGTCGCGGCCGATGACCGGCCAGCCGTCCACCCATTCCACCGGGGCCAGGAAGGTTTCCCGGCCCAGATTGTGGTGGTCGACGAACCCGCCGCGAGCCAGGTGTCGGGTGCCCAGGGCGACCGCCCACCACGATCCGTCCTGAGTCTGGACCAGGTCGGCGTGACCCAGGGTCTGGATGGGATGTCCGACCCGATGGCGGTGGGTCAACACCGGGTTGTGCGGGCAGGGCTCCAACGGCCCCCACGGCGACCTGCTCCGGGCACAGGATTGCAGGTGCCCCTTCCCTTCCAGGTGCTGCCCTCGGCGCTGGACAGGTAGTACCAGCCGTCGATCTTGTACAGGTGCGGACCCTCGATGTCGTCGGTGCAGAAACCTCCGTAATCGGCGCTCAGCTCGCGCATCGGACCGAGCAAGATGCCGGTGTCCGGGTCGATCTCGGCCTGCACGACCGGACCGAGTCGCCCATCGGGCCGCGGCCGAAGCGTCCGACGGGTGTAGTAGCAGGTGTCATTGGCGAAACACAGCGACGGGTCGAACGCCTCGGCATCCACCCTGGCGGCATCCGACCAGTCCCCGGTCGGATCGGTCGTACTCACGATGAAGTTGCCCTGCTCGTCGGCCGCGTTGGTGCTCGCCAGGTAGAACCGACCGGCATGGTGCCGCAGTGTCGGTGCGTAGAGCATGAAGGCGCCTTCTCGGCCGTCGCGCCTGTACTGCCCGGGTCGGGTCACCGCGGCGCCGATGATGTTCCAGTGCACCAGATCGGTGGAATGCCGAATCGGGATGCCCGGCCACAGGTCCATGCTGGAATTGGCCAGGAAGTAGTCGTTCCCGACCCGTACCACCGACGGGTCGGCCGCCAGTCCACGGACCACCGGGTTCTGGTAGGTATTCGTCATCATCGGCTCCGTCGCAAGATACACCGGGACGGATCTGGATCGTGGTACTGGCCGGAAAGGAGAAACCATGGAGCGAGTGTGCTTCCGGCTGCAGGTGCGGTCGGACCGACTGGCCGAGTACCGCGAGCGGCACACCGTCGTGTGGCCCGAAATGCTGCGCGCGCTGGCCGCAACCGGTTGGCGCAACTATTCATTGTTCCTGGCGGACGACGGTCTGCTCGTCGGGTATTTCGAGACAGAGAGTCTGGACGCGGCCCTGGCCGGAATGGCGGCCACCGAGGCCAACGCCCGGTGGCAGGCGGAGATGGCGCCGTTCTTCCGCAATCTGGACGGCGCCCCGGACACCGGCTTCGCCCGGCTACCGGAGATCTTCCACCTGTAAGAGCAGCTCGCCGGGACCCCGGGGCAGCCCGGTTGACCACTCACGGCCCGGCCTCGTACTCTTCTGTGAATCCTTTCAACCACAGGTCCACGCAGGAAGGCAGCCGACGATGACGTCCTTCGAGGTGATCTCCGGCGCGCTGGCGGAGCAGACCATCGAGCTGCCGTCCTGGGCGTTCGGGAATTCCGGCACCCGCTTCCGCGTCTTCCCGCAGGCCGGGGTGCCGCGCGATCCGTTCGAGAAGATCGCCGACGCGGCCAAGGTGCACGAACTGACCGGACTGGCCCCCTCCGTGGCCCTGCACATTCCCTGGGACGAGGTCGACGACTTCGCCGAACTGCGCCGCCATGCCGAAGGTTTCGGAATGACCCTGGGGACGATCAATTCGAACACGTTCCAGGACGCGGCCTACAAGCTTGGCAGCCTGGCCCACCGCGACCCGGCCGTCCGCCGGCAGGCGATCGGGCACCACCTGCGCTGCATCCAGATCATGGGCGAGACCGGCAGCCGGGACCTGAAGATCTGGCTGGCCGACGGCACCAACTATCCCGGCCAGGACGACATGCGCACCCGCCAGGATCATCTCGCCGAGTCGCTCCGGGAGATCTACGCGGCACTGGCACCGCACCACCGACTCGTCCTGGAGTACAAGATCTTCGAGCCGGCGTTCTACCACATGGACGTACCGGACTGGGGCACCTCCTATGCGCAGGTGTGCGAGCTCGGGCCGCAGGCGTTCGTCTGCCTGGACACCGGACATCATGCGCCCAGCACCAACATCGAGTTCATCGTCATGCAGCTGCTGCGGTTGAAGAAATTGGGTTCCTTCGATTTCAACTCCCGGTTCTACGCCGACGACGACCTCATCGTGGGAGCCGCAGATCCGTTCCAGCTCTTCCGGATCCTGGTCGAGGTGATCCGCGGCGGCGGCTACGGCCGCGACAGCGAGGTGGCGTTCATGCTCGACCAATGCCACAACATCGAAGCCAAGATCCCCGGCCAGATCCGCAGCGTGCTCAACGTCCAGGAGATGACCGCCCGGGCGCTGCTGCTCGACCGGGAAGCGCTGCAGACCGCGCAACTCGCCGGTGATGTCCTCGACGCCAACGGAATTTTGATGGACGCCTTTTCCACCGACGTACGACCGGAGCTGGCCGCCTGGCGGGAATCGAGAGGGCTACCCGGCGACCCGATGCGGGCGTATGCCGACAGCGGATATCAACAGCGGATCGAGTCGGACCGGACGGGCGGAGCCCAGGCCGGTTGGGGAGCCTGACATGTCGAACGCCACTGCCACCGACGCCACTGGCATCGTCGCCGCGCTCCTGCTGCGCTCCCACCAGCTGGGTGCCGATCCGGCCAACACCAACTACGCCGGCGGGAACACCTCGGCCAAGGGCACCGGAATCGACCCGGTCACCGGGGAGCCGGTGGAGTTGATGTGGGTCAAGGGATCCGGGGGCGATCTGGGCACCTTGACCGAATCCGGTCTGGCCGTCCTGGCGCTGGATCGACTCCGGGCGCTGCGTCGGGTCTACCCCGGTGCGGACCGCGAGGACGAGATGGTCGCCGCCTTCGACTACGCCCGGTTCGGTTCCGGCGGTGCCGTGCCGTCGATCGACACCGCTATGCACGGTCTGATCGACGCGGCCCATGTCGATCATCTGCACCCGGATTCCGGCATCGCCATCGCCACCGCGGCGGACAGCGAAGAGCTGACCCGGACAATCTTCGGCGACCGGGTGGCCTGGGTGCCGTGGCGGCGGCCCGGATTTCAGCTCGGCCTGGACATCGCGGCGATCCAGGCCGAGCGCCCGGAGGCGATCGGAGTCATCCTGGGCGGCCACGGGATCACCGCGTGGGGCGCGACCAGCGAAGCGGCCCGGGCGAATTCACTGGACATCATCGACACGGCCCGTCGCTATATCGACGAGCACGGCCGGCCCGACCTGTTCGGCCCCGAACTCCCCGGATACCAGCCGCTGTCGCCGGCGGAACGCCGGGCCCGGGCCGCCGCGCTGGCCCCCACCATCCGCGGATTGCTCTCCACCGACCGGCCGGTCATCGGTCACTTCACCGACGGCCCGGAGGTTCTCGACTTCCTGGCCCACGCCGAGCATCCGCGGCTGGCCGCGCTGGGCACCTCCTGCCCGGATCACTTCCTGCGCACCAAGGTCACACCGCTGCTGCTCGACCTGCCGGCCACCGCCACCCCGGGCGAGCAGATCGACCGGTTGAGAGCGCTGCACCAGGCCTACCGCCAGGACTACCGCGCCTACTACGACCGGTATGCCACTTCCGACTCGCCGGCCGTGCGGGGCGCCGACCCGGCCGTCGTGCTGATCCCCGGGGTGGGGATGTTCAGCTACGGCGCGACCAAGCAGACCGCCCGGGTGGCCGCCGAGTTCTACGTCAACGCCATCAACGTGATGCGCGGCGCCGAGGCGCTGTCCACCTACTCGCCCATCCCCGAGGCCGAGAAGTTCCGCATCGAGTACTGGGCGCTGGAAGAGGCCAAGCTGGCCCGGATGCCCGCGCCCAAGAGCCACGCCACCCGTATCGCCCTGGTCACCGGGGCGGCCGGCGGCATCGGCAAGGCCATCGCCACCCGGCTGGCCGCCGACGGGGCCTGCGTCCTCATCGCCGACCTCGACCCGGCCAAGGCCCAAGCCGCCGCGGCGGAGATCGGCATCACCGACGTGGCCGTGGGGGTGGCCGCGGATGTTTCCGACCCCGACCAGGTCGCCGCGGCGGTGGACGCCGCGCTGATCGCCTTCGGGGGGTTGGACCTGGTGGTCAACAACGCGGGCCTGTCCTTGTCCAAACCGCTGCTCGACACCACCGTGGCCGACTGGGATCTGCAGCACGACGTGATGGCCAAAGGGTCCTTCCTGGTCTCGCGGGCAGCCGCCCGGGTGTTGATCGAGCAGGGCATGGGCGGCGACGTCGTCTACATCTCGAGCAAGAACTCGGTGGTGGCCGGGCCGAACAACATCGCCTATTCGGCCACCAAAGCCGATCAGGCGCACCAGGTTCGGCTGCTCGCGGTCGAGCTCGGCCAGCACGGGGTCCGGGTCAACGGCATCAACCCCGACGGGGTGGTCCGCGGCTCCGGGATCTTCGCCTCCGGTTGGGGCGCCGACCGGGCCCGCACCTACGGCGTGGGCGAGGAGGATCTCGGGGCGTTCTACGCGCAGCGGACCATCCTGAAACAAGAGGTGCTGCCCGCACACGTGGCCGACGCGGTCGCCGTGCTCACCGGGCCGGACCTGCGGCTGACCACCGGCCTGCACATCCCGGTGGACGCGGGCGTGGCCGCCGCCTTCCTGCGGTGAGCTCGGTCGCGGCGATCGACCTGGGGGCGACCAGCGGGCGGGTGATGCTCGGGTCGATCGAATCGGGTCGGCTGGTCGTGCACGAGGTGGCCCGGTTCCCCAACACCCCGGTCCGGGTCGGCGACGGGCTGCACTGGGACGTACTGGCGCTCTACTCAGCCGCCATGCAAGGTCTGGCCGCCGCCGCCCGCCGCGATGAGAAGCTGCTCGGCGCGGCGATCGATTCGTGGGCCGTCGACTACGCCCTGCTGGCCGGGAACCGGATGCTGGGCAACCCCTTCCACTACCGCGACGAGCGCACCGCGCTCGGCGTGCGGACGGTGCACGAGCGGATCGGTGCCGCAGAGCTGTTCGCGCGCAACGGGCTTGCGCATCAACCGTTCACCACGATGTTCCAGCTGGCCGCCGAGCCGGTCGACATCCTGGCCGGGGCCGGGACGATGCTGCTCATCCCCGACCTGCTCGGCTACTGGGCGACCGGTGCGATGGTGGCCGAACGGACCAACGCCTCCACCACCGGACTGCTGCCGGTGGGTGAGAAGAACTGGGACAGCGACCTGGGTACCCGGCTCAGCCTGCCCAGCGGGTTGCTGCCCGAGCTGGTCGACCCGGGCCAGCGGATCGGGGCGCTCGGCGTCGAGGTCCGGGAAGAGTTCGGGATCGACCGTGAACTGCTGCTGACCACGGTCGGCTCGCACGACACCGCCTCCGCCGTCGTCGCGGTGCCCGCGACCGGCGAGGACATCGCCTACATCTCCAGTGGCACCTGGTCCCTGGTGGGTACCGAGCTGGCCGCCCCGGTCACCACCGCGGCCGCCCGCGCCGCCGGGTTCACCAATGAAGGCGGGGTCGACGGCCGGATCCGGTTCCTGCGCAACGTGATGGGTCTGTGGCTGCTGTCGGAATCGATGCGCTGGTGGGAGAAGACCGGCACCCCGCAGGATCTGGACGACCTGCTCGCCCAGGCCGGTGACGCCCCGGCCGACGGGCCGACCTTCGACGCGCAGGACCCGCGGTTACTGGCGCCGGGCGACCTACCCGGCCGGATCGCCGCGCTGCTCACCGAAGCGGGGTCACCGGTCCCCCGGACCCCGGGCGAGCTGGTCCGCTGCATCGTGGCCAGTCTGGCCCTCGCCCACGGCGAGGCGGTCCGGGACATCGAGCGACTCACCGGCCGGCGGGTCGGCACCGTGCACATCGTCGGCGGCGGCGCCCGCAACGCGTTGCTGTGCCAGCTCACCGCGGACGCCGTCGGGGTGCCGGTATTGGCCGGCCCGGTCGAAGCGACCGCGATCGGTAATCTGTTGATCCAGGCCCGCACCCACGGTCTGATCACCGGGGACCTGTCGGCGCTGCGCCGGGTGGTCGCCCACTCGTTCCCACCCCGGACCTACGCTGCCGGAACGCGGATGACAAGGAAAGGCTGAACGAGGATGGTCACCAGGCAGGTCCCCAAGCTGCGCGATCTCAAGCCGCTGCTGCAGTTCAAGAAGCCCACGCTGGACCGGAAGAGGCACCGCCTGGAGGCGGCGCTGACCATCGAGGACCTGCGGACCATCGCCAAGCGCCGCACCCCGACCGCGCCGTTCGACTACACCGACGGCGCCGCGGAGGGCGAGATATCCCTGGCCCGCGCTCGACAGGCCTGGCGGGACATCGAGTTCCACCCGTCGATCCTGCGGGACGTGGCCACGGTGTCGACCGGTTGGGACGTGCTCGGTGCCCCGGTCAGCCTGCCGTTCGGGATCGCCCCCACCGGTTTCACCCGGATGATGCAGACCGAGGGCGAGATCGCCGGCACCACCGCCGCGGCGGCGGCCGGGATCCCGTTCAGCCTGTCCACCATGGGCACGTCCAGCGTGGAGGACGTGGCCGCGGCGGCCCGGCAGGTCTCGCCGGATGCCCGCAACTTCTTCCAGCTCTACATGTGGAAGGACCGCGACCGGTCGATGGCCCTGGTCGACCGGGCCGCCGCGGCCGGGTTCGACACGCTGCTGGCCACCGTGGACGTGCCGGTGGCCGGGGCGCGGCTGCGCGACAAGCGCAACGGCATGACCATCCCACCGTCGCTGAGCGCCGGCACGGTGATCGACGCGCTGCCCCGGCCGTGGTGGTGGTTCGACTTCCTGACCACCGAGCCGCTGGCCTTCGCCTCGATGGACCGCTGGTCGGGCACCGTGGGCGAGCTGCTGGACACCATGTTCGACCCCACCGTCACCTTCGACGATCTGGAGTGGATCCGCGACCAGTGGCCCGGCCGTTTCGTGGTCAAGGGCGTGCAGAGCGTGGCCGACGCGGCCAAGCTGGCCGAACTCGGGGTGGACGGCATCATCCTGTCCAACCACGGCGGGCGCCAGCTGGACCGCGCCCCCATCCCCTTCCACCTGCTACCCGACGTGGTCGACGAACTGGCCGGGGCGGAGCGGAAACCCGAACTGTGGGTGGACACCGGCATCATGTCCGGCGCCGACATCGTCGCCGCGATCGCCCTGGGCGCCCGGTTCACCCTGGTCGGCCGGGCCTACCTGTACGGACTGATGTCCGGCGGCCGGGACGGCGTCGACCGGGCCATCGACATCCTGCGCACCGAGATCGAGCGGACCATGCGGCTGCTCGGGGTCAACGCGCTCGAGGAACTGAATCCCGGACACGTCACCCAGCTGGAGCGGCTCGTCCCCCGACACTGAGGCTGATCGCCGGACCTGCTGCGCTGCGCCCGGATCAGGAGCCCAGCACCACTTCCTGCGCAACCAGCCGCCCTGATCGCGGACGCGGCGACGGCCTGCGTCGGATCATTCAGAGCCGATCAAGCAGTCGTCCCCGAACCGGTGCGCCGAAAAGACCACCGGGAAGACAAAAAGATGTCCAGCAGGCCGATCCGTTCGCCTGCCGACGGTCGACGGACGGGCGATCCGGTCCGGAGCGGGTCGAGGACCTTCGAGAGCAGAGCGGCCCGGCGGCTCGCCGGCATCGGCAACAACCTGCGGCGCTCGAACGTGCCGGTCGGCTCAATGACCAGCGCACCTTCGCGCTCAGACCGGCCAGCACGAACCGCTCGGGAGGCGTGTCCCGGTCCAGGGTCCCAACCCGGGAAGTCACCAGGGATGCGATCGCGTATCAACCCCGGGACCACTGCGATATCCGGGCCACCACCTGATCGACGACCTGGTTCCCGCCGTGGCGATCCGGACCAGGACCAGGCGGCGGCTGGCGGCCGAATCGATCGGTAACCAAGTGCGGCCGGTGTAGGCGGTGACCGCCGAGAACGGCATGGAGATATCGTCGACTGGCATTGACTGACCGGCACGAGACTTACGAGGACGGGACCCGTGACGATGGCTGCGGCCCCTGAGGCCATGTGGCGCGAACTCGACGTCAACATTCAGGGCTGGTGGGTTAAAGACGTCGTCGATCCGGCCAACCCCGCGACCACCTTCGGATCGGCGACGATGATCGACGTGCCGCGGCCATACGTGGCGGCGGGGACCGAAGGGACGCCGGACTGGTACCGGACCATGTTCAACTGGGACGCATATTTCACCTGCTTGGGGCTGCTCGTGCACGGGCGACACGAACTGGTACGGGACCTCGTTGAGAACTATCTACACCTCGTCGACCTGCTCGGCTACATGCCGAACGGCAACCAGGTGGAGATCTCGACCCGCTCGCAGCCACCGGTCTTCCCCGACGCGATCGCGCGTTATCTGCAGGTGTGCCCCGACCACGCTCGCGGCGCGGGCATACCCACTACTCGTCCGCGAGTACCGCGGATATTGGCTCGCCGATCATCACCAGACTCCGGTCGGCCTGGCCACCTGCCGGGATCTCGGCGACGTGTCACTCGACCCCCGGCTCGCTGCCGAGGCAGAGACCGGGCTGGACTGGACGTCGCTGTATGACGGCGACGTCCGCAACACGGTGCCGCTCGTCGTGAACTGCGCCCTCGTCCGCTACGCCGAAGTGCTCTCGACGCTGGCTGCATCGCTCGACCGGCTGGACGAGGCCGCAGCATGGCGCGCCGCCGCGGACGAGCGCGCCACGCTGATCCGACTATCGTGCTGGAACGCCGAGGCCGGCTTCTTCTACGACCTCGATTATGTACACGGCCGCTACGTGCGCAATGCCGGCGCGACCGGTTACTGGCCCCTGTGGGCCGGGGTCGCGACCGCAGACCAAGCGCAGTCGTGCGCGGCGTTCCTGCCCCGCCTGCTGCACAGGTACGGCATCACAACCACCGAGACAGCACCCGAGCGCACACCGTTCGGCGACTTACTCGGACTTGCGGACCTGCAGTGGACGCACCCGGCCGGGTGGCCGCCGCTGCAACTGATGGCGACCTGGGGGCTGTCCCGCTACGGACTGCACGACGCCGCACGGGCGAGCGCGACGGGGAACCTGGGTATGATGGTGCAGGTGCACGTGACCACGGGCCGACTGTATGAAAGTACAACCCTCGACGAACTCCGATACCTGACCGAAGCTGGCCTGTCCTCGTTGGATGCGTTGCACGCCAGCACATCCAGCGCCGCCGAGCTGTTCGGTGTGGCCGGCGACCGGGGTCGGATCATGTCCGGCCAGCGGGCCGATCTGGTGCTGCTGGACGGGGATCCCCACGAGGTGTCGTCACTGGCCGGCACCGTGCATGGGGTGTATCTGGACGGCGAACTGGTGTCGTCAGGCCCGGGATCCGCAGCCTGACGTCACGAGTCATCCCGCCGACGGCCGGGCTGCGCCGCTGCCGTTGCCGGTGCGGCGCAGGGTTCCAACCGCAGGATGATCGCTTTGGAGGTCGGGGTGTTGCTGCCCTTCGCGGTGCTGTCCAAGGGGACCAGGCCATT
>JAABUS010002644.1_pt1 | contig 33078 bp, 44 predicted proteins | sample 5560161 | NCBI WGS metagenome assembly JAABUS01 (sample SAMN10711885, study PRJNA513376) | rock metagenome | isolation source: Antarctica rocks | place: Antarctica: Victoria Land, Trio Nunatak nord | collected 2016-01-04 | reverse complement strand
TTCCCCGCCCCCGCCCCACTCACCGTCCACTCATCACTAAGCGGCACCTGATTCAACCCATTACTAATGTAACCATGCACATCATCCACAAACATCTCTCTCGTCGCGTTCCCCACGCCCGGGCTCGCCGCGCCTGCGAAATTCATCCAGTCTGTCTTTCCGTACGCGACGTTTGAGTCTAACGGTACGCCTGTGGTGGCACGGACGTGGGGGTAGTAGGCGGCCTCCATGGCGAAGGCGGCGGGGGGAAAGGTGCCGAGGTTGAGGAGCAGGTCTGGGAAGAGGTTGTAGGCTATGATGTAGGAGTTGGTGTTGCCGGGGTAGTTGGCTGTGAAGTGGGTTTTTGCGGGGTCGGTGGCGAGGCCTTGGTTGTAGAGGCTGTCGGCGTAGGAGCGGCCGATGGTGGTGTAGTGCGGGTCGTTGAAGAGGGTGCCATAGGCGACGAGGCCGATGGCGGCTTTGATTGCGAGGTTGGTTTGGTTGGCGGTGGGGGCTTGGTTGTCGTCGGTGGAGAGCTGGGCGGGCATGTTGAGGCCGTTTGTCACGAGATAGTCGGCGTAGGTGCTGAGGATGGGGCGATAGGTGTTGGCGAAAGCAGTATTGTGGGAGGCTTGAGTGTAGGCGAGCATAAGGATCATCACATTACCGCATTCTTCGACGGGCTGGGCTTCGGCGGCTTGATCATCGTGACCGATACCGAAAGGATAGTTAGCGCCAACATCATGGATCATGTAGGGTTGCTTCCAGCGACCAGTGGCGAGATATTGCATTACGGGCTCGAGGAGAAGGCGGATGAATTCAGGGTTCATGACGTAGAATATAGGGAAGGCTGGGTATATCACGTCGACTAGGTTGCAAATTAGTGTCCGTTCATAGAACTGTCCAAGGGCGGAGGATGTTTACTTACTTGTATTGACATTTCCGTCACTTGAGATCTCCTTCATGAATGCCATGACATTGTTCGTATCGAGAGTGTCGGCCGGGATTGTGAGATCTGTAGCTCCGTAGGCTTGACGCGCACTCAAGGTAAGAATGTCTGAGTAATTGGTTCCTGCAAGAGCCGAAGCTATGTTTTCTAATTGCGCATCGAAAGTCTGAGATTCCGCATTCGCAGCTGCGTAGTCGTCGAGGAAGTAGCATACTCCGCACACTCTCGCTGCGGCGGTGCCTCTGTAATAGCCTGTCCTTGCATTGCCTAGGTAATTGATAGCTTGCTGGCGTTCATAACCGAGCGCAAAGGTGACAGAACTTGCTGTAGAGACACTGCCAAGGTCATGCGCGAGAGCAGCAACATCGCCTGCCTGCCATGGAGGGTTTGAACCACTCAAATGTCCATTTGTGAAAAATTCGTTACGGATATCGTTGATACGGCCAGAAGAGCTGGTCAACTTGGATGTACTAGATGGATTGGAGGCAAGGATCACGCCGCCCCACAATGCCTGCTCCTGAGGGTTCTGTGCGTACGTCGCTGTACCTGCCACAGTGATCTGCCAGATTGATGTTGCATTCGTATCGTAGAGGTGGTGCCTAGTGTTCCCACTTTGTCCAGTCCAGGTCTCGTCGACATCGAGATAGACTGAAGCGCTCACGCTAGTTGGGCTGGATACAGAAACTGTAAGATAGCTATATGGTAAGGATTGCCGAAGATAGTTATTGGGAGAAACAGGGGATAGAAAGTCAAGTCGAATATTTGCGGATCCAGCCGTCAAAGTGAAGATAGTATGTGTGGCTGTGTACTCCGCACTAAGAACAGTAGCCGCTTGGACATTGTTTGGTGGAGATGGTACCCCGAGCAAGCTATACGTAGTTCCGCCAATCCGTGCGAAGATAGCGGTATTCAAGTTTTGACCGTTCCAGAACTGCGGTACCGCCGTTGGAAGAAAGTCAACAATATTCCCCGGTAGCCAAACTTTGAGCCGTCAGCGAGGAGACTTCTTAATCCAGAGACGAAGATGCTGACGAACCTGATAGATAGGGGTTGCGGACAGCGATTGGATACGAGGGTGGAAGAATTGGGGTGTGAGTTGGCGCCGCATCGGTAGTCCCCACGGAGAGATGTACGGAGAAGCTGAGAAAAACTAGGAATGCTGCCAGGAGCTGCATGATGGAAATCGGATGTAAAGAGGAAGTAGAAGACGGTTGAGTACAATATAATCGTGAACCACGACTGTCAAGGAGCGTATCGAGCACAAGAAGGAGCGTAATTGCGTTATGCAGGAATGGCGTGATACAGAATAAAAAGAGTGAATGTCATGAAGTAGAGACTCTACCAGGACTCAAAGCCACATATATATCCTCCTAAATTAAATGGCCAAGGAGAGGGGTAAGTCATGAGACATAAGCTATACACGTGGCGCACGGAGTGGTATTCCAAGAGTTACCGCCTTCCTGTCGTGGTAGGGGATCTATCATTCGACTGGCGGACCTCTGGATTGGTATGCAGTTCGAGCGGGCAACAGGAGTGCATTTGCCTACTTGTACATCGCAGTTTACTGTACCCCTCTTCTATGCCCATGTCGCTCCATCGATAGCAATGCGGGGACGAGCCTTTACGAGGCAGTTTCGTGCAAGTTGAGCCACCTGATGGTTTCTCCAGCATGACAGTTCGCGCGTTGAGACGTGAGCGGGTCTTTGTTAAGATTGCACGGCAGGTGCAGTACCTTGTAGGCTTTCCGGTCATCGAGTAGTGTGGGAGAAGGTGCTGCTTACCTGGGGAAACTCTATCGTGGCCTTCCTATGATCATTGCGCGCCTAACAACGGCGTGGCAAGACGAATCAATGGAACGCGGTAGGCGACCCGCTCCAATCGATCACCAACTTGGAACGGTTCCCGCACATACGGATCCAAATCCTGCTGCTGTGGTATCATGCGGTCATTTGGGGTAATCCGGAGAAGCTGCATTGCTATCGGTTGCAATGTTGTGACTGGATGACCGCATATAGAGAATATGCAAACCTCTTTAACTGCTCGAGGCTTGGCTTTCGTGTTCCTAAGCGTCCGACGAGTTGAGCATTTCGACAAAACTTGGTCAACCGTTCTCATGCATTTCACGCCAGACTGTATTTGGTCGACTTGCTGTCCCGTCTTGGATATGAAGAAAAGCTAGATCAGCTAGACTACAAGTGTTCCCAAATTGAAGCCTCATCATGGGGCGATGTACATGTTATCGCAGCGCCCCCTTGACGCCTGACGAGGCAAAAAACCTCAACTCGCGACCATTGGGAGTCCAAGTCTGATCCAGTGAATGTATAATTAGAGCAAAGAGTGAGTAGGCTGTGAGGACGCCGGATCTCCATATTGGGAGTCACCTTACCGGTTCGAAGACCTTACGGGCCCGTTCCGATATCATGCAGAAGCCTCTTCGGACAATTTGTGAGGGCCTTGACAAGACTTCCGCTGCCAGATTCGTGCCATTGCACCGTGGAGTGAGCTGTGTCGTTCCCATGGATATCCCACCGCATGGAAACCCAAATGGCTTACCTCACCCCTTTAACGATAGACTTTACTCCGATACTCGACCGTATCTGCGTAGCTACTGCCATGAGATCGAAAAATTGGATCTGGTGGACTAATAATCGATTAAGTGCGTCAAAGGTTCGAGAATGTCGACTAGATCTACGAACCCAAAACCGGAGCTACGCTCGATGGGGAGAAGCTGCCAAGACAGGCCTCTGAAACTTCATGGAGTAAGAGCAACTCAAAGTGGCTTCTCTTGAGAAAATGATAGATTCGGGAGGTGTCACCGTTGCGATGAAGTTCGAGAGAATTGAGGACGATATAAATTCTTCGTTGGCTCGCGAGCCTGTATTGAGCAATCTCGAGAGCGCAACCACGGCTATTTGGGTGGTCTTCGATGGGTCTATCTAATTTCCTAACTAAGTAGGATCAATAATCCATCCCGTCATTCACTCTCCTGGCTTGTAGCGCAAGTCCGATCGAAGCTTTGAGACATCTATGCCTCGAACTGGCTAAAGAAGGTTCTCTTTCGACCGGGGGATCCTTCTTTTTCTTGTTTTTGCAGCTTTTGTGCTGCATGTACGTTCATCTCAGAGAGTTCCCTACGCGCACGGTAGAGGTCCACGGCCAGCTCTCCACCCTCTTTGATCTGTTCCACGATCCAATCTTCGGCGATGTTGCCGATCATTCCATCCTTGATCACGCGAACGAAATGCTCCCGATACGCACCTGGTCCAGGATTGTTTGCATAAATGATTCTGCTGACAGACAATAACGCATCCTGAGAAATGGGCATCAGCGGTTTCATTCTGTCAATGGTGAGATGTTGCAGATTCGGCAAGTGGTAGTAGCCAGCCATAGTGTACAATTCTGCCTGCTGTTGCATCCGATTTTCTCGAGTGGTCATTGTCACGTCACAGTAACGCTCAAGCTCTGAACCCATCATCGGCCAATAGTCAGCGTTGTAAAGGTATTCTAGAAGAAGCGCGAAGATGGTAGGATCGTGGTCAGGAAGCTCGATCTTCTTGGTCTTTGCCTCTGGGAAGTGCTCGCTATTGCATTGCGCGTTGAATTTCGGAGACTTCGACAAAATGTCTCGGTGAGCGGTGAAGACTTTACGTTCAGCACCAACGAAAATGGTGAAGAAGTCGGAGGTATACTCGCTATGAACATCATATTAGCATCGCTAGGCTCGGAAAGTGGGGCAGGCGCAATATCAGTTCGTAGCTCACTCTTGTCTTGGGCTCGGATCGGTATGCTGACTTGTGAATTCTGCTGTATAAGAAGAGCCAGAACTTGGGTCCATCTTGCAGCGCTTTCCGATGTGTCGGTGTGGTGGGAAGAAGAGAGAGTGTGTGTGTACAATTTTATATGTCATGGAAGCACCAGCGGACAACACTGCCAATCAATGTATCGGCGATAACACACGGCGACGCGCCAAAGCATTCACTGGGACTTTGAGTCTTCACTAATGGCCCTGTCAATCGTCGCTTTGTCAAAATGTCTGTCTGTTGACTGTTAGGGAATGGGGCACAGCAACTCCTACATATGCATACTAACATCATGTGATCATCTCACCCGCAACAGCAGGAGCCGAACGATATAATGATGGAAATGATAGCTTGGTGTTCTGACCTAACCATGGGAAAAGGCCAAGACCCACAACTTCTCTTCGAATACCAGCTAAGGAAGGTTTCTCTGGACCTGAAAACAAGGTACACTACCGAGTCTGCCGTATATGCTAGGCTCGAACGTAAAGTCGCTACTGCTATAGGATCTCTTCCCTTGAACCTTAACAGGATCCATGGCGGTCTCCTTCATACCCGGTCACGGGATAGTTGAAAGGATCAAAGTAATCTCTCTCTTGCCTTGGTGAACGCAGATGCTTACGCTTCTTCTTGCTCTTCGTGTCCCTATCATCTGGCAAAGTAACCGGCGGCCATACGATCGCGACATCTTCCAGCGTCCCAACGATGCCCTGATTCGCTGAGAACAAGTCCATAGCGAGGTCCCCCCCTTTAGCCACTATGTTCTGAAGCCATGGGCTCCTGGCAATCTCCGGCAGATAGATCTCGAGCTGTTGACGACAGTACGGCCGGAATGGGCCAGAGGCATCGCTGTTGCTATAGATGTGCTCACTCATGGACAGAAAGGACCTGAAGGACATAGGCGTGAGCATCTGCATCTTCTCTACAGCCAACTGCTGTAAGCCTTCCAACTCGTACATGGCGGCGAAGCAGTAAAGCTCCGCCTGTCGCTGCATCTGGACAGCTCGCTGGTCTTCATGTTTGGAGCGATAAGCCTCGAATTCTGCTCCTTTGAATGGCCAGTATTCCCCACGGTAGAGATACTCGATGAACAAGGAGACTTTCCTCGGCTCGTCATCTGGTAGATTCATTGTCTTCGTCTGCGCTTCGATGAAGCCGCTGTTGCACATCCGCTTCAGGACTGGTGACTGGTAGAGCTTCTCTTGATGCACGGCAAAAGCTGTTTGCTGGGGCCCGACGATGAGAGTAAAGAGTTCGGCTCGAAAGTCGCTGCAGACTCCGATAAGCAAGACCATTGATTTTGGATATTTTCAGCGGTCATAGCAGTAAGTGGGAGAACTTACGATTCACGGGGATTGATCTGTTGCTCGATCGATGTAACCGCTGCCGAAAAATCGTCCTGCGTTGGCAACGCCATTGCCTCCTGTGTGTGCAAAGGAGTGAGGGGGCTTGTTCTTTCGAATGATCGCATCTCCTGGTTCTGTATCAGAGGAAAGTGATCGTCACTGATAGGAAAGCAGCTTATCGTTGTAGATACCTTATATTTCTCAAGGACGCCACTTCGCGGCACTATCAGTGTGACAGGAGCTCAGAATGCACTCAAAACCATGAACGTGTTGATGTATGGTATCCTAGATAGAGAACGACGGCCACAGTGTTGAGGGATCACGAGATTGCACCTTATTGGTTGGAAGCAAAAATCAAGATGAGTAGATCAAAAAAGATGCAGTGATAAGGGTGTCCAGAATCGAACACTCAACCTGCCAAAATGAAGAAAAAAACAATCGACTACTAGCTAGGAGTCCTGACACACGTCCAGGTTACGATTACAATTAAGTTGGTTGACTAGCGGTTTTATCCGCGACCTCAGCCCGCCCTCAAAGCCATCGCCGACTGCTTGATATTAGCGCTGTAGAATCTCATATATCATGTGCATAGGCTATGTAACCGAAGACATATCAATATTCACAACGGTTATGCCATCATCACCTTCGGAAGTTGTCTAGGGTGAATCGAGGCTCAGCGATATTCATCATCTATGAAAGTCAGTATCACCCTTCTATTCACACGCGATACTTGGCGAGTTCATACATACTTCTCCTCCGCCTCCAACTTTCCTTACATTCCTCTTCCACCTCGAGCTCTTCTTCCATACTCCTCTCATAATCACCCATCTACCATCAACAAGACTACTACCCACCATGTTTCTTTTCACCCTCATCCTAACCCATCTGTCCCTCTTCCTCCTCCGAACACTCGCCATCAACGGCCTCTCCACCACCGTCTCCATCTGGCTCCCCTGGCTCCCTAACTCCATCCACCATCCTCTCCTCGCCTCCGCCATCAACGCCGTAAGTGTCCCACCTTACCTCCCCCCCAACCTCGCACTAACCCTCCCACCTCCAGGGCCCCAACCTAACAACCTACGCCCTCTCCTGCCCCGCCATCACTAACCTCCCCAACAACATCATCCCCGCCTGCATCATCAACGGCCCCCTCCCCCAGACCGTCACCGCCGGGCCCAGAAACGTGATCATGAGCCGCTCCGCAGATGGAAATCTCGAGCAGTGGGGGTGCAAACTCACAGGGACCACGACAGGGACGTGCGAGGTGCACTCCACGTGGTCGCAGAGAACGATGGCGGGACAGACGCAGGGGCCGGGGCGGGAGGTCAATGTTAGTGCTTACGCGGCGGAGAGTATTGTGTCGAGGGGTGTCACGGTCACGGCGGGGAGTTTGACACTTAATGCAACAGCCACTACTTCCATGTCTGGGGTCAGCACATCCACGGGAGCGACTACTACTGCAACAGCACCACCGACGAAGAATGCCGCCATTGCGGTTCGTATCGGACATGGGCCGTGGTTGGCCGTCGGAGTAGGCGTTGTGGGCCTTGTGATCGGGACGGCTTGATGGATGGTTCGATGATAGTTGAGGGATCGCACATGTCCATTTGGGCATTGGGTTGACGACAGACTACAGTCAGGAAAGTCGATCGGTATTTGATGATAGACAAAACTTGTGCATGCTTAGGGAATATGAGGGAACAGACCTAAAGATAGAAGATCTGCGAATGGAGATCCGAAATCATTACATGGTAACCATTTGTAAGGTGTATTGCTCTCTTCGTGAATCTTGTGCGATATCGAGTGTTTTCGCTCGCCACTACCCGGTTGTCAAACCCCTGTTCTTTGCCATGACCGTCTTGTGTTGGAGGAAGTAAATTGCCTTAGGCCTGCCGGCGCCTTCTTCTCCCCATACCAATTGGTCCGGGTCAACAGTCGTCACTTGCTTGTATGTATCCATACTCAAAGCAATCTGACTTGGGCAATGATGGATAACCGTCGATGTTGACATTCCACGAAGCGCCAGCCGCGCTGCGCTAGTGCTAGATCCGAAGCTCGTTTCGAGAGATGTAAAGTAGTCCAAGACCCATGTAGGCCGAAAAGTGGGAAGATGCTTTGCGTTAACAGCCTGATGCCTTGAATTTTTGTCATGATACCTCGGATGATTAACCCTCGAAATTCGAGGTGCAGAGGCTGCATAAGGTACTTTACTTGCATCGCAGATTTTGTTGTGCAAGATGCCAAAAACACTTCATGTCGTACCCCGTATTTTAGGCTAAACCTGCCGCTTCCCCGCAGTCCATCGCATTCATTGCTTCTTAGAGGTCCTCACTTTCGTAACCCAATTGCCGTTCTTCGTCCACCCATCCACACTGTAGTTAAGCAACATGGCGAATAACGAGCTAGACGATGTATGGTGCCGTCACTACCCGCCGACGCAGTTTGATGGAGCTCTGACTCCGTTCCCCGTCTCGGCTGGCGGAGCGTCGATGGTGATGCTCAATGCGACTGGTCACACCGCCTTCCAGTCTCACCCTCAGGAACAGCTACAGTCATTCACGGCTCTGCCAAACCTTGAAAATGGCTCCCACTCACGGGGGCCCGCATCCTGAGCTCGCAGACTATGGCCAAGACGCAAAGTACAGAGCAAATCACGTCGAAGATGAGAATGCTCTCGGAGCATCCACGACCATAAGGCGAAGGGAAGCCCCAGAGCTCGTCAAGGACCTTACCCCAGGGGAGCGTCTTGGACTGGAACGAGCTCTGGTAAGGAAGATTGACTTACGATTGTTACCAATGATTGTTCTGATGTACATTATGAATTACTTGGACCGAAACAATATCGCAGCAGCGCGATTAGCGGGTCTCGAGCATGATTTACATTTGTCGTCCACTCAATACCTCACTTGCCTATCAATACTGTTCGTCGGCTATGTCTTGATGCAAGTTCCTTCAAATTTGTTCCTGAACAAAGTAGGGAAGCCAGCCCTCTACTTGCCTTCAGTCATGATTGTCTGGGGCGTCATATCAGCTGCAACGGCCGGCGCGCAAACCTACGGAGGCTTGATCGCAATCCGCTTCTTCCTGGGCTTCGTCGAAGCAGCATACTTCCCAGGCTGTCTCTACTTTCTTTCGGCATGGTATACTCGGAAAGAGCTGGGCTTTAGGACGGCAATTCTATACTCTGGCTCCCTTCTGTCAGGCGCCTTCTCAGGCCTCATATCAGCGGGCATTACCAACGGTATGGACGGCCTCCACGGTCTGCGCGCATGGAGATGGCTTTTCATCATCGAAGGCACCATCACTATAGGCATCGCCTTCGTCGCCTACCTTGTTTTGCCCAACTTCCCGCGGACGACGACCTGGCTCACGGAGAATGAGCGACAGTTGGCAATTTGGCGTTTAGACGAGGATATTGGGGAAGACGACTGGATTGGGAGCGAGCAGCAAACGTTCTTTCATGGAATGATGCTCGCTTTCGAAGATGTCAAGATGTGGGTATTGGTATGGCTGTTCACCTCACAATTACTCTTCAGCGCTAATCGATGGTAGATGGTCCTCCTCTTCTGCTTCGTCGCCTCGGGCACAGTCACCAATCTATTCCCGACTGTAGTGGGGACTCTTGGCTATTCCAATGTCGTTTCCCTTCTTTTGACGGTCCCTCCATACGCCCTTGGAGTGATCACCACCTTCCTGAACGCCTGGCACGCGGACAGAACAGGCGAGAGGTACTTCCATATCACGATTCCCCTGTACTTCGCAGTCATAGCTTTCATCATTGCCGCGACGACGATCCGGACCGGTCCTAGATACCTAGCTATGATGATGATGGTGCCTGGTGTATACACGGGCTGTAGGTTATCATTTCCGAGCACCTCTCACCCACTTTTAAGTGTTTCAAGAGCTTTGAAACACGTCTAGCGAGCATTCGCTCGGAAGACATGCGTTATGGCTCCATCCACTAGCTTCAAGAGGGAATACTGACTCCGAAATCATTTAGATGTAGTGGCTTTAGCGTGGATATCAAATACACTACCCCGACCGCCGGCGAAAGTATGAATCCTATATCGTAGTTCACGTCACCGACTGATTGACACGATTCTATAGCGCGCTGCGGCTTTGGCGGCTATCAATGCTGTATCGAACTGCAGCTCGATCTACGCTAGCTATATGTATCCTAAATCGGCTGGACCACGCTACAGTAAGCTCACCCTTCTCTTGCTCAAACTATGGCATTGATCATCTTGGCTGTGAGCGTTGGATTTGATATCAGCCCAGCCACGAAACAAGACTTGACGCGTTTGCCCCTTCATGCCTTTCATAGTGTCCCCTTCTCTCCGTAAACTAATACCTCCAATTCTATAGTTGTCGCAATGGCAGTGAACTGCAGTACAGCTTTTGTCGCCATCCTCGCCGCCACCACACTACGCTTCACCCTTGCACGTCTCAACAAGAGGCTCGACCGAGGCGAGCCTGTGAAGGGTGCCGTAGTAATGGGTGAGGGCGTACCGGTTGAAGCTGCAAGCAAAGGATTCAGGTTTGTAATTTGAATTGAGTAAGAATTCACCGCTTTGTCATCTTTACTCTATTTAGGGTAGGTATGCACTGGTAATAGTATTGCGGCTGGGAAGTTGCGCTTGCAACTTGGAATGATCATCGACAAGCTGGTCGGTACAGATGTTTCTCCTCAGGCAAGAGTCGTGATTCAATGGGCCAGCATTCGTTGTTGTGGCTTCAGCACGAGTGGCGGGTTTTTCTATCGACACAAGACTTGAATGCTTCATGCTGTTCAGAATCAATTCAGTGAAGCTGGAAATCTTAGCCGACTCCTCAGCTTCAATGACTGGGAACGGTATTGTAGCCTTCTCATCAGTGATTCCTAGAGCGATATTGCTATTGGATGTCCGGCTTACGCATCTTCTTTGACATTTTGACGGTATAGCTATGGCCTTTATTGGTCGATCGGTTTACCGTCAACACGTTGTTTTGTTCCTTATGAGCAACGGGATCGGTCCGCGGGAAGTGCTTCTAAGTTCCTCTAAGGCGCGCCTGCCATCTACAAGTATACAGTAGCTACGCGTTGCACAATGTACCTGCACCTCACGTATCTCCTCGAACCAAAGTTCTGAACATTATCTATCTCAAAATTAGCTCGCAACATCGATACAGGTCCTGGAAACTATGGCTATTATTATCGAGGAAGAAGGCGACATAATCAACGCCCCTCCAAACAGTTTCTTGCTGCGTATGGCTACCTCCATGTCTAGATCCTGACCTACTCTAATAGTCCCTAGATGCATGCAATGCACAGAGTGTATGGGGCAAAGGTGTCGCGCTCGAGAGTCAGAGCTGCAGAGTGTATGCGATATCAAGCCACGATCCAGATCGCAGTGAGCGATATCGGATGATTCGTGATAGGCGGCTGTCGGCTTTGGAGACTGCGCCCACTCAGCGTATCGGAGATGGGGAATTGCCACGCTTGTTCGTGAGCGTTTGTGGAGATTGACAATCGGGTCGACGGGCAGTTGGTCTTGGTTAGTTAGAGCATGTTGCAACTGTTCCTCGACGCCTTCATCGACTGCTTGGTGTCGTAAACTTGGAAGGTTGGTTGTATAGGGCAAATAGATCCGCATTTTCTGGGTGTGTGTTTGTCCGACCGTGGGGGTTTGTTCAGGCATTCAGTGGGCAGCTATGGTAGCATAGCATCGAGATCGACCGCCCTTGCTTTTTCGCACTCCAAGTATTCATGTCTCTTTGTCACGGATGAATTTGCGTGGAAGCGTGTCTGTAACACTATCGATGGGGCTTGTATACCGTGGTGCTGCATCTCTTTTGGCAGCTGTTGGAGAAAGCTGGTTTTATGGAATATGCGATATAGGGTTTGGAACGTTTAGAGGAGTTCTTCGATCGAGGGAATATCTTTTTCTTTGCTGTGGAATATTTCTGGCTTGATGGGGCTTCTTTTGGGAACTTCTCGAAGCTTTTCAACGGTGGGGAACAAGAAGGGCAGCTGTGATTCTTGTTGCCAGCGTTGGGGCGAGATGGGGAATGGGAGTTGGTTGTGTGGGTTATCGATGAGGTGGCTGGGGTTACTTGCGTGCGATAGGGAAAGATGTCGGTGTTGAGGATAAGAAGATAGAAGCCTGATATAACAGGTGAACCGTAGTTCAACCAGGCAAAGAAAGTCTGTTATGTACATAACTGTGATGTACTCATAAAATCTATCAACCAGACTAACGTCGAAGATTTAGACCCATGCGCTAATCCGACTTGGATGTCAAGAAGGTAAACCGTCATCGAATGTTGGGAACATAGTCGGAGGACCCAGAAGCAACAGAAGGAACATCTTCTTCGGGGTCGCCAAACGAATTCAGCACCCATTGTACTTGAGGACCCTTTATGCCCTGCGCCGGCACGGTGCAATTCTCAGGGGTTCCTCGTATCACATGTGTTCAGGACCTTTTCCGAGCCCTGCTCTTGAGTACTTTTAAGTGAGTGGAAGGAATGCTTTAACGGTTTGCATCTTCAGCTGTAGGTCTTCATTGGTGATTCAGTCCATCAACATTCCGCCTTTGCGTTCTTTCACAAAGGCTAAGGATCGAATGCACCACTTCGTGCCGGTGCATGGGATACCTCGAGGACGAGTTGGCCGTCCGGCCCAAGAAGGCTTCGTAATTCTTTGGTCAGCTTCTCGTCGCAAGCACCCTTAAAAGTGAGCTTTCTGAGGCCCACAGCAGCACCGTCACCGTCAACGTCCCCCTGGCCTGATATCTTGAATTTGGTGATGATTCGATGTAACTGCAATGATTCGTAAGCCTAGAGGAAGCGGGTGTTCTAGTCATCAACTTACGAGGCGTTGATTCCCGCGGTCCATGAGTTTCCAGCCCCTAAAGTCAAGCTGAAGGGTCTCGATAGCCGGAAAGCTTAATCCCTCCTCGAGAGCCCCTTTCCATCTTCCAGCGAGCGAGCTGAAGGGCTGAGTTGCTCTTGACATGTCATATGATATATGTCGTATTCTGGAGAGCCTTCCAATTGGATCTATGATCGAATTCACACGAAATCGTGAGTTTCGTACTTCTGGATCTGCACAGTCCGTCAATTGAGTGATCACAAGGCTTCGACAGGATTGGCAAAGCAGATTAGCACCTGTTGGTGCTAGCGCGTCGGATACAACCACAGAAGGCGCACGGCTTCCAGTGAAACTTAAAGAAAAGAATGACATACAGTGTATAGACTTGATTCCTTGTGATTTGAAGCCAGAAATGTCATAGGAATCTTGAAAATCGAAAACGTTCTGGCCATAGAGGATGGGATAGGCCTCGTGATAGATTGCCTCACACGACTGAAGAATCGTTGCGTCAAGTCCTTTCGCCGGCGTATAGTCAACGCCATTGATCTCCAGATAAATTTCTCTTTCCTCTCCAAGGACCTGCTGATTAGGGGTGATGGTCTCATCAGATACGAGCAGATGCTCATAGACCGTTTTTCGTAGCTCTAGAGGCAACTTGGTCAAGAATGCACAATGTTCCTGCTTCTCATATGCCAGTTGTGCCATAGCGCTGTCCGTGTCCGAATCTTGGTGGACGACCCCTGTCGTCATTGTGCTGCATCGAGCCTTCAAATGTTTCGCCAGCTCCACAAGCTTTTCGCTGTGATCATTAGTAGCGAGCTTGGGCCTGAATGGACTAAGAGTGACAGTCTCTGCACTTTGCCAGGCCTGTAAAGTCGGTGTGCTGCTGCTTGTAAGCGGCTGAAGATCGCTTGTTCTTTCCTCCGGCTCCAACACGCGGCCACTTGGGTTCGGTCGCGGTATTCCCTTCAACGAGCGGACTGTCTGCTCGAGAGATTCTATGCGAGCCTTGCAGGCAGCATCGTTCCAGATACCCGATGCTGATTTCACAGCGATGGCGGCTGCTAAGCTAAGAAGCATAACGCAATATTCGGCGTTGCCGAGAACGATGGTGATCGGCATCGTGATTGGGGATCGTGGAAGCGTGGAAGCTTTAAGGTGTACAAATAACCGGATGGGGCTCTGGAATTTGGATTTGTTTCCCTGTCGAAGTTGTAGAGAACAGGAGTGCAAGTGGACGGGTTTCATATTAATTAGGGACGACCAAATGTACGGGGAACTGACATATTCTGAGAGAGTATCTGGGTAAGAGACCTTCCTCATTGGGACGTGTGGGAGCTCTGTATTGCGAAATCCAGACATTATCTCGCGGTGGCGTTCAAATTTGCTCAAAGACCGCTCAAGTGACTGTTCTAGCCTCCTATAGCCATTTCTGCGGTCATTTTGTCTTCTTGATATCGGGAGCTATCGGTGAAGCATTTCGAGGAGCCAAACGATCTATCGTTACGTGGATAAAAGTAAAGGGAGCGCGAGCGTGGTGGCAAGAGACGTATTCTATGCGCTGCTGGGAAATGGTGCACCAATTCTTGGCATCATCAAAATATGGTTTGTTGAAGAATTAGTGGTGACCCATGGCAAAAGAGAGAAACCCTCACTCATGCAGAGCATTGAAAAGACGACTGGGGCATATGACAGTGCAGCAGGAGCGAGGATTAGCCGCGATACCATCAGCTCTGAAAAGTGCACCTTACCAACGCATCGCATATAAAGAGTTTCGTGAGTTGAGAGACAGATTCGGAACCCGGGGGGGGGGCTTCGTTGCCTTTGGAGATCCTCCAGCGTCCTTTGCGTGATATCATACAGAAAATCTTACACCCATCTCCATTTCTTTCACTCTACACCGTGAAGTAATATTGTCAACCGACGCTGTATGTGACTCATTTCGGCACTGAAAACCTCGCCTCATGGCATTGGTTTTCTGTATAAGGTGAACAACAATCACGGTCATATCGGCACCATCCAGGTACTCTTGGCCATGGCTAGCAGCAGGAGGTGTAGGCCGGTGCTCGTGGTGTGACAGATTATCCTTGTAATTCCAACTGACCATCGCCAGGGAAGGAAGCACAAGTTCTGCGTATGCCTCGCTCTTCGACTCGACAAAAATATCTCTCCGATTAAGCAGTAGCAATCTCCATGACTCTGACTTCTCCTGGCCCATGCAGCATGAGTCGCATGAGCCGCACGAGGCTGGGCCGCATGCAGTAGGTCAAAGCGAGGCAGAGAAAATTGTAAAAGACGCCGTGGAGAATGAAAGATGCCCGTTGCCATTGGGATGAAGCATTGCTGGCCTGGCAAGTCGGCAGATCGATGTAAAATGATGAAGAGAATCGGACGTAAACCGTCCTAATGTCCATGCTCAGTGAGTTGGTACACACGATACCTATAACCAATCGTTTTAGAGAAATCATCAATTGGTTGGGGCACTCTGTCTAAGCCAGTATTCGACCACGATTGCGAAGTATCGAGGGCTGATGTTCGACAAAACACTAACGGCATATACAGAACCGAGAACGGCGTCGCGACCCATGCTTGTGTCAGCGTACGGAGCACTGTGGTCGTCCCAGGCCCAAGTCGATGTCTGGCTGTATGACATGTAATGCATCAATAGTGATGATGAAAAAGATGACAGGACATCAAAGGGCCAGTATCCATGACCAGTGTCTTCGTTAGCATCGAGATTTGCTAGCATAGCCAACGATGGCGAGAACAGCCATTACCTGAACCTTGAAGAGCTGCGCTCTGTATAGTCTCAAACAGTATTGAAAGCACTTACTTAACGGGCTCGCAGCTTGATAATCCCTAGATGTTATCTTTGGTAGAATCATCGAGTGATGCAATGGTGAGACGGACGTCGGCGCATATTAGAATGCATCAACACGCATTGAAAGTATTTAACAATGCTCCAAGAAACTAGGAATCTATAAAGAAGGGAATGGTAGAAATGCAAGAGCAAAGAATTACCACAGTGTGACTTACGTATACTCGACCTCATATCAAATGTAAGTGTAAATCTATTATAACAGTACCCCAAAGAAGCCCAATCCCCTTTGGTACGCTCAAATCCAACAAGCGACGATCTTCGTGATACCGGACTGTGCCCACCAACCTTATCTTGCTTCAGCAACTAGTCGCACCCAGGAGGACGGCCCTTGCTCTGGATTAGGAGCAAGTTGCCTCTTAGAAAGGTGCCTGAATTGGGTCCGGATACAGGCGATCACAGTCTTTCATCAGCCATGTCCACTGCGTCAGCTGTCCAAATATTGCTCTAACAGTGGACGACAGCGTGGGGTCCTAGTTGAATTCCTTCTACGTACATGTACATAATCAAACTTGAATCGACGTGGACTTAGCGCTTGGATACGCGCGCCAAGACCTCGGTCTTGGCATAAACATCGCGTTTTCCCAATCCCAAGCCATTGGTTTACTTACTCGTTCTCAAGAAGAATGGTTCTGTGATGGCTTCGAATCCTTCCAATGATGAGCTTCTTACCGAACATTTTCGCTACACGCCTCTAGTACAATCTCTTTACTGCATCACACCCTCAATACTAACGCGCTCCACAGTCCCTAATCGACGACATAATAAACGCCGTTAATACCATCATCTACCGCGCCATTGAAGCCGTCGAGACGGGTCTTCTAAATCTCCCGCCTGCTCAGCTCGGCTTTACGAAAGCCGCCCTCCCCGCACCCTCGACAGGCGCAAAACCGAAGAAGAAAATTGAGGACCAGATCAAGGATCACATGCAAGAGGAGATTGAGAATGGGTGTCATCAGCTGGAGACGCTTCTTGTGGATAGTGCGGACAAGACTTTTGACAAATTTGAGATCTACACACTACGCAACATCTTGACGGTGGAGGAGGGGTTGAGTCCGTGGATGCGGCTGGGGCACTATGAGGTGCGCTCTTTCTGTTCCCTTACTCGCTCAGCCGCGTCTCGTCCACTCCGAGCTTCTCCTAGCATGGAACTACGAAGAGAGAACAACAAATATTTCGAGCTAATCCCCTCCACAGAATCTCCAACTGCCACCCCCGCCCAACGCCCCAACCCCGGAATCAATCCTCCTCCTCCGGCGCAAGCTCCAAGAAACTCGCAGACTCAACTACGCCCTCCGCCGCCAACACACGTCAAATGCCGCGCTCATCAACCAGCTCCAAACCCTCGTCTCGCCTTCAAACGACCCCTCTCCCTCAAATCTATCCTTCTTAACCTCTCACCCCTCCGCCGCTCCTCTTAATCTCACCTTCACGCAAGACCCTGCGAGCAGCACCCCATTGACCACCCGCGCCGGTTTTGCGACGTCGCAACTACCGGCGCTCAAGGCGCAGCTAGAGGCGCTAAGACCGAAGTTGCAGAGTTTGCAAGGGGTTGTGGAAGGGGTGGACTGGGAGGGAAAGAGGGAGGAGCGAAGAGCATATATTGAAGGGCGGGTGAGGAAAGTAGTAGGGAAGACTGCAGGAGAGGGTCAAGGAAGGATAGGCAGGGAGGAGGTTGAAGGTATGGAGGGAATTGTGAGTGGAGCGCTCCGAGAGGGCGGGGAATAATGATCGTGTTGGGATGGAGTCCGGCGTTCAAGGTGAGCATTCCGATTTGGAGCGGGTGGTGCTAGGTACGGGTCGGGCTTTGCGTGAGATGCAAAGGAAGTGATGTTGAATGTATCACAGGTCGGGGTTGAGCGAAAACCGTATGTCCACCGCAAGATATACCCATGCTTTGGCACTCATCCACTCCTGTCGGAAACCGCCGGTAATGATTCGTTGATGGGCAAATCACAGGACAACGTTGATAAAAAGGCAAATCATACGAATGTTACTACCTCTTGATCTATGAGCTGAGCTTCCCGTTTCAAATTCCAGGAAATGACAATCATCACTCATACTGACGTTGCCCGATGGATGGTGCAAGACACACTGTTGGATGGAACAGAGCCGGTTGGGATCGAGAGTCATGTGCCTACGGAAACCAACAAACCGATTGGATCTTCGAACATCGTTATTATTCCAAGTCTCGCCAACAACGATACAAGGTCTGTCATGAAGTACCGAGCGCGAGAGGCAGAGAAATGATTCGCTGTTTGGTGACCCTCAACGCTACAGGACCTCGAGGCTGCTCTCAGCCTCGTATGATGCGTTACACCTCAATACTGTCCATCTTCAAGGTTATTTATTCGCCTCATTACAACATCTATCGTTCAAAATGGCAGATGTAGCAAATACGACAACTGCCTTCTGTACTAATTATGTTCCATGCAATGACAGTCCTCTCTCCATGTCAGCCAACATTGCCGGACTTATTACATTCACGATCGCAATTGCCGCTGCTATGAGATTCTACATCTCTGCGTACAACCACGGCATTGAAGGAATAAAACAGCTGTTAAGGTGATTGACGATTTCGATGGATGAATGCACACACGCACTCTCAGCTTCCGGAGCATACTTCAAAAGTACATCCGCGGAACACGAGGATGACCAAGCCCGTGAGGGAGCAGAAGCTGTGGGGAAAGCGGCCATTGAAGCTGCAAATAAATCGAAGAGCCTCCATACTCTCAAAACGCGGTTTTCGCCGTTGCATCAACACAAGTGGTCCGTACGATACTCTCGTGGTATCTTCGCGGCGCTACAATCTGAGCTAAATAAGAAGATTGGCGAGAAGGATGCAGCGATGGATGTACTACGGCTCAGAGTGAAAAGGTGTGTAGCCGCCCTCCTCTCATGCCTCCTTTACCCCTCCATGTTTGCCACAGGCGACGAGTAACAATAATGAGATCAAATCACTGAGCTTATCTAACTAGATACGAGCAGTACCAATACCAGCTCCACCGGGAACGTCAAGATGCAATACTCAAAGGAATACACTCAATGCTGGCGAGCCAGTCCGAGTCCATTGGGAAGATTGCTCGGCGCCTGGAAACTAGAAAGGGATCAACAAGTCTTCGAAGCAGCGTCAAGTTCGATTGAGACCGTGATGCGCGGGGTCGGGACTTCAAGAGAGATGAGACTGCGAATTCCGCGACGTAGACATAGCAGATGAGAAGGCATGGGTGGGAGAATGCAAATTCTCGTTCCTCTTCTGACGGTTGCTGCAAAATGGGGTCGATGCGTTGAAAACGTCCGTTCACTTTCACGTCGATATCTACGTTTCCTCTCACGTTCGAATCGGGCAAGTCTCGAGTTTTACCTCCCTCGAGCATCCTCCCTCTCAGCATCCAGGAGTGCAGCTCCCCAAGGACGTAGCCATAGCGAAATCCACGCGCAGCAAAAGTGACCCGCCGCATTCAGATGTCCATTTGATTGGCACCGCCCTACTTTCCCCTATCCTCAGCCCCATCCCCCTTCAACCTTCATCTCAAGCTCCACCTCCGCCAGCAACCGCTCTCTGGAGCAGAGCCATAACCTACGCCCTAGATCTTCTCATACCATCGCCCGATCAGCTGCCTCATCCAACTGCGACCTCCAGCGCCATTCTATCTGGCAGCCATCTACCCCCCAATCAACAACTCCAGCATCAGCGCTGGCGAAGCATGAACACCGCTGCCTAATACGCGCCACATGCTCCTGATTCATTTACGAAAGCCTCCTGAGGTGGACAACTTAGCCCACTATATCCGCCGCCGGGCAGCTTCCCATGTGCTGCGTGCTCTTCAGACATCTTCAGCAAGAGGCGGGCGAGGAGCGGGAATCGTAAGAGCAGCATCCAGGAAGCTAGCGCCCAAGGACCATAGCTGCTGCTCATTCTCCTGACGTTGAGACCAGCGGGAGCGAACGCGAGTATGCTATCATAGAGGGTGCACCAGGCGTGCTGAGGTGGGAGCGTGGGGATTACTGGGAGGGAAGGATAAGGGTTGCTTGTGAAGTGAGTCCAGGAGCAAGAAGAAGGATCTGGCACGGCTTGAAACACGGAGGAGCCAGGGGAGCTGAGGGAGCTGGAGAGGGTTGTGATACTGGGAGTAGTGGGAAGGGTCTCTTCCTCGTGGTCGAGGAGGAAAGAAAACCCGTCGTATATATGAGAGTCCAATTTTTGGATCCGCGTTGTTACAGTAAATTCCCTTGTTGTGGATGGTCGAGACAATACCTCCGTCTTACCACTCCGAAAAATCAATACACCATTTCTCCAGTCATAGCCTCAACACCCAAACCCGACCCCCACACCAACAGCCGGCTCTTCAACAGACCCATCGAACCCCCCCCCCCCCCCTTCACCCGCTAAAAGGCCGTGAATTCCGGACTCGTATGAGCAAGGTGTCCATCCCCAAAGCCTCAATACTTCGCAAAAGTCCAACGAAACTATTGAGGACCGTCGCTTTCGTTCGAGGTACGGTGAGGGATAAGCAGCGCGAGGCCGTGGTAGAGAATCGATGGGCTGTTGAAATGTTGCTCGAAGCGGCTGTTCGTCTGAGGATATTGTTGTTTGCTTGAAGTGTTGATGGTGGGATAGTGGAGTAAGATCAGTAGCTAGCTCGTTTCTCTTCGAAGTCCTGGCAGTAGGCGTTGATATCCACCCTCAACGAAATGCCTTTCCAGCTATGGACTCAATTGGGCAGATCAGCCCTTCCGTGAATCCGTCAATGTGCTATTTTCAGAAGATGTGTTGGACGGGCCGGAAGTGAAGTAGATGGCGCAAAGATTATAAGGAAGGTATTTCTGAGGCGGGACCTCACCTTTCCCACGACAATCACAACCAGAGGACCCACAGATCACCGCTCTCATGGATTCACAGGATAGTCTAGTGGAACAGACGGTACTTTCACTGGGACGTATCAAGCAGATCGGCAAGGAGAAGGATGATCTGGTTCAGGTAAGTTTGCTCATCCTGAAGTGACTCGTGGCTGCTTACATGTCTTGTGACGCAGCATCTACAGGGTGAATCGAAACGGAAAGAGAACCTAGTGACACAGCTCTCGGATGACCTGGAAAGCGAAAAGACCGCTCGTCGTGGTCTGCAGCAGGAGCTGAAGAAGCCGAAGGATTTACCTTCACCCTCCAAAGTAAGCTCCCCACCATCGCGAATGACAGGACTGACTAGACTAAGATCCCGCCTCATGCCCACGAGTTTCCCTGCTACGTCGTCGTGTTGCTCGACCTGGGGCCTGAGTCCTTCCTCGTAAGCTATCTGCTACCATGCAATGGTGAGACCCCTTGTGGTGATATGCTGACCGATTACGTATGAAGATTCAGCCAAAGTACATGGAGGACAAAGAAAAAGGCGGTGCAGCCGCGGCCAAAGAGCTGCTTGACAAAGCCAAGGAGTACTTGGCCAGCATTGAGATCGACACGAAGAAGATACAAATCCGAGTCCACGCCTACGTGAGCATACGGGAGTCGCAGGAACCGTACAGTGTGCAGATGGGCGCCGCGATCGGGACGAATCTGAACCACTTCTTCTACTCCTTCAACAAGGCATACGCATTAGCCGAGATAACTAACCTCGGAAGGGGCATCACTTGGGTTGATCAGAAGGTTTGCGGTGAGTTGGGAACCTGGTCGATTTTTGCTCTAGCCATAGCCGCGACCGACTGCTGATTTGCCTTTCCAGCCAACCTGCAGTTCTATGTGGGCGATTCTCGATGCGAGCATATTATCCTAGGCGTTAAGCACAAATCCAGGTACCGGGAGTCTTTACAGCATAGTGGAATCGACCTAGCTTCCTTTGACCGCCTAACTTTGCTAAGGGGACTCTCCGAAGGACTTACTATCAACGGAACAGGTCCTAAAAGATCTTTGATATTGGATACCCTGCTCTCGCGTAGGTTTGATGATCCAACGTCTCCCTTAATCAAGAAAGCTTCTCCAGACCTTCAGCATGCTCCCCGAGGGCCAAGTGCAGCATCGCCCAATCGGAAAGATCATACGCGGCGGACACCTCGTAAGCTAATGCAAAATCCGACCTTTCGGGAAAGAGCCATTCGAGATCAGGATCCCATAACAGGCAAGATTCATGACAGGGAACTCAAAATTGCGCCCAATGACCCATTCGTCATATACCTACAAGGCGCGAACCTGTGTCCGAACTTCTATCTACGAGGGATGTGCGATGGCTGTTCGGATCCTAACAGAAATCATAACCACCAGCCTCTCAATGACCATCAATTTGACTGTCTCTTGCTTATGGCTCGCCAGAGAGCCTGCCGCAACACGCGCAATGGCGAGGAATGCAATTCCCGGAGATGTATATATGGACACGATCAGCAGCGTGGTACAGCCGGGCATGAGAGAGGTTCGAAGCGTACCATGGATGACCCTGTGGAGAACTCGGATCCACGACGAGTCCGCCATTATGACCCCCAAAGCGGACGTTGACGCGCGGTGTTCAGAACCAGCTTGTATGCAAAGACCTGCTGGTTGTGGTGTGCTCGTCGGGCGCTGATAGCTCTTTATTGGTGTGGGATTGCAACGGGTGGATAGCTGGAGTATCAATGGCATTCAGTATCTTTAGACCTGCAGATCAACATGCATTGCCTACATTTACCCATCCATTTCCTTTCGTACTGGCTATTCAGCGATCAAGTTTGATGGGGACCTACTTCTTTCGCAATGACGGGACAAAGAGTTGAGTAGAAGAGTTTGACCAAAGCAGAATGAAGGGATCGCTCAGTGAACGGACGAAAGAATTGACGTATCATTCCATATGTGTTTGTCTCGTGTCGATGCAATAATCCCTTTGCAAACACCACCGTGCTATCACTACCCAACATCGATCAAAGTCGTCAATGCTGATCAACCCATAGATGCAACCGCGCTGTCGGGCCCATATACACTATCATCCCAGCATGTCAGCCATGCCTTAGAGCTATATCAGCGAAGGATGTGGACCCAAAACCAACCCTGTTAACGCGCAAAGACTGTGCACGACACGAAAGATGTTAGTCAAGATAGGTCTCCACTAATGTGGGTATCCCGGGAATCTGTTAAGCATTTTTCTTGCCAAACAGTGAAAAGAAACTCTTTCTCCTCCCCATTGTCTGCATCGTCTCGGCGTTCCTGTCAGGGGCGCTCTTCTGGATTGGTATAGCCGGAAGCGAGGGGCTCCTAAAGGAAGGGCTTTTTAAAGGGGGGCTGGAAGGCTGTGGACTGGTGACATTGACACTGATCTTGGAGTTATTCCGTGTCCGCAGCCGCAGATCTTTGGGTTTGACAGATCCCCTCCGACTTTTGGTTCTTCCAATGGCCGTGTCCGGCCTGTTATCTTCATCCGAGTTCTTGCCCAAAGCCTCAATTTCTCCCAAAATCGTGTTGCCATTTGTTGCAAGGTACTCTTCTCCGATACCAACGAAGTGCACAATGCCGCGATCGAGGGCCACACCCAATGAGTCTGTCATGAAGCTCTGTAGGAGAGCAGCATTACGTTTGTTCGTCGTAGCCTGGATAGCAGAAGGCAGAGCGGTTATGGTAAGAAGATAGGCGGAGTCGAAAGTACCGGCGAACAACAAGCAGGCGGAGTGGCTTAGTGTAATGAAGATCGAGGACATTGGTCTTTGATAACGTTGGGAGAGCTGCTGAGAGAAGTCGTTGAGGAAGACATACTCGTCCTTGATCTAGTAACAGCCAAGTTTCAGCATTCCTAAAATCTGTGCTGGATCGAGGTATTTTGATAAGCTACGTACGATGACGTTGGTCTTAATCTCGGCCGTCAAGACCGAGAACTTGTGCAGCTGCTGTCTTGGTGTCATATTGGGCTCTCGGTAGGCGAAGACTTCGGTATAATATTGGGTGTTCCTTTTCGACGTTGCTTCACCTGCCCTCGAGCTCTCGTTGCGTTTAACCATGTTCATCAAAGAGGCATCTCCTGGAGCGCCCCGATCAACAGTCCGAGCTATTTGCTTCTCCTCGATCAGGTCTGGCAAGTCCGTGATGGCGGTGGGAGCGTAATCGCTCTCGTCATCGAAGGAAAAGTCGGCCTTGGTTGGAGATATGAAACCAGCGTCACGCTTGGACACCTTCAGGACAGACCCTGCCCGTCGTGGAAATGCATTGGCCGTCGATGAGTATTCGTCGATTGATGTCCGTGGGGTAGCCGCGCCAGAGCGAATTGGAGCAGGCATGGTGCAAGGTAGGAAGGAAGGTAAGTGCAGACGGCTTGCTTGTCAGATGATGCTGATCAAAATAGCTGATGAGAGGCAGTCGAAATGAGAGTCACACAATGCTTGGAAGCTATCATCGCAAAAGTCTAAGAGTGCGGATAGACGATGCTGCAGGATAGCTGCAGCCTTCGTGGAATGCTCGCGTGCCCAGGACAGGGATCAACAAGCACAGGAATCAAACAGCAGATAAAGGAGAGCAGAGCATAGATAGGGTGTCGAGCCCACTCGCACCCCTCAGGCGGCTTTGAACCCATTCAGTCAGCCCTCGGCCATGAAGCGGCAGCGGCGTTGAACGCAGGCGCCCGGCGGGAAGTCACCTTGGACGACTTCTACGTAAGTTCGGGATCGTGGGAAAGGCCAATGCTTTTGGCTAGCTCCCTCAATCCTAGTCGATATCTTCGAAAGGGTCTAGTGTCGTTGATCTTTTCCCTTCTGGGCCCACAGCATCGCCTATCTCTCTGGATCCGAGAGATTGCAGGGATGAGCTTATCTATGTCCTCTCAGTGAGTCGTTCTACATCTACATGAAGAGGCACCTTTATGCTCTCTCGCATTTCCTCCAGCTCGATGAATATTACAGCGCTTCAGCCCAAGGATCTCAGTTGGTGAGGCGCAATGATGAATCTCGCTTCATGCAAGCGATTTTGCTGCTTGGGGGTTTTCTCTTGGGGTGGAAAGCTGCATCCTCTTTGCTCGTTCGCCTGTTGAGCTTGTCCTCCGCACATGATCATGCAAGCTTGTTGAGATTAACTTTTTGTGCTGCACGAAGTCTCATTCAATACAAGGGCGGCAAGATCCAGAGCAGGTCAGGCTGTCCCGGTCTCTGACAGGCGTGATGTCTGGACACGACTTGTGTGGAACGTCTATCACCACCACCTTTCACTGAGAAAGTGGAATGGTACATTCTCTCATGTTAGCCTTGTTTGCGCCTTTCTCAAAGAGCGAATCAGGCCACCTAAAACACTGCCTCCTTCTCCAATACCAATCGGAGTTGTTCGGCTACCAACTAAACATTTGTCTCATGCCACATTCAAAAGTCCGATCGGACAGCCTCCACAATGCAAGCAAGCGTGCAACTGCAATGCCTCATCTCAGCTGCGGCCACTCATTGTGTGCTAATCCACACAGAGTCAACGACTGGTGCATGGCCCCTTTACCTCCTCAAAGAAATGTATTGACGGCTTTACGAGGGGCTGAACGACCGTCAAAAAAAGATAGCTGGAAAGGCAAATCATGATAGCATTTGCGTCGCTAGGTCGTAACATTCAACCAGACGGTCCAAGACGATAGTGAGTATGCATCAAGCTCGATGAACCCCTGAGAAGTGCACCGTGTCACCAAATGGGATACCATATAAAATGAAGACTGCCCGAGGTCGTACGGTCACGGGGTTCCTGCAGCTGTCACTCACATGGCTGACAATAGCGGTACTAAATGCTCATGCGTTCCCATGCTAGTTCCTATAGACAGACACAGGCAAATTGAGTGTTTTACTAGCATTGATGGATTCTTTTTGGAAACTTTTCCCGCCCGGATGAGCCGATGTTGTCGAGAGAGTGCATCATGGTGTGACCCCTTACCGGACTTCGGCGGCAGCGATCATGTGTTTGTACCGAGTTCTGACGCTTGGATACCTTCATGGTGGCATGTAAATTAGGTTCCTCATGATAGGGTAAGTATTAACCTTTCATCCCGGTGGACAATGAAAGTCCCTTGACATCATCGCGCGCGGATGTATGACGTCTACCCCGCCATGTCATGCGATGGACGACACTTCCCCACATTCATTGTTGTTCAAGTAAAGTAACTTTTGGGGAATCTTTTCCTTCAACTTCTCTCGCCCACACTACTCTTTACAGATCAAGCACACTCACTATGGACGGTGACCAATCAGCAAAGACGATGGAGGAAGGCGCCAACAAAGCAATGCAAGGAAATGATCTGAACAGCGGTATCCACGAAACCGTCAACCAAACCGTACGTGGCCAGGCTCACAAGTGTTCCCTATTGTAACTGACGTCGCGATAGCCCGCGGCAGGCGAAAAGTCGACTGGGACTGGCAACAGCATGTTCTCGAAAGATGGAGCCATCGGTTCAATGTTCAACGGTATGCCCGATCCTTCCAATTTTCGATAGCGTCATGTTAACGTCTTTTCTTTTACAGCCGATGGTGCACTTGGCGGCACTGCCCAGAAGGTTGGCGGTCCGCTTGATAAGGGAGGGATGATCGGCAAGAACTTCAATGCCGATGGCAAGATTGGCGGTATGATTCAGGAGAACCTTGCGAATAACAAGAAGTCATGATCGCCACCACCGAGTGAGGAAGTTGTTGTACGGTAGCAGAACATCAAAAATTCTGACGCTCTTCCGAACTATCATCATCGAAGGAGGCCAAACCATTACTTCAGTCTCCGTGGATCTACTCGTTGCTGAAAATGCACCAACTGCTGGGAACACTCATCGTCGGGTTCGAGCAATCTTATCACCGCCTTGAGGTTTGTGGTCATGTTCTTTCGGCTTCCTTTCCACACATCGCCCATTGAGTCATCCAGCGTAGTTCATGTCTTAATGACTTATAATGTCTATAGTAGTATCTTGCTGGGTACATCATCTATCCACGTCCCTCAACGGCCTCAGACTTGGAGTTATTCGAAGGGTAGCTGCAACAGAGTGATGTAGAAGGGATCAATCGAGACCTAAATGTCTTGATGGTTTCTGTCGAAAATTCGATGAAGCAAGATGAATCTTGCACAAGGTTTTCAGGTATCGTAGGACGTCGCGTCCCGAAGGTGGGGATCTGAGTAAACTACATAAAGTAACATTAAACTCGTCGACGCATTCGCGTTGGGAAGCCACCAGGCATCTGGCAGGCCTGACAAGTTCGTAGCGCATATCCAATTGTCGAACTATGCCTGAATCCACAAAGTCCGCGCCCAAGCGCAGAGCTACAGCCTTTAAGCCCCCTCAGGCAGCCACCAAATCGATCACTCCCCGGCGCAAGTCAGCTCCATCCAAAGCTGCCGTTTTCTCCTCAAGCTCCTCAGAAGACGAGCTCCAATCCTCTGCTGCCCAGCTGTCACCTGTAGCGCCGGCTCCCCCAGACACGCAAGAACCTCCGCCAACCATTCCCCCCAAGCTTCTTACCCGAATACTCCATCACCACTTCAAAGACAGCAATGTTGGGATTGGCAAGGACGCGAATGACTTGGTGGGCAAATACATGGAGACGTTTGTGAGAGAGGCTATAGCAAGAGCGACTTTTGAGCGCACAGAGGCCGATGATGGGGGCTTGGGCGGGGAGTTTCTTGAGGTGAGTGGGCGGTAGGGTAGGTCATCGATGCAATGACGAAGCTGACATGAATGGTAACGAAAGGTCGAGGACCTGGAGAAGCTAGCGCCTCAGCTGATCCTGGACTTCTGAGATGGGCCCGAGACCACCAAATATCGTGCGCAGGAGCACAACCCACACCACAGCCTGCCTTGCTAAAGGCTACACGTCCTAATTGTCTTGTATCTATGGAAGTAGCAGACTACCTGAGGTCTCTGGGTTTGGAAGAGGCCTCCAACAGCTCGACAGGCTCCCCCCATTGGCTCCGTTAACAGAGCAATTCCGAGATATAGGAAAGATGTCAGAGGAATGGGACAAGAACCCATTTTTGCTACGAGCCTCATACGCTCAAAGCTGGGACCGAAGCTAGCAATGTCCAAAGACTTTTCTAAGAATTACATGATCGTCGTATGGTATGCCGTGGCCAGCATAAAAGCCTGGGGTAAGCCGATCCACAACCTGAAACACGGAGTTGTCATCACCACCTCTACCAAACGCTAAGCGCCGCCATAGCTTCGTGTGCTGAGAGTCATTCATGCAAGAAACGAGAGACCTCTTTCCCGCAAACCTTCATCCGGCCGTGGCTGCTACGGTGCAAAAATCCTCAAGTTTTGTAAGCGTGTCTATGTTACCAGGTCATCGACTCTCTTGGCACCATTTCATGGAATTCTTTATGGGAACAGACCGAGAAATCGAGAATGGACCAGAAATAGAGGTCTTGGAGAGTACGTGTACTGCTATAGTGCATTGGCGACCTATAGACGTATCATGAAACACGACTTGTGGCAAGTATATCACACCGCGCGCTTAGGACATAGTCCGTCTCAAGGCAATCTAAGATCAGTCAAGGCATTCTTCAGCCTCCCATGCCTTCTCAACAAAGGCCTCGTGATTACATATTAGCACCACGCTGCCTCGAATCTTCCTGTATTATTATGCGTGTAATTTCGTGTGCTCTTTCTTTAGGCACAGCCTTTGAGTCTTGAGTTTTGTCCTTCAACATCTTTCCCTACGTCTTTCACTCATCATTGATTATACTTGCGCCGGACGCACCCTTATATCACCATCAAAGATCCAACATGCATTTCTTCGCTTCTTTCATCTCTACTCTCGTACTTGCAAGCGGTGTCGTGGGTCAATATGGCGGAGCTCCTGGTGTGGGGAGTGGAATGAATACCCAGCAAAACCAGGGCATTACCGGCAGCACCACAACAGAAACCGGCATGATGGGAAGTCAGACCATGCAGAGCGGCCAGAACGGCCAGAACGGCCCCAGTTCCAGCATGATGATGCCGCCCTCTAGCACATCCAGCGCCATGTCCGCAACCGGCAGCGTCGCCGTGCACGTCATCAAAGTCTCCGACAAGAACGGCTCCCTGATCTACTCGCCCGCAAGCATCCACGTCCCTGTCGGCGACATGGTGCAATGGCACTTCTACCCCAAGAACCACTCCATCGTGCAAGCCGCCTTCAGCAACCCCTGCACGCCCATCAGCAACGTCATGCCCAACGTGACGACCTTTTTCTCAGGCTACATGCCGGTGAAGGCGACTGATCAGGAGATGCCGGCGCTGACGATGATGGTTAAGGATGCGCTGCCTTTTTGGTATTATTGTAGTCAGGGCAAGCATTGTCAGAAGGGCATGGTGGGGGTTGTTAACCCGTGAGCTCCTCCTTCTCCTTTTCCTCTCCACTATTTGCTGTTTCGATCAGTGACTGACTGACTGTGTAACTTCAGACCTAAAGCCAGCACAGGGAAAACCATCGAAGCGTTCGCCCAAAAAGCTATAACCGCACCACCGAGCACGATCCCTGGCATGATGAATGGAAACACCACCACCCCCTTCAGCGGCACCACAAGCCGCAGCTCGAGCGCAAGTGGGCAGCCATCGGCGAGCATGCCATCACCATCCCCCAGTGCCTTCACAGGAGCTGGGAACGACCTCGTCACGGTGGGAGTTTCCACTTTTGTGGGCTTGATTGTTGCTTGCTTGATGTAAGCGTACCGAGAGGCGCGGCTTATGAGTCATAGCGTTAGAGGAAGACGTGCGGACGGGGGATGTATGTCTATTGGAGCTACCCTAAGAGTTGGTTTTGGCTTGTAAATAAATAGAGTAATCACATAAATAGACCGATCTGAGATCGAGCTTTTGGTCGCACTTGGGGGTGTCTGGGCAGGATGAATGTCACTACCAACAGGACTCTACAAATTCTAATCACATGGCCGCCGAGAACTTGAAGTCATGCGTAGGCTCGGCGAAAGCTAAGGCTTCGTGCTTCGCTGCTTCTATGGCTTCAAGACCGCAGGCAAGGCTGATTATCACCGTGGTCTGTTTCTTGCAATCGGTAGGGCGTGCTTCTGGCTTTCTGCGAATGCTTAGTCGGTGGTGGTTTTGGTAGTCTTTTCTACAATTTTCTTCTTATCCTACATGGACTTTGTCCGTGTTGCGGTGGAGAGTTGGGCTGGTGCGCTGACGGGTGATAAGAAGCGGAAGGCTATTTCCTGGACGTACTTGTTGGGAAAGGGACTGGCGTTCCTGGCCTTGTGATGCAGTGTGCTCGCCCGGACACGGTTTCCCGAAAGTCATCTCGACAGGACGATGATGGACTCGTTGACATGTGCTAACGAGGTGCTGGAGAGACAAACAACTAACAGCTTACCATTGAGTAGATTGGGCAGAGCCCATCCATCTGTCATTGCATATAGAGAGAGCCGACCGTCCACTTACCCTAGCAACTTCAAAAGTCCACCTTATGATTTTCTCAGCATCAAACAATAGATGCTCCTGTAAGCGCCACCAAAGAGTGAAGGTTGGTAGAGAAATTGGACTAGCCAACGAAAATAGACCGCCAAGACGGAAGGTTGGCCCCGTGCATTTTCGAACTCCACTCATTTCGCTGCCTCGCTTCATGTTCGATTTCTGTAAGCGCCGTCACGAAAATCTCTCCTGACTGGACCATCCCGCTCTTGCTGCGAGCCAATGGAATGCCGACGTGAAGCTGCTGCGAGTACCGACTTCTTCCCACAGTATGCAAGGTGTTGCCGGTCGAAGATATACCAATCCTCCAGATTGCGCGCGCCTACTGAGCAAGCCATCACCCACATCCTCAGCTGATTTGACCATCTGCATGGGCTCCTGTGGATCTGGTCCAGGCGTCTACAATGACCTGCACGGTCGCCCGTAGGAAATAGATTGTAGAGCAAGCACGGCCATACCCTGGCATACTATGGGCGGCCGACGAGATTGGTTGGACAATGGACGGGACGACAGTCTGATATATTTAGTGTTCAGGCCAACAGTAAGAGATTACTTACTACCTATAACTCTCTTCATGATCTCGTCATATTTCCATGTTTCAGCAACCGTCTCTCCATTCGCAAGTACCTCCATTACCCACTGCCCGCTGGTTCTAACTCGTCTTGATTCTCTTACTCTGCCATGATGTCGTTCGCACCCCCTCCAACATCTGCTGAGCAGAGTCCCAAAAGGCCTCATCTCTCCGTCTTTTCGCTTTCTTCTTTTCGCAGGAATCCTAGCTGCGAGCCACCGGCCTACTCACCGCATGATCTCCTTGCCGATCGATACCAGAGGTTCGCCGGGTATCTTCACTGGGCGCGTGTCGCTGTCTCCTTCATAACTCTGGTCGCTGGAGTTGTCATCACTGCTTGCGCCGGAAGCGCCTTGAGTTCATATTCTTCCACGCAGCTCGACTCCCAGTTCATGCTCCCTCTATGGCCCTCGACGGTCGATTTGCGACCTACGCATGCTATCCTTGCATGCGGCATCTTCATCACAGTCTTCAGTCTCACCTATCTTTTGGCCGCCTTGTTACCTACTGTAAGCACCGCCCATGATCTTGCTCGTCATGCCCACTGCTAACAGAACCCTCTAGCCTGGCGCAAAATTCCGACTTCTGAACATCCTCTCCACTCCACTTGCCTTCCTCTCTCTCTTCATATCGATTTTCTCGACCGCTTACAACTCTTCTATCACGTCGCCTCTCGCTGCAAGCACCGATGCCGGCACCCTTACGTCTTGGACTTGTAGATGGGGTGATTTCGAAGCCAGCGCTCCGACACATTTTGCGCAGATATGTATTGAAAGCACCGTCGCTCTCGATCTGGTGAATCTTTTGATTGTCATTGAGTTTTTGGCCGTGTTGATGAGTGGATGGGGCTGGTGGGTTGAAGCAAGAGTCAGGAAGGGGGAATTGGATAAGGGTGGTGCGATAGGAGCCTAGAGAATGACTGGAACCACAACGAAGCTGCTCTCATACCGCCGTACCAAAGAACTTCCTGGAGATAGTCCTGGAAGCTGGTGCTGGTCGTGGTAGCTGATACGAGTAACGGCTTAAGGACTCATTGCGATGTCAAAAGTATATAGGTTGATTCATCATTGTATTTGTAATCCATGCATTCGTTCGAACAACAGATGTCCGAAATGACCGTTTTCGTTCTTAAAGCATCATTTCCACGTATTACTACGCTTATTGTGGCAAATGGAAGTCGCGATGTCTTGACCGTTCAGGCATGGCTTGCCCGAAGATTGCCCGCGTGTTCACATGATTTTATTAATTCGACGATCCACACGAAATCTGCTGATAGACCAATCTCTCAGCTTCAAGAATCCGTTCATTGTACCTCCTGTATTCAAGTGCGGGCAGGCTTCTCTGCCGTACCCTGCACCAGCGAACCCACTTCCACATCACCTCCCACTGCCACCATACCATCTCCCACAATGCCCTCCGCAACCTTTCCTCTCGATCCCACCCTCACCGACTCCGACACGAATGACTCCGACTTCGCCGCCTCCCTCTCAGTCTCGGACACCGAAGGCTCCTCAAGTGACGAAGATGGCAAAGCCACCAAAAAGCGCAAGAGAGCTGGTGATGATGAGGCGCTGGCCAGTGGTGATGAGGGTATTGTAGAGAGCGGAAAACGGAAGAAGAAGCGGAAGCATAAGAAGGGAAAGGGCAAGTCACGGGATGTTGAGGGGCAGGAAGTGGAAGGGGAGAGCGAAGAAGGTGTAGGAGCGAGACTGAGGAGAAGAAGGGAGGGGAAGGGCGAGAGGTGAGTTGGGCAATCCGAAGGCATATATACACGGAGTGCGCTCTCTATCCAAGAGCTGCCGGGGGTATTTGCATGATTGTCAACTTATAGATTCTTCGACATAGCAATGCGCGAGATGCGTAGTCCATGACAAGCCAGCTAACACTCAAACAGAGACCCCCAAAAGCAAGCCCCAAACAGCACCGAAGCCACCACAATCGACGTCGACGCCCTCTGGACCCGCATCAACAGCACCCCCTCCACGAAACCCACCGCAGCCTCACCACCAGATACCCATCCCCCCAAGAACGGAGAACCTATCCTCAAACCAACCCGCCCTTCTCCCAACGAATCTACACCCATAAAAAGCACCATCCCCGCCCCACCTCCCGACGACATGGTAACCATCAAACGCACCACCACCTTCGCGGGCACCACCACCACCGAAGCCAAGCTCGTGCCCCGCTCCTCCGCCGAAGCCCAGCTCTACCTCTCCTCCCTCCCCAAACCCACCTCTAAAACCCCACCTCCCACCACCACCCCCATCCGCCGCCCTCTAAAGCGTCCCTCCCGCTTCGACCCCCCCTCCCTAACCCCCGCCCCCAATCTCGTCAAAGCCACAGCCGCGATCAAGACGC
>JAABUS010002643.1_pt1 | contig 33096 bp, 12 predicted proteins | sample 5560161 | NCBI WGS metagenome assembly JAABUS01 (sample SAMN10711885, study PRJNA513376) | rock metagenome | isolation source: Antarctica rocks | place: Antarctica: Victoria Land, Trio Nunatak nord | collected 2016-01-04 | reverse complement strand
TAAGTTTATTACAATTTAAAATAATAATATAAAAAGATATTATTAATTAAAATTAAAAAGAAATATAAAAAGAAATAATTAATAATTAGTATTTAATATTAATTAAAAAAATTATTAATTGCAAAACAAAAAATTATTTAGATAACAAAATATATTTTTGCAAAAAAAGTTAAAACTATTAATATTTTCTTTATTTTTATTATATTTTTTATTAAAAAGAAATATTAATAATAAATAGCAATTATTAATATATTAATTGCATTCTATAAAAAGCAAAAAAGTTAAAACTTTTGTTATTATAAAACAAATATTTATATTAAAAAAAAGCAAACTTTATTCTTTATTTTCTTGCAATTATTAAATTTATCGAAGAATCTCTTAGTTAAATACAAAGTTAATTAATATATTTTTTATCTTAATAATAAAAATCTATCGATTATTCATTGTTTAAAAGCTTTTGTTAGTTATAACAATCTTAAAAAATATCTTTATTATAAATATCTTTATTACTATCTTAACAATTAATTGATTGTATATTTCTATTCTAAGTGCAATATAATCTTCGAATATATAATATTGTAAAAGTATATGCAGTAAGCAGTAATTCTGGTAGTAATAGTTAAATTAGAGAGCAAACTATATATCTTGAAGCAGAATATCTAGATGTGTCTGTCAAGACTAATCTTATATAGATTTTAGACTACATATCTTTGGAAGAATCTCGTAACAATTTGTTATTGTTTTAAGAAAATAAGTTATAATCTTATAACAAAAATATATATAATAAGAAATCTAAAAAAACGCGTTCTTTTTAATAATTAGACGCGTTCTATCTTTGCGAAATCTCTAGAGACAAATTTAGAAATAAACTTAAAATATATCTTTTTAAATACTCAAAATTCGACTCGTCTAAATATCTCAAATTTGTCTAATTTTCGTTTCTAGAATCTTTAATATATCTCTTCTCTTAATTATTTTGTTTCAACTCTTCTTTAATATAAAACTTATAGTCTTTTAATTCGACATCAATTAAATAGACTTAAGACTTGTTGTTGTTAACTAAAAACTATATAGAAGAATTATTTGTCTTTTAATTTTGCAACTTGTAGAAGAATTAATAAGAATAATTGTAGAGCTATTGCAAAGACTATCAATTGTAGAACAACTACAACAAGATTTACAATAATAGTATAGCACAATAGAAGTTTGCTATTTTTTGTTAGATAGACGTGCAATTATCTATTTATTCTAGAAAGTTTTTGAGCTTTGTATAAAGTATAGATTCTAAAAGATTGTAACGCAATTGTATATAAAATCGATTTCAAATTAAGATAAGTTAATTGTGTATAGATATAATATTAAGTGTTTTTGTCAAATAAAGTATTTGCAATATCTATATGCGTAAAGACATATATTTAATAATAGCAAATATATAGAAGAACAATATTAATTGTGCAAGCGTTGTAGATGCACGTATCTTAAATCTATTAATTAGAAGATAATATCAATTGTTAATAGAAACAATTAAGCGTAGATTTATGCGTATAAAATTAAACAACTTTATAGAGTATTATATTAGAGTAAAGTTACGCAAACAAGCAGCAATAATGTTTTTAATTATTTTGTCGCTATATAATATAATTAAATTCTTTAATCTATTAACAAAGATATAGACGTTGCGATAGAAGACATACTTGCTTGCATTTACTATAATAACAATAACAATATTTGTCTCTCAATCTAATAAATACTTAGAATCGAAAAAGTCTATCTTTTTTGTTTGTAACTTGCTTATTGTTGTCGAAGATAATAAAGATATAGTTGCAAAAATTAAAAATATAGTTGCAAAAAATAGAGACAAAACTTGTTCTTTGCTTTAATTGCGTTCAAATTGTTGTATTAGTAAAGTAACAAGCTTTTGATTGTTTATCTTAAGCTTATAATCTAGACATTAATCGATACGTTTATCTAGCTTTGTCAATTAACGCTCTAGTTTTATAGATATCTAATTGTTGACGTAGTTATAGATATCAATTATTTAAGATTGCGAAACACCTAATATAATCGACTTTGAAAAGAAGAAGACAACTAAATTTACAATAGTATTGAAAGCAATACAAACAAGTTGTCTAGCTTCTTCTATATTTTCTTTGAAGAAGAGCGACTCTATCGATAATTGTTTTTTATCGACTTTCTTATTGTTGTCGCGAGTGTTAGAAGAAGTTATTGTAGAGTAGTAATTTGTCTAATTTATTGCAAATATTAATAAATAAACAAAGATAAAACAAACGTCTATTAAAAGAATTGCGAGAACTCTTTTTAGATATTTGAAACTTTGATAAAGAGACGTTTGTAAAAACAAGTTGCTTAAAGATTTGCTTAATTGCTTGCAAGCACTAATAGATATGCGAAGAATTAATTAATAGTTGAAGCTATTAAATTGTAAGAATATATGCAATAAGCAATAGTTTTGATAATAATAGTTAAATTATAAAGCAAACTATATACTTTGAAGTAGAATATTTAGATGCGCTTGTCAAGACTAACTCTATGCAAACTCTAGACTACATATCTCTGGGAGAATCTCGTAACAAATATACTTGCAAAATTATACTAAGAAGATATATAAGATATTAATATAATTGTTGTTAATCTTTAGATACTAATTATGTATTACAGAGTCTTAATATTCTATAATACAAGAATATTGATCTAGTATTGCAATTATTTTGTTTCGATTATATAATATTAAATTTCTATTGAAGCATATACTACAATCTTGTTATCTTCTTTCTGTTATAATTTTGGATATCTCTTCTTTTTTTCCCTGTATAACCAAGATGTATAGAGCACTTGTACTTTTCTCTACAACTTAATATATATCGACTTACTAATTTATAATATTAACGATTGCGTTCTTAGACTTTCTAGAGCAAAAGAAAGAGTATAGAAAAGACAAGTATCTATTACGCTAGTACTTTCGTTAAAGATATTAGGGTAAATTGTGCTTTTAAAGAGATTTGTAGACGTTTTCAAGCAATATAAGCAATTACTTAATAACAAAGTTTGCAACTATAGACAATTTTTATGTTCAATAAATCTTAAGAGAGATTCGATAAACTAGAGTAACAATAAGTAAAAATCTATAATAAGTTAAATACAATTTATAAGAAAATCGTATTTTAATTCTTATATATTAAGAAAATACTAATTGTTTGTTTTGCTTATTTGTTAAATATAGCAAACATAATTGTTCGCAATATTTGTTCGTCAAGTATATTAAATATTATACTTAGATTGTTTGTTTGTCGAATATATCGAATATAATAGTAGATTTGCTTAAAAATATAGAACTTGAATTACTAATATAGCTTTAATAAGCTTGTAATACTATTTTTTTTCTTTAGAGTTTTTGTCTCGAAATTTAATATCTTCTTATTATGTTTTTAAGAAAAATTAATACTAGAAATTTCTTCTCTCGAAAAAAAGATTTTTTTAACGCTCTAAGTTCGATATCTTTAGCAATGCATTTTTATTGTAATTGTATAATATCTAATAAGATTTATTGTATAAATAATAATTCTAAAAAGTATATAAAGTATATACAATCTAATTATAATTATAATTTGACAATTTTCTTTGTATCGATTAAACAAATTTATAAAGAACAAATACGTTTAAAAAAAGAAGTGCGTAATATGCGTCCAAAGTTAAGTTAACTAAAAAAACAACTAGATTTTTTAAAGAATAAGAAGAAAGAAATAATTATAATAAAATAAAAGAATATTAGCAATCTAAAAATAAATAAAGTATATTTTGTTAAATTTGTTATAAAGACTTTTAAGTTGCTATTTAATATATTGTTTAAACAATTTTAACTTTTAACTAATTAGAATTAAGATATTATTTTTATATCTTGTTTTAATAAAATTTCTTTAGAAGATTTTAATAGCAATTAAGATTCTTTTCTAGTTTTTATATATTTTTTAAAGTAAAATGTTCTTTTTACTTAATAAGATACTTTTGATTTTTTTGTTATAGAATTTCTTTGATCTCGAATTAGTTCTTTTTTTTGCAAATAAAAATAAAATATATTCTATAAAGATATAATTAAATCTATTGATTTCAACAATAAAATATAAAATACTAGAAATATTTTAACATTTTTAGATAAGTCGAATTTGTAGTTAACTAGTCTCTTAGTTTTTTTAACAAAAAACAATTCGACTTTGATATAATTTAATTTCTTGCTTAACTTTCTTGTTTTAAGATTTTTTATAAAAAAATATACTCTATCTGTTACGGGATTCTCCTAGAGATATGCAGTCTAGAGTTTGTATAGGGTTAGTCTTGACAGGCGCACATAGATATTCTGCCCAGAATTATATAGATTGCTCCCTAATTCAACTATTATTACTAGAACTACTGCTTACTGCTTATACTCTTATAGTTTAATAGCTTTAATAGCTATCGATTAGTTTTTCGCATATCTATTAATGCTTGCAAACAATTAAGCAAGCCTCTAAGCAACTTGTTTTTACAAACGCTTTTTTACTAAAACTTCAAAACATCTAAAAGAGTCTTCGTAGTTCTTTTGTTAGATTTGTCTTATTTACGCATATCTATTAGTATCTGCATCAAATTAGATAAATTACTATTCTACAATAGTCTCTTCTAACACTCGCGACAACAATAAGAAAGTCGATAAAAAATAGTCGTCAATAGAGTCGTCGTTCTTCGAAGAAGATATAGAAGATAGATAGCTTGTTTGTATTGTTTTCGATATTGTTATAAATCTAATTGCAAAGTCGATTATACTAGACGTTTCGCAATCTTAAATAGTCGATATCTATAACTACGTTAACAATCAAATATCTATAAAACTAGAGCGTCAATTGACGAAGCTAAATAAACATATCGATTAACGTCTAGATTATAAGCTTAAGATAAACAATCAAAAGCTTGTTGCTCTACTAGTATAGCAATTTGAACGCAATTAAGACAAAGAACAAGCTTTGTCTCTATTTTTTGCAACTATATCTTTAATTTTTGCAACTACGTCTCTATTGTCTTCGACAACAATAAGCAAGCTACAAGTAGAAAAAATAAAATTCTTTGATTTTAAATATCTATTAGAGCAAGAAGCAATCTTTATTGTTGTTGTAATAAATGTTAACAAATACATCTTCTATCGCAACATCTATATCTTTGTCGATAGATTAAAGAATTTAACTATATTGTATAACAACAAGACAATTAAGAATATTATTGTCGCTTGTCTATGTAACTTTGCTCTAATATAATACTCTATAGAGTTTCTAGATCTTATACGCATAGATTTATGTCTAATTGTCTTTATCGACAATTAATATTATCTTCTAATTAATAAGTTTAAGATACAAGCATCTATAGCGCTTGCTTAATTGACGTCTTTCTTCTATATTCTTGTTACTATTAAATATATATCTTCGCAAATATAAATATTGCAAATATTGTATTTAGCAAAGACAATTAATATTATATCTACGCACAATTAGTTTATCTTAATTTGAAATTAATTTTACGTACAATTGCATCGCAATCTTCTAGAATCTACATCTTATATAGAGCTTAAAGACTTTCTTAAATAAATTGATAATTGTATTTCTATTTGACAAAAAATAATAGATTTCTATTGTGTTATATTGTTGTTGCAAAACTTTTAGCAACAAGTTTACAATTAATAGTTCTACAATTGTTCTTCGCAATATTAATTGTTCTACAATCGATATACGTTGTTGTTGTCGCAATAGAATTAAAAGACAAACAACTCTTCTATATAATTTTCAATTAATAGTAGCAAATTCTAGATCTATTTGATCGATATTAAGTCTAAAGACTATAGATTTTACATCAAAGAACAACTAAAACAAAACAATTATAGTAAAGAATATATCGAGAAAGAAAATTAAACATTTGAGATATTTAAACAAGTCGAATTCTAAGTATCTAAAAAGATATATTTTAGATTTATTTCTAAATTTGTCTCTAGGGATTTTGCAAAGATAAAACGCGTCTTTATATTAAAAAGAATGCGTTTTCTTTTGTTTCTCGCAGTTATAAGGGCATAACTTATTTTCTTAAAACGATAACAAATTGTTACGAGATTCTCTTAGAGATATGTAGTCTAGAATTTGCATAGGATTAGTCTTGACAGACGCACATAGATATTCTGCCCGGGATTACATAGATTGCTCCCTAATTCAACTATTGTTACTAGAACTACTGCTTACTGCTTATACTCTTACACTATCTCTCTCTTTTAATTAAGATATTGTTTTTTGTTTCTTATTTTAATACTTTGTTAATTTTTTTTGTATCTTTGAGATATTGTTGTATATCTTTTTTAATATTGCTACTCTTTTAATAACTAATTGCGCTAATAGATATTTACGCTCTTTTTTAAAAAGATTAAATTTCTTGTTATAATTAACAAAGAATAAAGTTATCTTAATAATATTTAAAATCTTTGCATTAAATACTAGTTATACTATAGATAAAAGTAATATCTAATTGCTATAAATATTGTTAATATAGTATTTTAAATATTGCTTAAAACTCTAATTTGTTCTTTTTATTTAATTATTTATAATTAAATAATAAACAATAGATATTCGAAGTCTTGTATCTAATATTAAAAAAAGCGTTTTTTAATAGTTAGATATAAAAAGCTTGTCTTTGTTACTAATTAGTCTCTTAAGTATATTGTAATATTATATAAGTCGATTTAATATAATATATTTTAATTGTTTTGCAATAAACTTTTCTTTGTATATAATAATATATAAGTACTTAATAAACTTATTAATTATTACTAGTATTAAATTATATTTATCTTTAATTGCTAAATTTGTTAACTTCGACAACTTAATAACAAAGTTTATTGTAACTTTATTTTATAACAATTTAAATAATTTCTAATATTAGATTTTGTTATAGTTTGCATATATACTATATTTGTTTTACTAATAGCTAAAATATTGTTTGATATATATCTTGACAACTTATTTTATTTGTAAAAACTAACAATGCTAGCATAAAAGCTAAAGAGTTTTTGTTATTTTTAAATATCTTTATAATAATTTGTTATAATATTCTTTTATATATTTGTCGATCTTGTTAATAAATATTTAAAGTTTTTTTTAAATTAAAAACTCTTTTGTATTATCTTAAAGTATTTATAATATTATATTTAACTTATATTTGTTTACTAATAATAATTTGTTTTTGTTAATTTTAAATATATTATAATTAAACAATTTCTTTGTTTCTATATAATTACTTTTTTTGCTAAGTATATCTACTTTATTATTATTTTTATTTAAAATATATTGTATTTTAAACTTGTATTGTTCTAGTTTCTTTAATTATTATATTTGTTTTTTGTTTAATTATTTAATAATAATAAAATATATAAGATTTTTGTAATCTATAAAAATTGTAAGTTCGAATAATTCTTTTATATATACTTTTTATAATTTTAAGAAAACTACTATAGCAAATAGTTTTTTATTGTAAATATTATAGTTTTGTTCGATTAATAAGAATTTTTTTAAAAGATATATTATTAGATATTATATATTTTTATACTTTTAATTAAAGTATATATTAATAACTAAATTTAATATATTAATTTTAATTTTGTTTAATAATTGCAAATTATATATCTTTAGTACTAGTTTTTTTAAATATTTTAGTTTAAGATTCTAGAATAATTTCTCTTTTGCAAATTCTTATAATTATAATATATTTTTTTTTGTAAAATTTGTTAATAATATTGCGTTTACAAAGTAATTTTTAATAAATTTTTTATTATAGTTTATAAAACTTAAAAAGAATTGTATTTTTTTAATATTTATTAATAATATTTATTTTTTAATTGCTTATAGCTTTTCGAGATTTATATATATTCTATATTGTTTAACAACAAATTTAAAAAAATTAACTTTCTTTTAATAAAATTTGTATTTTTTTGACTTAAAATATAAGTTTTTTATATTTAGATATTTTAATACTTTGAAAATATAACTAATATATTCTTTAGAATTTATAAATAAATTATAATATTATTTAAATATACTATAATAAATTAATTTAAATATTGTTGTATTATATTATTAATTATTTTTTAATATATTGTTAAGATATTTGTAAGTTCGAACAATATTATTATATATTTGTATAATTTATATTATATACAAAAAGCTATTTTTTACTCTTTTTTTGTTTTTATTCTAATCTAATTGTACGCTTTTTGTAAGTTCAATTTAGTAAAGTACTTTGCTTTAAATAGTTAATTTTAAAGTTTATTAATATTAAGTAATAAGTATTAATTTTTAATTATAATATTATTTAGCTTTTAGTAATTAGTATATAGACAAAAATTTTTATTCTTCTTTAATACAAAGAGAATTAAATATCTTGCTTGTAATTAAAATTTTTTAATAAATTTTTTTTTTTTTTTTTTGCTAGATATTTGCGAAGTACTTCGAACTTCTTTTTAAATAAAATATATATAAGTTCAAATATAAATTGTTTGTTTAATTTAAATTTAATTTCGTAATTTTACAATTAATATTTAGAGAGAATCTTTGTTGTTTTCTTTTTTTAAAATAAATATTTTTAATTGTTGTATATTTATAATATATATTGTAGCAATTTCTTTGTTGAACTAGATAGTTCAAGATTTCTAAAAAATTTATAATTTTTTTTATTTACTTTAACTTTATAATTTAGCTAATTTTTATTAATACTTATTAAATCAAACTTTGTTAAATTGTTTTTTTACAAAAATACAAGTTTGTTGTTTGCAATCAATTTTCAATTTGTTTTTTTATCTATTATCGAATATTGTTAATGCGTAAATTAGATATAAATTACGTAATTATATTGCACAAATCTAAGTATTTATATATTTTAATTAATTTCTAAATTGTGTTGCTTTAATTAAGATATTCTTAGAACAATATTATAAGTAACTATTTTTAATATATTAAAAAATAATTTCTTGTAATATTGTTAAATAGCTATCGATAGTAATTTTGTTTCTTTATTTACTCTTTTATTTTTGTCGAATAATAAGTTTTTATTTACAATTATTAAATTGTATATGTTAGACTTTTTTTAAGTAAAGTATTCTTTTCTCTTAGCAAGAGCTTTAATTATAAAATTATTTGTTATATTAGAATTAACTATTGCAATAAGTTGTTGTTTATTAACTTTAATTAATATAATAAAATATTGTATATATACTATTAAATTTAGTTGCTATTGTTAAATTAATATATTGTATTTCTTTAGTATATTCTTTATTAAAAAATTTAAACTTTTTTTTGTTTTTGTATTGTAATTTTTGTTTCGAATATCTATTTGCGTTAAGCTTTCTTCTTATACTAAATTAATAATTTTAACTTTCTAGAAAATTAATTAACTTTTTCTTTGTTTTCTAAATAAGTTTAGTATAAATTGTTATAATATTTTGTTCAATTAAGTATTGTATATTTTTTTGCTTTTTTTATTTTTTTTAAGATAAATTTACATTGCTTAGTTGTTGTTTAATTTTATCAAAAATTTCTTTTTTTATAATAGCGTTATTTTCTAGCGCTTTCTCGCATTTATTTACAATTTAATTTATCTCTTTGTCTCTTAATAAGCTAGCTAAAGTATTAAAATAATTTGTAATATTGTCTAGATATTTATAAAAGTTCTTTTAATTATATTTGTTGTCTAAATTTGTTGCTAAATAAAAGTAGAATATTCTTAATTGTTTTGCTTTTATAATTTTATTAAATATTTGATTAACTTTTTGTATAAATATAAGTATTTTACTTAATAATATTTTATCTAGAACTTTTTGTAACTAATTTAGATTTTCTATTAGATAGTAGTTGTTGTTTAATTTAGTCTTAAAAATATTTGTCTTTATATTAGTTTGCTCTTTGATATTGTCTTAACTATTAAATATCTTTCTTAATATATAGACTAATTGTTGGGTCGGATTTCGGTTCCAACTTTTGGAACCGACTCGACCCGACGATTTTAACCCTAGGAATCGACTCGAAACTTAAGTCGATTCCTAATATTTTGGACACAAATCGATACAATCCAAGTCGATTTTTAATTTCAATATTAGGAATCGAATCGAATTGCTAAGAAATCGAAAAATTGCGTTATTATGCTAAGAATTACTATTTTTAGAATTAAACTTTAATTTTTAGTTTTTTAGACAAATTCTATAAATTTAAAATAATTATTAATTAATTGTAGAAAATAATAATACATTACTATAATGTATTATCTATATCTATAAGTATTATAAATACTATTTAAATTTTTAAATATTAAAAAATCAATATTAATATATAATTTGTATCTATAGACCTATAGATGCTATTTAAATTTTTAAATATTAAAAAATTAATATTAATGCATAATTTGTATCTATAGATCTATAGATGCTATTTAAATTTTAAAATATTAAAAAAATAATATTAATGCATAATTTGTATCTATAGACGTTATAGATACTATTTATTAATTATTTAATTAAAAGTCTTGGCAATTTGGGTCGATTTTTTGGGTCGAGTTTCGATTTCAATTCTAGAAATCGAATCGAATAATCGATTTCGACTCTAGAAATCGAATCGACTTTTTAGTTCCAACTTTTGAAATTAACTCGACCCAATTCGAGTCAAGTACTCGACTCGAACTCGATAACTCGATCCGACGCAATTAGTCTATTAATATAGTATTGATTTATCGACAATTTATTAAGTTTTATAATTAACAATCTTTTGCAAAATAATTTGATTTGTTATATAAATAGTATATTTTTTAGAATTTGTTATTTTGTTTTTTTTTAGAATTTTTCTTTTTATATTGTTAAATAAAATCTAGTTTTATAGATACAAACTTATAATAATTAAAATTACTATACTTTTAATTAGAATAAAATTCTCTTTGCTAATATTTAATTGCTAGTTCAAAAAAGATTTTTACTCTTTTTTAAAATTAATTGTATTTTTTTTTATAACTCTTTTATATAGTTTGTTGTTAAAATTAATAACTATTTCGATAAAATTAAATATATTGTTAAGAATTCTCTTGTTATATATAATTTTATCTTTTAAATTGTTTTTAAAATTTTGTTAAAATATTGTTATAAATACAATATTGTTTTACTTAATTAGATTAATATATTTTTAAAATCTAGTTGTATAGTTTGTTGCAAAAATTTGTTAAATTAGATACTAAATTATTTTTTTTGCAATTTGTTTTTTGTTAAATACTTTAAAGATTCTTCGAAACTCTTTTTTAAAGTTGTTGAAGTTTGTAAATATTGCACAAGAATTTTTGCTATTGTTTTTTAAATACTTTTATAAATTTAGCTTAAATTAATATTAAGCTCTTTCTTTAAAAAATATTAATACAAAAATTGTTTTTTAATTTGCTAAAACAAAATAGAAGATAAAATAGATATTTATTTATATAAACTAGTTTTTTAAATTAATATAATCTTTATAATAAATATTAAGTTTATTAATCTTAATTTTGTTATTTTTTATAATCGATAATCGACGTAATACTAATAAGCTAGTATTTAAGATAAAGACGCATTAATCTAATATAAATATTCTTAAAATATTCAAAGTATTACGCTAATACTTTTGTTAAAAATATTAAAATAAGTTGTATTTTTAAAGAAATTTATAGATATCTTTAGACAATATAAGCAATTACTTAGTAACAAAGTTTGCAACTATAGACAATTTCTATATTTAATAAATTTTAAGAGAGATTCGATAAACTAGAGTAATAATAAGTAAAAATCTATAATAAGTTAAACACAATTTATAAGAAAATCGTGTTCTAATTTCTATATACTAAGAAAATATTAATTGTTTGCTTTGCTTGTTTGTCGAATATAGCAAGTATAATTGTTTGCAATATTTGTTTGTCAAATATATTAAATATTATACTTAAGTTGCTTGTTTATTAAGTATATCGAGTATAATAGCAGGTTTGTCTAAAGACGTAGAATCTAAACTACTAGTATAGCTTTAGTAAGCTTGTAACAATATTTCTTGGATTAAAAATACATCTAATAGAATCTAGTTTAATTCTCGGGATTTTTTTCTATCCTATTACAGACTAGCGAACCCTGCAAATCAGAAGATTCTAGAAGATTCTACTAGATTCTCAAACTTCTTAATTCTCTCTTCTTACTACTCTTTACTAAAGTATCTACTTTAAGAATTATAGAGATATTTTAAAAATGTATCTAGAAGTGTATTAGAACACTTTTGTATTAAAAATCTAGTTATATAAAGCGTATCTAAGTTCTCTTCTTATTGTAAAGTTGGCAAAAAATCTCGCAAGATAGAAATGCTTTGAAGTGCTCTCAAAATCAAAATGCTCTCAAAAGTATATCTAATTAGATCTAGACTAATTGCGTCGGATCGGATTATTAAGTTTAAATTGAATACTCGATTTAAATTAAGTCGAATTAATTCCAAAAGTTAAAATCAAATTGTTAATTCGATTTCTAATATTAAAATTAACAATTCGAGTTAAATTGCAAACTTGAAATTAAAAATCGACTTAAAAATTTAATCTAAATTGTCAAAACTTAGTATTAATATAAAGAAATTCTAAAATAAATAGTAGAAACTAGAAAGCTATATTCTATTTTATAATTTCTTAATAGTAAATTATCTAATAATATATTAAGATAATGTATTTAAGCTATTTAAAATTAAAATTCAAAAAGTTAATTTAATTGTGTTTTAAAAGAAATTCGAATTCTTAACACAATATAAATATTAAATAAATTAATATTATTTATAGCTAGTTTAATATTAATATTGCAACGCGTTTCTAAATTTGGCAACAATTATTAATAATTATATTTGCTCTAATTACTAAGCTATCAAAACTTGCTATTTAAGCTTATTCTATCTATTTATATATAATAAAATAATACTTAAACAATAGTAAAATTATTAAAGTATCAAATATATACTTTTAGTATATTATTAAGAATTAAAGTCTTTAAATTAAGTAAAATCAAATAAAGTTATATATAAATTGCAATTTTAATATTTATTTTAATTACAATTTTATAATATAAAAGAATAACAAAATAAAGTATATAATATAGTAATATATTAAAGTAATATATTATAATTGTTTTTGTAATAATAGATTCTTTAAACTATATATATAAAGTTATTAATTTAAGATCTTAATAATTTTGTTTGCTTTACTATTATTTTAAATAATTTAATTCGAGTTATTTTTTATTTTGTTATTATTTTTGTTGTTGTTATTCTTATCAATTTTATTACTATTATTTTTTTCGTTATTTTTATTATTTGTTGTTAAATAATAATTATAATTTAGCTTTTTTATATTATTTTAAATCTTGTATTAAGTCTTTTACTTATAATTATTCTCTTTAATTATATTATCAAAATTCTTTATCTTAAAAATAATAGAATTTAAAATATTTCTCTTTTTTGCATTGTTTAAGATTGCAAATTCTTTAACAAAAATATTAAATAATTTTATAGAATTGTTATTATTAGCTCTTTTTAAATTATTTAAGTTATTATAATAAATAATTTGTTGTTAAATAATTTTTACAATCGATTTTATATAGATCGAAAAACTCTTATTAATATTAAATTTGTTATTAACGCTTAACTATAATATTATTTAGCTTAAATATAGAGCACAAGTAATATATTTAAGTAATATATATTTTCTTAAAAGATAATTTTATTATTATATTTATATTTTTAAGTAACTTTTGTGTCTTTTTAATAATTTTAAATCGATTTGTTTCTTTAATTGCAATTTTTTTTTTTACTTTTTGTTTAAACTTATTTTTAAAATATTTTACTATAAAATTGTTAATATTATATACTTTATTGCATTATTTAAATATATTATTATAAAAATCTTAATTAATTTAATATTTGTCAATCTTATTTTTAATATTTTTTTTTATATATTTGCAATTTAATATAAAGACTTGCTTTTAAACAATTGTTTTATACAATTTTTTAAATTAAATTAAAATAGTTTTGCGATTATTGTATTATTTTTAATACAACTTTTTTTTATTATTATTTTATTTTTGTATGCAATTGCAATTTGCGATGCTTTTTAAATTAATTAATAGCGCTTTTATTATTTGTACGTATACTTAGCTTATTTTACAAATAATATATAGAGATAATACAATTATATAGCAATTTAAAGAAAATTTATAATATTTAATAGAATGCGACAAGATTTAAAGAGTAAAAAATTTGAAAAAATTAACAAAATTGTAAATAATATATTGACAAGTAGTTTTACTAAAACGAAATAAAAAATATATATATTAAGATTAAAGTTAATATTTATCTACTAATACTTATTTTAAATTTTTGTTAATACAAGATTATTATTTCTTTATATTAATATATATTTAATCTTGTTAACATATTACGTAAATTTATATTTATTAATTGCTTTATTGTTTATATTATATATTTTTATTATTAATTACTAATTTAAGTCTCTCTTTTTACGCGATTTTTTAACGTGTTTATATTAATTAAAATTATCAAAATTATTGCTTATTTTACTATAACTTCTTTAAATTTCGTCTTAAATTCAACATATTTTTTTTTATATTTATATAAACTTCTTTTTAATATTGTTAAATTTATTATCTTTTTCAATAACTTATATAAAGCAAATAGATAATATATACAAGTAATACAAAACGTTTTGTCTAAAATTAATATATTTAATTTGCTAATTTATTAATTAATCTTAAAATTTTCTTGCGATAAACTAGTTTCTTAATCTAGACATAATAAAATAAACAAAAACAAAAAAAAGTCTCGAAGAGAAAAGAGTATTAGAAGAAAAGATATTTAAAATACTAATGTAATTAAAATAATACAAATAAATAATATATTTTCGACTAATATACTAATATTTTGCAATAGTATGCACGAAAGTAAAAGTCCAATATTGTCGCTTTTTGTAAAATTCGAAAATATTAAAAATTAATCAATTTTTTTATTTTTTAACTTGTATTTTAATGTTTGATTTATAAGTTTCTTTATAATAAAATTAATAATTACAAATATAATTAAATTAACTATTGTATTTAAAGTTTAACTTTAGTAGTACTTTAAGAAGCAACAAAGACATTTATAATTACTCTTTTTTTTAATAAGTATATTATCTTTTTGTATTATTATTATAATAATAGAATTATAACTAATATCTTGCGCATTATAAATTCGAATTTTGCGATTATTTATATAAAACGTATAATATTTCAACTAAGAGATTTGTTTTTTGTTAAAAATTTTATAAAGTAATTCGATTTTTTAAGCTAAAAATTTTACGACAATATTATATTCTTCTTTTTAAGCAAATATAATATATTGTTTTTTTTAAACAATTATAATTGTTCTTTGTATTAACTAAGACTTAAATCTTCGAAATTCTATTATTAATAAATTTTTTCTAACAATTTAATTTATTAAATATATTATTTCTTTATATTATTACTAATAGTATCTAATAATTCTTGTAATTATTAAAGATATTTTCTCTTTAAAAGTTAACTTATTTATAAATAAATTTAATCTAAAACAATTTTAAAATTTAACATAAAAAAATCTTTTTCTTTATTTATTGCTTAATTATTATTCTTTTCTTTACAATATATATTTCACAATTTAAGAACAATTTCTTTTATATTTAGATTTATAGTACAATTGAAGTATTTAATTATTATAATTTGTTCAGCTATTTACAAACTTATTTAAGATCGATTTTATTAATATACTTTTTAAATAAAACTAAAAGTTTGTTTAATATTTATCGATAACACTAGATATAAAAATATATTTCAAATTATTTGCGTTAACTTTAAAAAGTTTAATATATTATTTCTTCAATATTCTTAAATCGAATATTTATTTTCTACAATATTAATACAAAGATATCGATTGTTTTTATTTTGAATTAAACAAGATTGTTAAAATTGTTAAAGTAAAAATCTCGTAACAATTACAATAGATTATATTAATATTAATAAAAGATTATATACATTATTATATTGTATTATCTTTTTAACAATAATTGTTCTTTGCGCTTTTGCTTTTAAATTAGCAATTAAATTGTAATAACGTTAATAATAGTTTTTAAATTCTATCTTGTATTTGTTCTCGTAATTAACAATATTGTTGTTTTCTCTTTTATTTTACAATTTATAAAGATTAATTTTTTGCGTAGAATCTAAAATATTGACAAAATTGTATAATGTATTGTCTAATTCTTTTATTTTTAAATAATATTTTGCAAATTTTGTCGAAGCTTTATTGCAAATCTTAAGTACAATATTTTTCAAAAAATAAACATTAATTTTTATTATTTTCTTTAGATATTTAAGATAATTAAATATTGCATTAAATACTTAAAATTTTAAATAAATATTTATATTAATTATTTGCAAAACTATAAAAGTGTATTTGTAGAAAGAATTTAATATATTGTTAACAAGCAAAACTAAGTTTTATTTGCTTTTATTAAATTTAACTTATTAAATCTTTAAATCTTAAAAATATTTCGTTATTTAAAAATTAATATAATTGCGTAATTAATATATTTAACAAAGTATAAAATAAATAGAGTTTTAACAAATATAAATATCTTATATTAGTTTTTGTAACTTTTTATTAATTTTTTCTTAAAAGACTCTAAATTGAAGCAAATATTAAATTGAGTTATTAATAACAATTATAAGAGCGCAAATCTAATAAATTTAATATATATATTATCTCTTTGTATTATTACAAATTTAAATATTTTTTTAATTATACTAAATAAGTTTATACTTTTTATAATATTTTAAAGTTGTTTATTTTTTAATTGTACAACAATATTATTATTTGTTGCTTTTAATTTTATAATCGAAATAAAATCTTAAGTTACAAAATTAATTATATAAGTTAAACAAGATACAAAATTCTATTATTTGTTTTATTAAAACTTTTGTCGATTTAAAATCTTGTTAAATTTGTTTTTAAATATATTGTTATTACTTGTATTATTAATAATAATCTTAAAAAACTTGTTTTTAATTTCGAAAAATTTTAAAATCTTTATAAGCTTTAATATTAATTAACAATTTATATATTTAATATTAAGAAAAGTAAATTTAATCAAATATTTGCGAAATTAAAATATAATATTTATTTAATATATTAAAATTTCTAGATAGACAACTTTTTAAAAACTAAACTATACATTTAAAGCAATAAAGATATATTAAATACTCTTAAAATTTATTTTAATTTTCTCGCAAATTTAATTATATTTTAAGAGAATTATTTTAAATAATTTAGTACGACTTAAAAATATTAAATTTAAATAAAGTATTTTTAGCAACTTTCGAAAGTTAAAATTGTTAATAATTCGAAAAAACAAATTTAAATTTACGAAAGTTTTGTATAATTAATTTTCTCAATTATTTTAAATAAAGAATAACAACAAAATAATATAACTTTTCTTTTAATAAATTGTTAGTTATATATTATTTATATATATTATTAATTGTAACTTACGCAATTAAAGACTAGATTAATTGTTGTTTGTAATTAAGATTGTTTTTGTTTTAAACAAAAAAAAAAGATATTTTTTTATATTTAATATGCTTAAATAATTGTAAGCAATAAAATAATTCAAAATCTTATAACAACTTTTGCACACAATTTTTAAAATATTATTTATAATTGAAGTTATTTAAACATATTTGTTTTAAAATTCGAATTATACTTCTATATTAATTTTTTTGGTCTAATATAAATTGACAAATTTCGATTAAATTTTGTTTAAAATATTGTTGTTAATAGTTGTTTGTAACTATTATATTTGAAATTAAATATTAATATTTAAACTTTATTTAATATATTTGTTTCTTTTTCTTAAAACAAACAATACACAAGGAATATATAAGTACCCTCGTTTCCATAGACTAGATAGATTGTTATCGCGTATCTTTATCTAGTCCCGATCGCAAAAGCTTTGAAAGCCGGCTGATATGCTAACAACGACCGGAGCAGACCATCCATCTAGCCCTTAATTGTGATAAAGATTGCTCCTAGGCACTTCAGCCACGACCAGCTGCTCCATGGGCAGGATGCTATCATTACATATCATCACACATCATCACATGATTCGACATGCATCCAGGTCTTGGCATTCAAACATAGAGGTCTTAACATACAAGGAAGAGAATCACCGGAATCTGCTCAATCGATATATCGATGACAGCATGTCGATGCAAGTCTGCTGCTTACTAGGGGGAACAGCCCTAATTACTCATTTTCCGGTCATGCCACGGACGTATGGCGTTGCTACCTCGGTACCTACTAGGTATAAGAATGTTACTATGTCGCGTAGCCGTCAAAGAGGCGGTCGGCCCAACAACCATTCCGATCCTCTCTGATTGACCGACAGTCCCCCTCCCGGCTAAATGGGATGCCGATTGCCGCCTTTACTGTACCCTATTGTGCCTATCACTGACTGCTGGGGGAATAAGGTGCATATAAGCTACGTCAAGACTAATACGACAGATCGCGATAGCTCCAATTGTGAACCAATCGCTCCCGTGGCGCCCATCACCGAGAGACCCAAGTAAGTCGATAAGGCTATCTTTTCTACCCTTTTAATGTTAATCGCTTAACCAACGGCTGAGTACCTCTAGTACCTATATCACCACCCCCAACCTTTTCCCTCCTCCTCCTCCTCCACTCTTCCACCTTGCTTCCACCTTGCCTCAATCTTTCTCTTCAACCCTCGCCCGAAGATGGAGCCAGACCGAGCTGCGATCCCCATCGAGACCGTAGTCGATTCCCTCACCTCGAACTCTTCCCATACTCTTCCTGGACAAGATAAGGAGAGCGTCGTAAAGAATGAGAATGCTTCAGGCCAAGATCCCGCCAACGATGGCGAGCACCGCTACGACTATCCCACAGGCCTCAAGCTTGCCTCGATCCTGGCAGGCGCCACCATGGCATACTATCTCCTTTTCCTCGACCTGGCCATCATTTCCACCGCAACGCCCGCCATTACTACCGAATTCGACGCCTTGATAGACATCGGCTGGTACGCGGGTGCCTATCAACTGGCAAGCGCTGCCGTCCAGCCACTGAGTGGCAAGATCTACACCTATTTCTCCCTCAAGATATGTCGACTGCCGCCCCTCCAGTCCGCTCGCTTGACTGAGCCTAACTCTTCCCCAGTGGACCTTTCTCGCCTTCTTCTTCGTCTTTGAGCTGGGTTCGGCCATATGCGGTGCGGCACAATCGTCAGCTATGTTCATTATCGGCCGCGCCATCGCCGGCCTTGGTTCTTCCGGCCTGTTTACTGGCTGTCTTACCACCATCGCCAATTGCGTCCCAAGAGAGCGGCGGCCGTTGTTCCAAGGAATCAACATAGGTATTGGCCAGCTCGGTCTTGCGTGCGGCCCCGTCGTCGGAGGTGCTTTCACAACCGGCGTCTCATGGAGATGGTGCTTCTACATTAACCTACCCATCGGTGCTGTCGTTGCCCTCTGCCTCGTCTTTAATAAAGTGCCAGAGGCAAGTGTCAAGCCTCCCTGGCGCCACGTTCTCGGCACCGCCGTCAAGTCGCTAGACCTGGTCGGATTTGCCCTTGTTAGCCCGGCTGCGATTATGCTTTTGTTGGCCCTCGAGTATGGCGGAAACCAGTATGCCTGGGACAGCTCGGTCGTCATTGGCCTGCTATGCGGAGCAGCTGCTGTCTTTGCGCTCTTTTTATTCTGGGAACACCGAGAAGGGGACGGCGCAATGATCCCGTTTGCTTTCCTCAGGAGCCCTGTCGTCCGATCAGCATCACTGACGCAATTCTTTGCCCTCGGCGGCATTCTCATCGGCGACTTTTACCTGGCCATCTTCTTCCAGGTCGTCCACAATGATTCGCCTCTGATGAGCGGCGTGCATTTGCTTCCGGTAACACTGGGCCTGGTCATATTTACCCTCGTCACCGGCGGCTTGATACAAGCCACGGGCTACTATCTACCCTGGATTCTAGCGGGTAGTGCCATCGCAACCGTTAGCTACGGACTCATGTCAACACTGAGCCCCACAACTACCTTCGGGCAATGGTTCGGCTACTTATGCCTCTACGGCATCGGTAGCGGCGTGGGAAATTCAGGTGTAAGTTGCTTCCAATCAATTGCCGGGTCGTGCTCCAAATCTGACATCTCCCTACACATTTAGGCATACATCGCCGTCCAAAGCCTCGTCCCCCTGAAACAGATCCCCACGGCCATCGCGATCATCATCTTCGCCCAGAACGTGGGCGCCGCCGTTTGGGTCGTCGTCGCCAACGCCATCTTCAACAACAGCCTGCGCAAAGAACTGTCGCAGCGAGCGGCGCTCATCGGCCCCAGCCCCGAGGTCATCATCGAGGCTGGTGCCCGCAACATCCGCGCCGCGGGCCTGACTCCCTCTCAACTGGCCGCCGTCCTGGTGGCCTATGGCAAGGCGATTGATCGGACCATGTATCTCGGCATTGCCGTGTTCGGCAGCGTCATGCTTGTTGCATGGGAAATGGGCTTTGAGAACCTCAAAGAGGTCGAGCAGCAAAAGGAGCTCAAGAACGATAGCACGTCGGGGGAGGGAACGGATGCCTCATCGGATGTCAAGCCTGTGGAGCAGGTGCGCACGTGAGCCGGGAGGTCTGGGAGCAGAGTAAGAATAATGGCCGGGAGGTTTGCATCCATATGGCCGCCATCGGTGTGTGACTATGCATAGCGTTGTACAGTCTGTATCGCCAGCTCGAGGCTGCAGCATTCATAGAAGTGTCAGAGGCATAGATGCCAGCAACACTAGAAAATTTAATCCCTTCAACGAGTCACATTGATCACCATATTACTAGGTAGTAATCGAGACACCTGCTTGATGTGACTTCGTCGTCGCATAATTCAATTCTACCAACAGCTTTCCTTCACCCACCTCGATCATACATCAAGTGAATCTGACACTTAGTTAGCCATCTCCCAAATTTACGATCAATCCATCTCCCCGCCACGACTCTTCCCAACTAACAGCATGGATCTACCACAGAATCGGTCTCACTACACGGCCGAAACATCACCGATATAGCGAGACGATCAGATCCTTAAGCTATCCTGCTTTTCGCAGTGGAGCGTGTGCACACCGGAGCGCAGGTGCGCGCCCGCAGATACCCGACCATTCATCGCCTATATATCACATCTGTGGTGCTGAGTAACCATTGCGCCAACAGATCGACCTTCTAGCATAGCGTGCACCAAAAATATCTATCTGTTATCTCTCTTCAACATCGCCACTTGCAAAAAGCAGGTCGGGCTGGAAAATTCCAAAGTGCAAAATCCCCCGGCTAATATAAATCTATATAGAGGGGAATTCCAGGATTTCCTAGCCTAACTTATATTTTATAAGTTATATCGAATTGCGACGAGATCATTTCGAAAGAAAGCTTACAACGTCCAGACGTAAATAGAGGAATGTTTCAAGAAAGATATAGAGTTGGGCGAGATCTTCGGCCTCAGTTATCTACAAGTCTATAAAGAAAATAACATAGGACGGCTAACACATATCAGCTATATTCAGCAATCGATATATCTCGTTTTTACCGCTCTTAAAAATGATATAAGCTTTATTATTATTTGGCTATCGCTCTTTTTACCGGGGGGGGGGGATCTGCATCGAGCCCTTAGGTCTGCACCGGCATCGAGACTTTACTTTTAGCTTTAGGCTATTTTGAGAACTGGCTCGTGCGATATACCCATACTCTATTCCGTAGGACGTTTACGGTCTCTCGGTCCTGATAGTTGAAATAATTGAAGCTACGTAGCTCGCGAGGAGCACTTGTTGGCGGGCCTTTGATTGTTTACAATTTTACAGGACAAACCGTCCGACCGCGATGAATAATTTGTATCTTATCAACCAACCCTCAGAAGCTAGTGTTTTTAGATCCTTGTTATGTACATGTATCGGTATAATACTTCCTCTACTATTTATTATCTTCTTTATTGCTCTCATATGTTCTACGTTTTGTTCAAAGAATAAAACAATGTTTGAACAAATGCGAAGAATATGAGAAAGAAATTGAGAAAGAAATAAAAAAACTCTGCGCACAACGAGTGCGGGAATCAGAGTCGGCTGGGTCTTCCTCTGCGTACTCCGACTCCTCTTCGCCGCAGTTGTCAAAGGTCTGGTGGGCAGAAATCTACGCCTCGTCTCTGACTATCATGTAGACCCCTCCTCTGATGATCATGCTTCTCATACTTGGGAGCGACCTAAAGGCCTGCACCAGCAGCCGGACCCGTTGCAGGGTCTTCTCGGTCAGAACTTCGACTTCCGCTGGAGAGTCTCTTTTGGCAACGGCTGCTGCTCCTCCTTGACCCAGTCCTTCTTTTTTCTCTCTTATCTTCAGATCCAGAAATTTACGGTTTCTCTCTCATTTCAGTACCTTTAAGACGAACTCTCTCTGGTACGCATGTTTCCAGTAGAATCGATTGAATTCTTTCTCATCCTTGACCGACTATCGCAACCGTACCTCCGGGCTTTCCTGTGTTTCCTTGCGTAAGCTTCTGCGGCCGCGATGGCAACTGCGCTAACGCCTAGGCCTACGATTTGCTCCATAGGAGCAATGATCCTTCTTCTGGAGACAGGTTGTACGGGTAAGAGTGAAGGGTGTAGGTGAATATTCATTTCGAAGCAATTAAGCTGTGGCTCTTGATGAGTGACGACAGGTGGAGAGACTCCCTCGAAAGAACTCGTCCAACCAACCTGCTTAGAGGTAGCGAGCGGACAAGTGGCATGAGCCGCTGAGAACCTTTAAAGATACGAAGCTCGTGGACTTCTGGCTCCGACTCTTGTTCGCTTTTCCTTGTGAACTTGACCACACGTCCCTCGATTCTAGCTCTGATTTGCGTTCTCTTATATTGATGACATGGGGAACCCAACGTCTGGGAGGCCGCTCTTGCTGACTCTTTCGCTCAATGCAGAGCCCTCGAGTTTCTGGCTCTCATATCCCCCCTTCAGAAAGCGACTCGAAAACGCCAGGGAGCTCCAATGCAGTGTTGGGCGGAGTGTATATATAAAGGATCCATGCTCCTGTGCAACGTCCTTCACAGCATCATCGAGTCCCATTTTGTGATGGTCCTGATTACAGGTCACAATATGGGGGAAGCTCGGAAACCTATCGACCTTTATAACCTGCACTCGCGGAGACTGAGACTTGAATCCTTGGTGGGCACCTTTTTCGATATCGGTGAACAATGGATAGAGATTGTACTTCCACGTGGGCTCTTTGCATAAAGTTACATACGAGAACGTCTACAGACTGATGGAATGCCGAGAACTATTTGGGGCCTTTATGAATCAAAGTTATTGATCTGGTTCAGTAGCTGCATTGGTAGAAGCCATGTCGAGTTCTGATCGAGAATGCGATTTACTGCCTCTGTTCAACACCCAGACCAGTTTGACTTGGACAGAGGAAGTCGCCACGAAGCGTCGCCTCGACGGCAGCAGTAGTAGTCAACTCGAGATTCAGTCGTGGCTATCTTGTCTCAAACAGAAATAGTCCCTCTTCATTTCATGATTCGCGGGGTGATTGCCTCCGACGGAGACGGAATGGCAAGTCCGCTCTTCCTCTGCCAATGCCGGTATGGGACAAGCGCTTCAGTACAAATAAGATGTCTCCGACTCCACGGGTTACCATCAATAACTCCTCTGGGTACTCATTTCCACCGCTGAATTCTGTTACTGCGCCCTTAGGCGATTACTACAGTCTCACAAATGGCCTCAATCTCAGAAGTCAAGGCTTCTAATGCCCGCATCTCTAAAGATGCAGCGCCGCACACGGCCGTTTTCACTGGAGCTACAGATGGAATCGGGAAAGCAACTCTTACTCGTCTAGTCGCTACAAAGCTGGCGATGAGAATCTATGTCATCGGTCGCAATGGCCAAAAACACAAACTATTCTTGGACGAGCTCCGAAAATCCAATGATCAGGCAGACATCGTTTGGCTTGAAGGTCAAATTTCGCTTCTTTCGGAAACGAAAAGGCTTTGCGATATCATCAAGCAGCGCCAGACGAGCATTGACGTACTACTTATGAGCGCAGGATTCATACCCCCAGGGGAGCGAATTGGTATGTATTGGGCATAAGTTTTGACGGCCGACCAGTCACTCACAATGGGTAGAAACAGCTGAGGGGAATCTCATGTCGCTGTCCCTATCATACTACAGCCGAACCTTAATGATGATCCAGCTTCTTCCCTTGCTCAATGCGTCGTCCAACAATTCGCGCATCGTCAGCATTCTCGCTGCCGGCAACGAGAGCTCTTCCATCTATCTCGACGATCTCGACCTCAAGAAGCCTGAGAACTTCAGTATGTTCTCCACAGCAAGATCGTCAACGACCTACACTACTCTGACCATGTCCAGATTAGCGCAAGAAAACCCGCGGGTGGTCATAATTCACCATTACCCGGGTAGCGTTAATACAAGCGTCTTTAAAAAGGCCTTCGGTAAGAGATGGTTCTGGTGGATCTTTCCGTTGCTGCTCAATGTGGCGGGAACTTCGGCGGAGGATGCTGGAGAGAAGGCCGTATTCCTGCTCACAAGCGCCAAATATGGAGGGAAAGGGGTTCCGCTCGCTGCAAGCGAGCAACGAGAGCTGACGATGGCAAAGACGGAGGAGGCAGGCTCACTTTTCTTAATCAGAGACAAGCTCCAGGGTCTGCAACAAGATAGAATTATGGCGGAACTCAAGCAAATGGACGCAGGAAACGTCGTATGGCAAAATGCGCAGGAAAAAATCGGTCCATATACTTCATAAGCGAGACTAGGAGATTCAAACGATGTATAGCAACTGATACAACCACAATATCCATCACACCTGAATCCCATGGATTTTCAGACATTCGCAACCATAGGGTAAACTCCGATCTACAGAGCGCCGATATTGAAGACTGTAGCACCAGTGGCCTCACTTAGGTACGCAGGCAAGCCACTGACAAAGAGTTGATTGGTCGATTCAAGCTTGGCGAGATGTTGGCTCGGAATTCCAAATTTTAGTCAGCTCTGCTGTTCGGAGTTCGGACTTTCAACTCCGTTTCAACGCAGTCGTAATTTCGCAAACTGGAAGGTTTACATCCCTACTACACCAACGGATGCAGTCCGTTGCGGCACCTTGTTACCGATTGCCCGAATCTTCGCCCAAGTAAAAATCACAGTGAGAAGCCCTCAATACCGATGGAGAGACGCGACACGGGCCCGAATTCCAGTTCGTACGGTCAGGCCTGTGTACAATGCTCCAAGGCAAAATGCCGATGCATAGCTCGTCCAGATAGTGATGGTTGCGAGAGGTCAGTCATTGATGATGACGGTGGATTGATCCAGCTCGAAGCATCCGATTAAGTGTCACGTAGATGCTTGCGTCTTAAGAAACCATGCCAGCCGTCGGCAGCAGTCCGCAGGCGAGGAGCTCAGAATCATGAAGCGGGTGAACAGATTGCGAAGCTCGAGGGCAAGATTGAAGCACTTACTTCGATGCTACAGTCTGTCGTCAAGACCACTGGAGCATCAGCCGATCTGACTTCAAAACTGAGTCAGCCCTCGAGCACCGCTAGCGTAGACGGGAGTTACATCAATACCTTCAATGACGATGGCGCCTGGCAAACACCTTTGGATCCATTTCTCGCAGATGGCTCATCGCAGCCATTGCCAACACCACCCAGTGAGCCTAGACCAGATGAGGCCGACGGCTATCTGAATTATTTTCGGGAGCGAATGCTGCCACATTTTCCATTCGTCTACATATCTCCCGGCATGACAGCTTGGGATCTGCGGAAAGATCGACCTTTCCTTTTCCAGGCCATCGTTGCGGTAGCTACGCCCTCGACACAGCTGAAAATGGCTCGTATTGAAAGGCTGAAATACGGCTGGGCCAAGTCTGCAGTGCTGGAGATTCAGTCTACTACTGATATGCTGTTGAGCATACTGACGTACATTGCATGGAGTATTGACCCTTTCCTCAAACGCACAAGCAGCTTGTCTCGTATGATGATGCTGGCAATATCATTGCTTTATGACTTACAGCGGGCCAGGCAACCACCAGCAGAGGCTCACGTAATAGCGACAATAGCTCCTGGTTTTGGAGAGGCTAATTGGGGCGTAAGCGAAACTTCGGCTACGGACTTCTTAGAACAGCAACGAGCAGGTTTAGCGTGTTTTGTCTTGAGCTCTATGTATGTGTAGCCGTCCTGTTCTCAAGTCACTCTCCAGCTTTTCCATAATGAGTATCGTAAATTGTTTCCACTGACAGCAATATACGGCCAGAATTTCCTCTTATTTCAGACGAACAGATGCAGTGCGGTGGACTCCGCAGATGGAAGAAGGGCTTCATAGGATCGAGATGAACAAGAATTGCCCTTCAGATAAGGCATTCGCAGTTCAGGTACGCCTGCAATTGCTGGCACAGAAGGTAGCTCAGGTTCGGGAGAGGCAAGAAACTGATGGTAATGATATACTGACACCGTCGGCGATACCGCCGGCTCCCGCGTCCCTTTATCTTGGGTTGCTACAGAGACAGTTACAGGAGCTCAAAGCCTCGCTCTCCCCCGATCTTGAGCAGATAGGTAAGTAGTCCCAACTTAGGAATGTTCATGGAGCAGCATCGCAGGCGGCCTGGACCTGTGATTGGTAACATACTGATGTGAGCCTCAGACCTGCTTACCGCATACGCGCACTACGTTGACCTTTGTATGAATGAGATGACCGGCCTGGCCACTTCGAGCACCCCTGTCCTCACCCCGCCAGAATCTGCTGGTCATGTGAGCGGTGACATGCCTGGATTCGGACGCCTCGAGAGCCTCTGGCGGTGCCTCCATGCCGCAAAGTCGTGGCTGGACGTATTCTACACTCTAACCCCCGCCGCGTACGTGGGATTGCCTTTTTTCTACTGGTTCCAGCTAGTTCGCTGTCTCGTTATCTTGAAGCACTTATCGACCTTTGAGGATCCGGCTTGGAACTGCCAGACTGTGCATGACGCGGTTGACATGCTACACATACTGGATTGGATGGCTGAGAAGGCGGAGCTGGCGAGCAAGGAAGCTGGCGAACAATCCGAAGATGATCTGTTCCAACAAGTCTCGAGGATGTTACGAATATCTCAGGCGTGGGTGAATGCAAAACGGAAGGCAGCAACCCAGGCAACAGAAGGGCCTTCTTCGAACCACGTTGATGGGCCCACTTCGGCCACTGCCGGTGATGTCATGGTAGATTCTAGTCCAGCAGCCTGGATGAGTGCTTTCGAAGCTGGAGATAATTCGTGGTTTGAGGAATTTCTGGGCTGGTCTCCGGGTACGCTATAAGCAGATAGACATTGGACATAGACGATAATGCAATGACCAGAATCCATTGCATTAAAAAAAGGGGACAAGAGGACGCCAGGATCAGGTGAATATTGGAAAATTTGCCCTCATTGAGCGGGCAGACATGATTGGGTGTCGACTATGGTTCGTTCCGCGAGATTGTCTTACTTTTGGTGTGTTTCACGTGCAATGTAAAGAGGAAAGCTTTAGCAACACGATAGGCTCCACTGGCGAAGATTTGAGGATAGAGGTACTCACAGCCAAAACCTGGTCGTCTCAGGAGCGGAGCGACTGCCTCGGAGACTAGATATTCTTATCAGCTGCCATATAGCGGCGGCGCTGACTGCATATCACTCGGGCTTGATACTTTATCACAGATGCCCAGAGTGCTAGGAGAAGAGATGGAGGTCTGCTGTAATGCAGCGTGAGATATGGTGCTCAGACGATACCGCCGGGAAAGAACAACGGCGAAAGATACAGAGAAAACACACTAGACTGGAATAGTAACAGGTTCATTGGTCGGCGTCATCCTCCTCGCATGGCAGCAACCTGAGTTTCTTGATCTCACAACCATAACGTCTACATTGATGATATCAAGATGTAATTGTAGTTATTATCACTTACAATAGAATTTCCCTGTTTGCAATCACAGTCTGACCCCATTCAAACATTCAAGACGACATGAAGACGTCTAACAATCTTGGATAGTCCGGGGTTCCCAGTCCAGTCACTGGATCCCATCCTTCAGCGCAGCTAAACCCATTTGTTCCACAGCCAGGATTTGTGCCGGTGACAATGTCGTGAAAGGCACCGGCATTTGCATAGAGCGTCGGGTTCACAAAGCCGATGGTTGCTTTGTTGGCGGCAATGCGCTCTTTATTGATACGGGTCAGGATTGCGGCAAAGACAGGGGCGGAAGCCGATGTACCGCCAATCATTTGAGCTTGGCGGCCGATATATACAACCACGTTATCACCAATAGCTGAGACATCAGGGTATGCTCGGCCGTTGGAATTGTAAATACCACCGTTCGCTCCAAATGAATCATTGTTTGTGCTAGAGTAGGCCGTATAGGGTGGTGGGGACGTCCGAAGGTAGTTTGCGACAGCATTCGCCTGGTAAGACGGAATGGGAAAGATGTTAGAGAAGCCACCACCTGAAGGAAATCGGGTGACAGCAGTCTCTTGATTCTTATTGACATCTGCTCCTCGTGGTAGGAATGTAGCTCCCACGGCCGTGACATAAGGGCAGGTCACAGGAAAATCAGGAGAAAATATCGTGCCCGAGTTCCCGAGACATCCGTTCGAATTGTCGTTATTAGCAGGGCCGGCAACGCCAGAGTCACCCGAAGAGACAACAACAGAGACACCTTGCATGCCGAGCTTCATGTATTCGTTGCATTGACGCTGTTGATAGCTGGCCGGCAAATCGGCTTCTTGACCACCATAGGAAATCGAAATGACATTGGTCGGTTCTGTCGATCCGAATTAGCACGTGGCACCAAGGCGCAAGAGCAGATGATTCTTCATGTCATAGCACCAAGTACACAAGCCGTTGAGCGAGCGTTTGTGCTAAAACATCCGTGATGGCAGTGAGGGAAGAAACATACTGTAGACACCACATTGAAGCTGCCCCTTGTATCCTCCAGTAGCTGGGTCGGGATAGGATGGATCCAGCGGTGAATTTCCCGTCTCGCCGAATGCACTGTAAGAACAGTATGATCCATCAATGGCGTCAAGAAAGTTGTTCAAGAATCCTGGTTGCTGATAGTTTGCTTCGTAGACGGGGTCATCAGTCTGAAACAAGATTGAGTTCTGCGGGTAAATAATCGGATAGGAGATCTGGAAATCAAGGTTGGACTCGGGGCCGGCGGTTTGACTTGGAGCAATGGCACCATCAATACTGTCAAGGGTCGGGTGGGTACCTAGTGCGTTACTCAGTCAGTTTTCTCAGCATCAAGGGCGATGACTGGCGTACCCTGGGGAATGTTCTTTGCAAGCTTGCCAAAGAAACTGTTCAAATCGGCCTGGCTATAGACGTCACCGAGCTCGTTGCCTTTTGCCGCCTTGTCCGGGGCGGTGATATTGTATAGTGTCGAGATACAGGCTGGGAGAATTGCTTGTTGGCATGATTGGGCAAGTGGCTGACTAAGAAGTGTATCGACATTGATAGGCAGCTTAGCCTTTAGCGGTGGTAGAATTGGCGCTTTGGGATCTGTCGAGTTTGAAGCCGGTGCCGTCACGCCAAACGTGCGCTTCTCTATCTCGGCCCTGGCCGTGTTTCTAGGCGGAGATGGGGCGAGCAACTTGAGGCCAGGCGTGATATGATCGACATGTTCTTTAACATGATGCGGAACAGAATATTGATCACAGGCAACGCTTGAGCGGCCACTGGGAAAATGCTCGAAATGATGAAATTCGGCTTCAATCAGGGCTCCAATCTCCATGGCGGTTGCATCAAATTGCATCCATTGTTTGTTCACAGACTGCGAGACACGGCTACGTTCAATTCCTGGAGATATTTGGTCAACGTACTATACTTCTTTATCATCGAATTTGCAATCACCTGAAGTATGCAGCCAGTTTGAGACCACAGCCACAGCCTCTTCGCTAGGGGCGAAAATGTCATGCACTTCCTCGGGGGTGTAGTACTGGCCGTACCTAGGCGATCCAGGGGTAGACACTTCATTCAAGAGCGCTGCACCGTGGTCAAGGCTGCTTTGTGTGAGGCCAATGCGGACGGGCAACGAGGCATGCTGATCGACCTTCGACCGCTTCACCCAGTGCCGGGGAGCAGCTTCGCGCTTTTCATGCAGCACATGGTTAGCAGGTGTCGGTGCCGCTGTACAGCCAAGAGCTAGCAAGCACACGGGGAGAATCTGAGTCAGTTGCATGACTATCAAAAACCTTGTCGTAGACGAGATGGATGGCTTGTAAGGCTCACATGTGCGGAGAAAATAGAAGAGGAACGCCAGCTATTTATCATCTTTGTTCATCACATACATGAGTCTTGCTCTACGCTGTCAATGCTGTCTACTGCCTCCAGGACCCAGAAGAGGATTCAACTCCGCATGAAATGGAACCGAGGAAGACAGCCATTTCTCCGGACGGTCACATCTCGGGCGGTTGGTTCCGTTTGAAGGTGCTCGTCACGTCCACTGAGATGTCATTCATACACTCTTAGACTTCTCCCTTCAAAGTCTGGTTTACTCCGGTGTATGGACCATCGAACTGCGTGTCGCTCAGCTCGGCGCTTCTGTTGCGAGATCATGTCATAAGGCCTCTTCCCCCCCTTCAAACAATGGATGCACGATCGATCCCTCTGCGACGACTCCAGGACTGGCTGCTGGGCTCAGCCACCCTCTTTGTCCTGTCCTTTATATCTCACTGCCTCTTGCCTCTTGCCTCTTGCGCTCCTACCCCCCCTTACGTTCCCATCTCTGTCGTTACTCCTGCATTTTAATTTTAACAATTATCCACTCTGACTTATCGGTTCTATGGCTTCTCGAAAGCATGGTCAAGCTATGGCATATATGTGAAGCGTGCCTCGCAGTGCTAGGCCTGCTTCGCAATAGCGTGCCCAGCGTACGTCAGTGCGTGCTTGGCAAAGGGTCGCGCGAACTAGATCCAAGCAAAACTAGTATTGAATTAGCAAATACTGTCTGCGTATTGCTCTCTCTTAATAGCAAACAAAAAAGTATCTTATAGAGAGCAAAATTTTTCTTGTACTTGCGTTTCTTAGCAATTAGTTCTACTACAAATGCTATTATTATTATTATACGTACTATCTAACTTGACTTGCTTAACTACGCAGCTCTACTTAAAAATATAATAACTATTTTATAGTTCTAATTGCTTTGTTTAAACAAAGCTGCTTAGTTAGAAATAATAGTTAACAAACTATCAATAATTTGTTTTCGCAAACATATTTAGAAATCGATTAATTCTTAGAATATTATTGATAATTAATTGTGTAAAGAAATTTACGCAGATAACATGTCTTAAAAATTAAACAAAAATAATTATCTTAATACTAATACAGTTGTTAATTAGAACAAAGAAGATATTAAAATATCTAATTTTAAAAATAAATCTATATTGTCTATTTCGACAAATACTATTATATAGTATATTAATAATATAAATATATTGCAATTTCTAAAATTTAAAGTCGAGTTTGCAACTACAAAACTTTAGCTTGTACAATATATTAATAATTATTATTGCAAATATAACAATAATTACTATTAATTTAATTAATACAAGAAAACTAATTGTGTTAAAAAATTGTTAATACAAAAATATATTAACTATACAAGTTTAGAAATTTAATTTAAAAATTGCAAAAATTGTATTTAAAATAATCTTGCAAATTATTTTAATAAAAAGTCGAAAATACTTTAAGTTGCGTTATATTTTATTAAAAAACAATATAACTAATAGCGCAAATATATACAAGAAATATATAATAAAAATAAAAAAATTATTTAAAACTATTTTTTTCGATATATTAAAGAATTTCTTAGTATATTTGAGATTTGCAATATAAAAACTAAGTTTAAATTTAAAAATACAAAATAGCAATTTTATTAAAAAATTAAGAAATTTGGTATTTATTTAAACAATTTATATTTGCAATTAAAAAAATTAATTATTAACAACAAAAAGATACAAAATCTAAAAAACAAATATATTAACAAAATTTGTTAGAAAATACTTTGTTAGCAATATAGCTATATTAGTATTATATAAATTTGTAATAAATTTATTAAAATTAAACAATATTTGCAATTAATTAAGAAGTTGTTAAAATTAAACAATATCTCTTATATTGCAAAAAACTTTAAAAAATATAATAGAGAAAATTAATTTTTGCGCAAATAAGATAACTTGTTTAATACAACTAACAAACAAATAATTCTACTATATTAATTACTAAAATTATTGTAACTATATAGGTTAAAAATAGTATTAACAATAATTAGCAAAATAAAAATATTTGTTAAATATTTGTTAAAAAAAAATATATTATATTTATTAATTACAGATACTATATATACAATTAAATAGATTATAAATTAAGTAATTTTATATATTTGTAATATTAAAAATAGATAAAAAAACAAAACAAAAATAATATTTTTTTAAAAAAAATTAAAATCTAATACTTGTTGCTACAATATTAGATATAAAAAATTAGAAATAACAAATTAGAGTATTAATCTAAATAATATTTATTAATATCTTATATAATATATATAAAATTAAATATTTTATTAATTTAAAAATTAAAGAAAATTTTATTTTGCAATTCTTTGTTAAAGATATATAGCTATTTAAAAATATCTTTTTATTATTGCAAATATAGATTGTTAATAATTGTATTATTATTTTATATAAAATATAGAAACTTTCTATTGCTATTGTAAATAGTTAAAAAATATACAAAAATAATTATTCTAAATTCTATATTATTAATATACAAGACTATAAAATAATTCTTAAATTATTTTAACTTAAAAAAATTAATTTAAATATATAATAATCGAATTGTATCTAAATTTATTAAAATAATTTTACTAAATAATT
>JAABUS010002640.1_pt1 | contig 33176 bp, 29 predicted proteins | sample 5560161 | NCBI WGS metagenome assembly JAABUS01 (sample SAMN10711885, study PRJNA513376) | rock metagenome | isolation source: Antarctica rocks | place: Antarctica: Victoria Land, Trio Nunatak nord | collected 2016-01-04 | reverse complement strand
ATTTTCGAGGGAGAGGCGATCGACCCCGGCGTCGCCGGGCTGCTCGCCGGTGAGAGCCGGTGGCTGGTCGACTACGAGGCTGCCCAGGGCGTGGGACTCGGTATCGATGTGGTGCTCGAGCAGCCGGGGGTGACGGTGGGGCGCCTTCTCGCCTATGGCGTGCGGACGACCCTTGACCCGGAGACGGCCGCATCCCGGCTGGCCGACCTCGTGGCCTCGCACCGGCGTGCGGGGCGTGCGGCGGTGCTGTCGGCAGGAGTGGCCACCAACAACACCGAGGCCGCACCGTCCGCGCACGACAGCACCGTGCCGCCGCTTCCGCCGCCGGCCGGGACGGCCGCGAACGGGTCCGGCGCCGGAGCGGAACTCGAGCGTGCGCTCGGCCTACCTGCGGGCACCCTGCATGGGCTGCCTGGGGCAGACGAGGGCTGGGAGGCCCCCGCCGGTGCCATGGCAGCGGTGCTGTGGCCGGCCACCTGGGAGGCGTACCTGGCGCACCGGCTCGGGGTGACCGCCGCCGGCGTCGACCCGGTCCTGTCCTTCGAGGCGCGCGAGGCCCTGCGCCGCCACGCCACCAGCACGGTACGGGGACTCGGGCCGCTGCCGCTGCTGCGCCTCGGCAAGCAGCCGTATGGCGTCCTCCCCGTCACGAGCACGTCGGCGACGTATTCCGGCGACGGCAGCTTCGCCGAGAGCAGCCTGGTGCCTTTCCTGGAACGGATTCGCCCGCTGTGGCGGGGCGCGGCCGGCGCGCTGCCCACGGTTGCCGACGCAGACCTCGAGACGGCCCTGCCGCGCATACTGGGCACCCTGCCGACGAGCAACGGCCTGCGCGTGCGATCGGTGGTCAGCCGCGACCCGGGCATCGCGAGCGTCGCCGCGGCGATAGCGGGCTCGCAGACCAGCGGTCAGACCCTCGCCGACGAGATCGTGACCCGGCTGATCGACGTCGAGCCCTCGCGCCTCGACCCCGGCGGGTTGCTCAGCTCCCATACCCGCGTGCTCGGACTGCCGCTGACGTCCGACGACGACCCCGACGTGCTGGGCCGCCTCGCAGCGGGTGCTCCGACGGACACCCCGACGAGCGTGCTGCAGGCCCTGGCCACCCTCTCAGCGGCGGAACTCGACGGGCACCGGCAACGGTTGGTGGACAACCCTGAGCAGGCGCTCGAGCTCCTGCCCCAGGAGGCCGTCCATGAACTCGACCTGCCCTGGGAGGACCTGCGCCCCGCACTCGTCCGCGTCGTCGAGCAGTCCGACGACCCGGGCGAGACCGGCAAGATCGCTGCCCTGGTGGCACGCGCGGTCGGGCCCTTCGACGCCGACCTGCACGCCGCCCGCTTCCCGGTCGCGGCTCTACGACCGGCGGCTGCCGCCGCGGTGCCGATCCTGGCCGACTCGCGGGCACGGCTGGTGGCGCAGCTCCAGGTCCTCGGCGCCGTCTTCGCGCTGCGTAGCCGGGAGCACGATTTCCGGGCTGGTCTCGAGGTGCTCAGTGACCCGCGTCTGACCAGCTCCCAACGGGCAATGTTGCTCACCGGGACGCTCGACACCACCTCGCACCGGCTCGATGCCTGGCTGACGGCGCTCGCCACGCGGCGGCTGCGAGAGCTGCGCCGAAGCCGGCCGACGGGCACGCTGCTGGGCGCCTACGGCTGGGCGGAGAATCTGGTCATCGCCCCGCCGCCGGACGTTCCGGTCGGGACCGTGCTTCCTGACCCGGCGGACCTTCCCGGCGGATTCGTGCATGCGCCGGGCTTGACCTCGGCGTCCACTGCAGCGGTATTGCGCAACGGTCGGTTGTCGGCGATGCGTCGCGGGTCGGCCGCCTTCGACCTCGACCTCAGCAGCACTCGGGTCCGCTCGGCGCGCGGGCTCCTCGAGGGAGCAGGCCGGGGGCAGTCGATCGGGGCGTTGCTCGGCTACCGGTTCGAACGGCACCTGCTCACCCACGGCGCGGAGCGGTGGGTTTACCCGATCCGGGCGCTCGCGCCGATTCGCACCGGCAAGCTCACCGACGCCGGGGCGCCGTCGGAGTCGGTGGCTGCGGGCGAGGTCGTCGACGGGGCGCAGCTAGTGCAGCTCGACCCGGCGGCCCTGCTTGCCAAGGCGAACGCGTGGCGCCCGAGCGCCGGTGACACCTACCTCGATCCCAATGCATGGGAGCCGATGACGCCGGGGGAGCGCACCGCAATCGGCGGCGCTCACCTGCTGATCGCCGATCTGCGCGATGCCGCGGCGGACCTGCTCCTCGCCGAATCGGTGCATGCCCTCGTCGAGGGAGCACCAGCGCGCGCCGCAGCAGTGACTGACGCGGCTGCGGCCGGGGAGGCTGTGCCGCCGGAGCTCCGCCTGCTGCGCAGCGATCGCTCGGGCGTCGCCGTGACGCACCGGCTGCTGGTGCTGCTGGGTCCGGGCACTGCCCTGGCGGGATATTCACCGACGCGCCCGCGCGCGTCGGCCGAACCCCGTCTGGAGCGGTGGCTACAGGCCCAGCTCGGTCCCGCGCCGCTGATCGTCCTCCGCGAGCGCCCGAACGGCACGGTGGTGACCCTCGACGCCGCAAAGATCTGTGCGCTCGAACTCGTTTTGGGCTCCGCCTCGGGTGGAGTGGGCGCCCCGGGCCTGGACGCCGACACGCCGCTGACCGCGACCCTGCGCCGCGCCGCCGGCGGGCCGCTGCTCGCGCGGCGGCCCGCCGGCTGGGCCCGGAGCGATCCGCGGCTGGCGATCGGTGAGATATGGGAGCTCAGCCGCGTACTCGCTGGTGTACTCGCCTCCGCCCGGCCCGTCGACGCCGGCGACCTCGGACGTCCTGACGGCAGCGGGTCGTCAGGGCGCGCAACCGAACTCGTGGCCCTGCGCGACCGGGTCCACCGGGCGCAGGAGGGTCTGCAGAAGGCGCACGACACGCTCGCGGCCCTGCTGCCGGCTGTCGACGACGCCGTTGCGCCCGCTCCCGCGACCGTGGCGTCCTTGCGCACCAGGCTCGAGCGCCTCGCCGACTACGGCGTCGGTCCCGGGTGGCTGGAACCGCCGGCCGACAACCAAGGCGATTCACACGCTGGGGACGCCGCAGTCCTCACCGCGGCACGGGCGAGTCTCGCGACGGCCAAGGCACGGCTGGCGTCGGCGGAGGCGGCGATCACCACGGCGACGCAGGCTCAGGCAACGGGTGACGTCGCGACCGCAACGGGGGCCTTGAGGGCAGCTGCGGCCGATCTGCTGGGCAATGGCTTCCTGCTCCTGCCGGTGCTGGCGAAGGGCACGCCGGCCGGCACAACCCACGACGTCTTCTCGGCCGCTCTCGCCGCGCCCGTTCTGAGCCCGGTGCAGGTGGCCACGCGCTTGCGTCCCTGGCTCTTGCGTGTGGCGGCGGTCCGTCCCGCGGTGGCGCGCTGGACCACCACCGTGCGATACCGGGAAGCCCTGGGCCGGCCGGTGAATCTGCGCGTGGCCCAGACGCCGGCCGGAGCGACGTCGGCGTGGGTCGGTGCGACGTTGACCCCGAAGCAGGTCCCGCAGGTCCCCGTTGCCGACGTGGTCATCGACGCTCCCGAGGGGAGCGCGAGCCTGGCGCACGCGCAGTTGTCCGGCTTCGTCGTCGACACCTGGGTCGACACGCTGCCACGACGTAGGGTGCTCTCGAGCGCCGCGGGAGGTGACGCGCCCGCCGTACCGGAACCGGTGACCACCACAGGAATCGCGGTCAACGCCAACGCCCCGAACAACGAAGCGCCGCAGGCGATCCTGCTCGCACTCAGCCCCGATCGACAGCGCTGGGACGACGACCGGCTGGTTGCCGTGCTGCACGACACGATCGACCTGGTGCGGCTGCGTGGCGTGACGCTCGAGACGCTTCCTTGGGCAGGCCGAGTGCTGCCGGCGGCTTACGTGCGGGACTGGTCGCTCCAGGGCGAGCCGACCCTTGACTCGCGGCTGTTCCGGGACGCCGCTTCCGCCCTCGCGACGCCGCTGTTCGTGCGGGGCAACTGATGACGACGCGGCGGATCGACCGGAGGAGACCCGGATGCCTGTCGTGAACCCGGTGTTCGCCCAGCGGCTGCTGGCCGTCGCGCCACACCTCGCCCTGTTCAGTCCACCCTCCTTCACGCGGCTGGAGCCCCAGTCCCTGACCGGGGACCCGCAGCCGGGGCTGGCGATGCCGCTGGCAGATCCCCTGTGGATGCTGCACCGGCAGTGGCAGTTCGGCGAATTCGTCGGTGAGGACGCCGGATCCGCGGTCGATGTCAATGTGGTTGCGACCGCGCAGCGGCTCACCGCCTGGCGGCCCGGACCCGGCGACGGCCCCGGTTCGTGGCAGCCGCTCGACGACCTCCTTGAACCGTCGGTGGAGCGCGAACCATCGCCGGGTGGGGCGTCACTGCTGGCCCGGGCCGACGCCGCCGCCGTCTTGGTCGCAGTTCTCCGGGCGGCCAAGTACCTCACGGTGCTCGACGCGTTCGTGCAGCACGCACCGCTCTCGGCTCCGGTGCCGGCCGACCCGTTCGATGCCGGCACGCCAGCGCTGATGTCCCTGGTGGCGGGACGGTTGCCGGACGCCGAGAAGGTCGCGGTCGCCCTCGAGGCGGCGGCGCCGGCCCTGCCGACGTGGCTGCCGGCCGACCCCGCGCTCGAGCGGGCATTGGCGCAATGGCTCACCTTCTACCGCGCTGAGGTCGCACCGCCAGCCGTGACCGACGAATCGTGGGTTGCCGACCGACTGGAGTATGCGTTTGCCACGGCCGGCGCGGCGCCCGACGGGACCGCGGTGGTGCTCGAGGCCGAGGAACATCTCGGCGGACCGGTCGAATGGCATTCCTTCGATCTCGCGGTGGGACCACCCCCGGTGGGCATCGACGCGGCCGCGTCGCTCAGTCTGACCAGCCGGACGCTCGCGTCCCGACTCCGCTTCGCGGGCATGCCGGCCAGTCGGCTGTGGCAGTTCGAGGATGCGGCAGTCAACCTGGGTCGCGCCGCGGCAGAACCGCACGACCTCGCCCGGCTGCTGTTGATCGACTACGCCATGACGGCCGGCACCGACTGGCTGATCGTGCCTCTCGATGCGCCACACGGAAGCATCACCGCAGTCGACGACCTCACCTACACGACGTCTTTCGGAGAGGTATACCGAGTGGAGCAGGCCGGCGCCGCGATCCCGGGCGACCACTGGCGGATGTTCGCGGTGACTCCCGCGACGCCGCCGCAGGGCCCGCGCCGGCCGGCCGCGCTGCCAGGGCTCGTCATCCCACCGGCGCTCACGGATGTCGCCGAAGGCGCACCACTGGAGGATGTCATCTTCTTCCGCGACGAGACCGCCAACCTGGTCTGGGCAGTGGAGCGTACGGTGACGGCCCCCAGCGGCGTCCAGCGGTCACGCCGGATCGAGCCGTCCCCAGTGCCGTCGCGGACGCCGGGAACGGTGAGCGGGGTCGAGCTCGACTACTCGCTGCTGACCACCGTGCCCGCGGGCTGGGTTCCCTTCGTGCCTGCGCCGGGGATCGGTAACCGTGCCGTCGACGTGCTCCGCGCGCGGTTCGGGGCTCTACCTGACGGGGCGATCGGAGCGTTGCTCGCCGCTCCTCCGCTGGTGCGGCTACGCGACGGCGAGGTGCCACGCGAGGGGGTTGCCGTGCGCCGGGTCGAGGCGCTCGCCCGGCGGGCGGACGGCGCATACGTGAGGTGGACAACCCGACGCGTGAGCACTGGCCTGGGCGAAGGCAGCAGCGGGCTCGCCTACGACTCCGCGGTCAGGCATTCGTAGCCACGGCCGCAGCGACCGGATCTGCGCATTCCCCCCTCAATCCAGAGCATGACGACAATCGAAGGGAAGACATCTGATGGAAAACGCGAACCTGACCTCGGCGAACGTCGATGCGGTGCAGACCAAGCTCCAGGCGCTGTATGAGGGCCTGCCGGAAGAGGAGAAGCCGGTGCTGGAGACGGTCCTGTCCCATGCCGCCGAAGGCGGTCGCCAGTCGGTGAGCCAGGCGACCGGCGAGGAACGTTCGATCATCATCGTCGGGGGGCGGACCGGCGGTCTCGAGATCCCGCTCAACCCGGGCGTGTTGGCCGGCTTGAATCCGCAGCCGATACCGCCCGGGCGTGAACCGGTCGGGCCGGACCCATCACCTTTCGAGACCGACCAACGCTGAGCCGGTCCGAGGCCATCTCACGTCGCGATCCTTCCGGCGGTCAGCACCACCCAGGTCAATTCCGGATGAACGATGTCGCTGTGGGCTCCGGCAGGGGAGTTGCCGTGGCAGACGACATCAGAGGCGTCGATGTTGAGTGCCTGGCCGTCTGCGAAGGGATAGCTGACGGCCGGGCCTGAGCCGCGGAGCGAATCCACCGCTGCGTCAACGCCTTGGGCGCCGTCGTGCCCCATGCCGCCCCACCGGTAGAACCGGTCCTCTGCGGCGCTCGTGTCGTCGCCGGCGGCGATCGACGCGAGGGGATAGAAGCGTCCCACCGCGCCGTCGTGAGAGGAGAAGCACACCGCCAGCGGCCCGTCGATACGGGTCAGCATGCCGGCGAGCGCACCCTTGCGGGCGGTGTCCACCGGAAGCGCGTCGGCGAAGGCGAAGTGCGAGAAGGCCCCTTGCAGCAGTGTCACGGCCTTGACGGGGGAGGGCTCCAGTCCCTCCGGTAGCCCTGCAAGCGCATACGACACCACGCGCGCTCCGAAGCTATGGCCGACCAGGTGGAAGCGGACATCCGGAGCAGCCGAATGCAGCCGCCCCAGCAGGGGACCGAGGCCCGCCTGGCCGACCACGCCGGCCCGGTTCTTCATCTGCCAGTACGTCAGCTGGCGCAGCGCCTCCTTGGCACCGTTCCAGATCCCCTTGAAGCTGTCACCGATCGAAGCCTCTCCTTGACCCTGCGCTGCGAGGGCGACACCGCTGTCACGGAGCGCGGCGCAATAGCGGCCGAAGAGGTCCCTCGGGTCGTCCTGCAGCATCCGCGGCGCTCCGGCGGGCACATCGCCTGCGCTCTCGCCGTCGTCGTGGCCCACGGACGTCGCCGTGGCGAACTGCTGCAACTGCTGCATGAATTCCGTGACGGCTTCGTCCGTGGGTGTTGCCGCCAACAGCTGCGACATCCGGTCCAGCTGGGCCGAGCCTGCCGGAAACGCGCCCTTGAGGGTCTCGAGGGTCGCCTGGTCGAGGTCCGGCGTGACGACCGCGACGGTGTCCGTCCGGTCCGGGATCGCCGCCGCGTCACCCTCGAACGTCGCTGCGGCCGGCGCGGCGGCGAAGTCCGGAATCGGCTCGTCCGACCAGCGTTGCGAGGGCCAGAAGATGCCGACCAGCCCTACCGAGACCCGCCGGTCGGTTACGGCGTATTGCAATTGCGGTGCGAGCTGGCCGAACCACCCCTGGTACAGCGCCATGGCGACATCCTGATTGTTGTTCCACCCGTGCGAGAACAAGACGAGGTCGGTGACCTGTTGCGCTTGCACCTCTGCCATGAACGTGTCTGTCGCTTGCCCGTCCGTTTCACCTTGCTCGTCGAAGGTCAGCTGCCAGAACGGCAGTCCGTCGATGGTCTCGCTCATCGTCTCTCCTCGTAACGGCTCGGCAGCGGGTGGGCAGGAGTTCAGATCGACTGGAGGGCGCGCATGAGATCGACCAGCCCGGCGCCCTCGAAGCTGGGGTCGCGGCCGAGAGGGGTCGCCGACTCGACGAAGATCCGTTTGACCTCGTCCGGGCGGCCGATGTATTCGCGTCGTACGGAAAGGAATGCGGCGATGATCCCCGAGACGTGCGGTGCCGCCATGCTGGTCCCGGTCGCCTCCACATACACAGCTGCGTCCTTCTGCGCATCGGGCAGCGAGACCGCACTGCGGAACCGGCCGGCCGCCGCTGAGGTGATGCGCTCGCCGGGGGCTACAACATCCGGCTTACGGCGACCGTCGCCGGTCGGGCCTTTGGACGAGAAATACGAGACGCCGTACGCGTGGGGCATGTCCCGGTGAGTGGAGCCGACGGTGATGGCGCGCTCGGCGTTGCCGGGGTCGTTGATGGTCATGGACATGCCGAATCGGGACACGTCGCTGAGCGTGGGGTTCACCGTGCCGTAACCGGAGTTGCCCGCCGCCACGACGACGACCACCCCGGTACGCACGACCTTGTCCACCTCCTGACACAGCGGGCTTCGCCCGCAGGCGAACCAGGTCGGGTCGAAGTCGTAGCCGAGGCTGATGTTGACTCCGTGGATGCGCGGCAGCTTGTCGCCGGCCGCGTTGGTCCTGCGGACATAGGCGAGCGCCGCGATCACCCGGCTCACTCGGCTCTCCAGGGGACCTCCCGCCCCCAGGACCTTCAGGCTCACCAGCTTGGCCCGCGGCGCCATCCCCGCGAGATCGGTTTTGGCGTCGCCGAGCGTGCGTGGCTGCCGTAACGGCTCGTGCGGGTTGTCCACGTTGTACCGGCTCTCGGTGACCACGACCTGGTCCGCGGCACCCTCCCAGCCCGCGAGGCCTCCGGCGATGATGCCCGCGACGTGAGTTCCGTGACCGTCCTCGTCGACCAGCGCACCGTCGAGCGTCGGCTCGCCGGCCGGGGGGAACATGCGGTGCAGCCCGACCACCGAAGGGTCGCTGAGCGTCTGGTTGCCAACGAAGTGGGGATGATCGCCTTGGATGCCGGAGTCGATCACCGCCCAGACGATGCCGGCGCCTGCGGCTGCGAAGGAACGGCGCGCAGCGTCGGCTTTGACGGTGACGACCGAGGCATCGATCTGGCGGCGTACCGGGAAGTCCGGCCAGAGCTTGTAGATGCTGCGCTGACCCCACGCGATCGGTGCGGCGTCCGCGGCCACCAGGCGCTTGATCTCATCCAGCGTGAGCGATCCGGTGGCGTACTCCTCCGCCAGCGGGGTCGGTCCGGGCTGGCCGGTGACCCGCGTCCACAAGTCGGTCAGCGTGCGCAGGGCGGCCTCCGGCCCCAACTCGTGGCCCAGGTTGACCTCGACCATCACCGGAATCGGGGCGCCCTCGTCGACCGGCATGTTGGCCCTCGCCCGGCCACCAGGTGTGCGCAGGGGGAGGGAGATAACGCCCGAGACGAGCATCGGCTCCTCGTCGTCGGGGCGCGGCGGCGGTGGGGCCTCACCCTGGTCGGCGCGGGTGTTGTGGCCAGCCTCCAACCGTCCCTTGGCCGCATCCACGAGACCGTCTCCCGCCTCCGTCAGGCGCGGCGGGGGTGTCGATTCCACCGCTCCCTGGGCCTGCAGCTGTCGCAGTGCGCCGCCGACGGCACGGTGCCACGACGGGCGTGCGCCAATGTATGTCCGGTCGTGAGGCCCGAACTGGTCCGCGAACCGGACCGCCACCTCCTGGATCACCACCAACTCCGATTCGGCAGGGCCGGTTGCGGAGAGCGCGACCAGCGTCCGGTCGAGCCACGTGTCGTCGGCCGCGATGGTCCTCACGTCTCCTTCTCGTGACGGGGCAGTGCTGCGATCATGCCGCGACCCACCTGCGGTGGCTAGCTTTGGCTGCGGCTTTCTCCCTGCACATGATGTGCGGTGTCGCCGAGAGCGGGGATTAAAACTTCCTCGACGGTGGCCCGGCGCCTGCAGTAGCCTCGAAACCCGCCCGAGAGGCTCCCATGAACCGGTCGTCGATCGCCGTGATTGGGTTTCTCGTGGCTGTCGCCTTCGGCGCAGGCGGATGTGGGGTCGGCTCGACCGGTTCCGCGGCGCAGGAGCACCCGTCCGCCGCGCAGGCGACGACGTCGGGCGCTACCAGCTCCGACGGCGGATCCACGCCACCTCTCGACAACGGCGCCCTTGGCCCGGGCTCGAGTCCGTCCGGGTCAGGTCGTCACCAAGTCGGCTCAGGCGCCTCGCATTCGCGTGCCGATGCGGCGGTCGTGATCGTCGGCGGCCCCACGGTCAGCAATGACTACCCGGAGTTGTGGGGGAACCTCTATGCCGACGTGCGCTCGCAGTGCGCGGTGTTCAACAGCACGGTGGTCACCTACGCAGTGCGTCTGGATTCGGTGGCCGTGACCGGCCCCTTCGTGGTGGTGCACGCGTGCACGCCGCTCAACCCCTACGCGAAGAGCAAGCAGCCGTGCCGGCCCGGACTCGTCCTGGCGGCCGGGGGTCACGCCGGGTGTGTCTTAGGAATGGCCCTGGGCCCGGCCGCGCAGTTGTCGCATAACTACACCGGCGCCAACCGATGGACATTCTCGACGAGTTGCCGTGACACGCAGAGCGAGCCATGCTCTGCCGCGGCGGTGGCTGCGCACCATCCGTCGCCGTCGGCTCCGGTGACGGTCCGATGGACGGTCTCACGACCTGTCAGATTCTGCGGTGCGACGGACTACGCCGACGAGCACGGAGATCCGGGAGGCAAGGGGAGCAACCCGGGCAACGGGTGCTCATCCGTCGTCACCGGTTCTTCGCAAGGGGCCGACTCCACCGGCACCAGCGACGTCCCGGCCGGCTCCGCCGGTGGGACCGATCCCGGCAGTACGACGGGTAGCGGTGGCTCTGGTGAGACGTCGGACGGCACGCCGACACCGTGAGACAGCCAGCTCCGGCGCCCCAACAGGAGGGGCCGCCCCAGACGAGCCAGGCGCATACGAGCCCGGCCGAGACCAGCCAGGCGCAGGCGCGCCTCTCCGAGTCCAGCCGCGCACAAGCTCAGCCCACGGCCGAGGAGGGTCACACCGTAGGCCTCGAGGCGAGGCTCAAGCTCGTCTCGAGCATCGTTGCACCGACCACCGTGCTCACCGCGCTGTTGTTCTATTACGGCTACGTGTCGACAACCGCCGAATACGGCTACTTCGGCGTCAGCGTGGGCGTGTTGGGGCTGGCCACGCAGGATTTCCTCCTGAAGAGCGTCGGAACTCTGTACGCGCCCCTCGCCGGACTATTGCTGACCGTACTGGTGTGCCTGTGGGCGCATTCCGCAGTGACGGCTGTGGTCGCTCGGCGCGGAGCGGCCGCCAAGGTGAGCCGGGCCGCGCGAGCGCTGCTCCTGATCGGCGTGACCGCGTTGCTCAGAGGAGTTCTCGGTATCCTCGTCCCTTCGCTGTCCCGCTCGGAACCGATCGCGACCAGCCCTCTCTGTTTCGGTGTCGGGCTCATCACGATCGCGTACTCCCGCCATCTCCTGCTCTCGCTCAGTCGCCGATCCATGACAACCACGACTCAACCGTGGCCAGAGCAGACGGCCCACGCCATCGTCGGAGCGCTGGTGACGCTGAGCCTCTTCTGGGCGGCCAACAGCTTCGCGGGCGCCTACGGCCGGGGCGCGGCGCTCGTGCTGGCCGGTAACCTGCAGAGCCGTCCCGCAGTGGTCCTGGACACCTCGGAGCGCTTGTACTCCGGCTATCCCGGCGTCGTCGAGACGAGCCTGCCCCGGACCCCCGGCCAGCATTTCGCCTACCGCTATCGCGGATTGCGGCTGCTCGTCGAGTCGAACGGCCGGCTCTTCCTCGTCCCCGACCAGTGGCGCGTGGAGAGCGGTGCCACTCTTGTGGTGCGTGACGATCCCAGCGTCAGAATGCAGTTCTACCGCTGAGCCGCACGTGTCAGGGCCTCGACGCCGCCGGCTGGGCTGATGTAGTACGTTTCGGTCACATTCTCCCGTTCTAAAGGCCGTTAGGAAACGCACACTCCCCGCTGTCGGTGCCTCCATCGCCCTGGGGTTGGGCTGTCTCGTCGCGCCCGATGCTGCTGCCGCGGCATGCGCGCCCACCCTCATGTCGGCCGACGCCCCGGCGGTGAAGATCGGGGTGCACGACATCAAGACGTTGACCTACACGGCATACATCGACGGGGCTGGTTGCCTGGCCCTCGACGACAGGGTTGCCGTGGTGATCGCGCGCTCCGGTGTACCCACTGCTGAGAAGTCAGCGACATACGTCGGAACTAATGTCGACGGGCTGCAGGTTTGGCAGACCAGCTTCACGTTCGACCCGGTTGGCACGAGCGGCGACGTAGATCTGCACTACACCGACGTCGCCAATGCCGCAGCGGGCACTTGGGGATCGTCGGTGACCTTCGGTACGGCAGCGGGCGACTCGGGCAGCCTGACCGGCCCGAGTTTCTACGTGCAGCGCTACTCCCGTCTGGACAGCCTCAACGCCAGCCCGGAGCCAGTATTCGCGGGGAGCACGGAAACGGTGACCGGAAAGCTCGTCCGCGCGAACTGGGACGACAATCTCTACCACGGTTACGCGACGCACCCCGCTGATCTGCAATTCCGCACCGTGACGGGGCTGTATGGGACGTTGAAGACGGTGAACGGTGACATTTACGGACAGTACCGGTCGACCACCACTTCGACCGTCGACGGCTGCTACCGCTACTACTTCAACGGCACCACCACTACGCCGGCCGTCACGTCTCCCGGCGACTGCGTGGACGTCCAGGACATTCCCTCTTCCGCTCTGCGGCTTTCCTTCGCGTACTACAACTCGCCCGGCACCGATGACTCGTCACCCGGCAGCCTCAACGCTGAATACGTCACGACGAAGAACACCAGCACCACCTCTCCTAATACGCTCGCCGGTTTCAGGTTGAGCGACATCGCCGGCCACGTCTTCTCCTTCCGTCGCTGACCCTCCAGCCGGGTGCTTCGGTGAGGGTGCACACGGGATCCGGCACCAATACCTCGACCGATCTCTACTGGGGTTCCGGCAGCTACATCTGGAACAACACCGGGGACACGGCCTACCTTCGAACGGCCGAAGGCGCCACGCAGGACACCTGTTCATGGCCGGACGCGGGGTCCTACGTGACGTGTTGAGTCTGGAGCAGGGTCGGGCGGTAGGTTCGTCGGATGCATCGACGATTGACTGCGACCCTGGCGGCGGTTGGGCTCTGTGCGACCTCACTGGTGACCAGTTCCGGGTCCGCAGAGGCCACCGGATACTCCGGCTACTGCAAGGACGCGCTGGGAGTCACGGTCGTCGTGGACTACCAGGACCTCGGGGCCTACGGCACGAACGCGGGAGGAGTGGTGACCCGCTGTGCTCCGACGAACGTCCCGGGCAAGCCGTTCAGCGGCACGGGGCTCGCGGCGCTGAAGGCGGCGGGCTTTACCTTCGCGGGCACCCAGCGTTGGGGGAACGCCTTCGTATGCCGAGTCAACGGACGCCCTGCCTCGACCGAGACCGTGCCCATCCCGGGCAACCCCTACTACAAGGAGAAGTGCCTCGACACCCCTCCCGCGTCAGCCTTCTGGGGCTATTGGCACGCCAGGAACGGTGGGACGTGGACGTACAGCTCGACCGGCGCATCGTCCTACACCGTTACCGGCGGGGGCTTCGAGGGGTGGTCGTTCTCGCACAACAAGACCTCGAGCACCAACCCGCCGCCGAGAAAGAAGCCGTTGCGGCCGTAGCGGCCCAACGTCGGCAGCGCTGCGGCGCCACAGCGGCCGAAACGCCCGACAGCGCCGAAACGCCGGCCACGGGTCCGATCTAGGCCGCGCCGCTGGAATCGGTCCAGCCGAGCTCGTGGTAGCACCGATAGGTATCCTCTACCTCGGCCTGGAGCGCCTCCAGTCGTGCACTGTCCGCCGGCCCGGGGTCCGCCGCACCGCGGTTCTGGAACGGCGCCACCGCCTCGTCGTAGGCGCGCAACGCCGCTACCCACGCCCGCATGGCCGTTAGCTTGGTGCTGGAGCTCATGTCGACAATCGTCGCAGGTTCGCTCCGCCGGAGCGGTCTATCCCGCGTCAACTCTCTCCCAAAATTTCGAAAGGCCAGTGACGCTCGGAGGGAACCAGGCGGCACCGGCTGCCCGGATCTGGCAGGGTCGGTGCATGCAGAACGACGTTCGAGTGTGGGTCGACGGCCGGCGGCTGGCAGCCGACGAGCCGGCCATCTCCGTGCTCGACCACGGGGTGACTGTGGGAGACGGGGCGTTCGAGACGTGCAAGGTCATCGACGGCAAAGCCTTCGCCTTGACTCGCCACATGCGGCGGCTCGACCGGTCCCTGGCCGGACTGGGCCTGGCGTCGGCCGACCACGAGCGCATCGGCGAGGGCGTCCGCTCGGTGCTCGACGGCGAACCCATTGCCTTCGGCCGGCTGCGCTACAGCATCACCGCCGGAGCCGGGCCGCTCGGCTCGGACCGACTCGAATCGCCGCTGACATACATCGTCACCGCGGCGCGGCAACCGACGCCAGCGCCCAGTGTGAAGGTCGTCGTCGTCCCCTGGACCCGCAACGAGCGCAGCGCGACCGCCGGACTGAAGACCACGTCGTACGCCGACAACGTCGTCGCCCTCGCGTATGCCGCGCACCGAGGCGGCAGCGAGGCGATCTTCGCCAACACCCGCGGGGAGCTGTGTGAAGCAACCGGATCCAACGTCTTCGTCGTTCGCGACGGTGTCGTGCTCACCCCGCCGCTGGAGTCCGGCTGCCTCGCCGGCATCACCCGGGAGTTGACCCTTCAGTGGTGCCGCGCAGCCGGGATGGAGGTCTCGGAGCAGCCGTTGCCGCTGGAGGCGATAACCACCTCCGACGAGGTCTTCCTGACCTCCTCGACGAAGGACGTGATGGCCGTGCACGCCGTCGACGACGTGCCGATGGCGCCGGGGCCGGTGACCGCGGCAGCGGCGGAGTTGTTTGCCGTTCGCGGAGCAGAGTCGATGGACCCGTGAGCCCGTCGGGTGAGGCACCGGCCGGCACGGATGAGGCAGCCGCCGCAGCTGGCGGGACCGGCGAGCCGGCAGCGGGCGGTGACTGGCACTGGCGGCGCACCGTCCGCGCCAACCCGACCAGCCGGCGAATCTACCGGGCGGTCGTGGCCGTCGTCGGAATGGTCGTCGTCGTGGTCGGGATCCTTCTGGTGCCGCTGCCCGGGCCTGGCTGGCTGATCGTCTTCCTCGGGCTCGGAATCTGGGCCTCGGAGTTCAGCTGGGCGCAGCGGCTGCTGCGCTTCGCCAAGGACTCCGTCCGCCAGTGGACCAGATGGGCCGCGCGCCAGTCGATCTGGGTCAGCTTGGCGCTCGCCGTCGTGACCGCCGCCGTCCTGCTCGCTCTCGTCTACGGCTACCTGAAGTGGCAAGGCGCACCCGGGGTGCTGCCGGACGACGCCGAGGCGTGGCTGACTCGGACGATGGGTCTGCCCGATTAGTGCAGGGTCCTGCGCAGCGACTATCGTTCCTGTCCGTCGCCCGCGCGGGACGCTGGGTGCACAACGAAGCCGCACCACCGCGGACGTGTAGCTCAGCTGGTTAGAGCGCTCGCTTCACACGCGAGAGGTCAAGGGTTCGAGTCCCTTCACGTCCACCCAGCCCCGAGCGCGTGACGGGACGCTTCGCCGCAGAGACCGCCGCAAAGCGCCGTGACCGGTGTGCTGTGCGGCCGATAGCATCGACGGGCCGCCCAGTCGCGCGGCATACCACCGGTTCGAGGAGTCCCTGATGCCCGCGCAGCTGACCGTGTCCGTCGCCGGTAGCGAGCGATCGGTCGCTGCGGGGACGACGGCGGCGGACCTCTTCGGCAGTGACAAGGCCGTGGTCGTATGCCGGGTCGGCGGCGAGCTGCGTGACCTCGGGACGGTGCTCGGCGACGGCGACGTCGTCGAACCCGTCGGCGTGGAGTCGCCGGACGGGCTCGCCGTGCTGCGGCACTCCGCTGCCCACGTGCTGGCCCAGGCGGTGCAGCAGATCCACCCCAAGGCTCGGCTCGGCATCGGGCCGCCGGTGCGGGACGGGTTTTACTACGACTTCGACGTCGCAGAGCCGTTCACCCCCGACGACCTGCGCCAGCTGGAGAAGGTCATGCAGCGGATCGTCAACGAGGGGCAGACCTTCGTGCGCAGGGTCGTGACCGAGGACGAGGCGCGCGCCGAGTTGGCGGACGAGCCGTACAAGCTCGAGCTGATCGGGCTCAAGGGCGCCAGTGCCGGCGAGACCGTCGAGGCCGCGGATGGGGCCGCCGCCGAGGTTTCCTCGGACCCCGGCGCCGAGCTGACCATCTACGACAACATCCGGCGCACCCGCGACGGAGGCACCGAGCTGGCCTGGCGCGACCTGTGCCGTGGCCCGCACGTGCCGACCACGAAGATGCTGGGCAACGGCTTCTCGCTGATGCGCAGCTCCGCCGCATACTGGCGTGGCTCCGAGAAGAACCCCACACTTCAGCGGATCTACGGCACCGCCTGGCCGTCGAAGGAGCAGTTGCGGGCCCACCTGGACCGGCTGGCCGAGGCGGAGCGCCGCGATCACCGCAAGCTCGGAGCCGAGCTCGACCTCTTCTCCTTCCCTGAGGAGATCGGCTCCGGCCTCGCGGTCTTCCACCCCAAGGGCGGCGTGATCCGCAAGGCGATGGAGGACTACTCGCGGCGCCGCCACGAGGAGGCCGGCTACGAGTTCGTCTACTCGCCGCACATCACCAAGTCCGCCCTCTTCCAGACCTCCGGCCACCTCGACTGGTTCGCCGACGGGATGTACCCGCCGATGACCCTCGACGAGGAGCGCGACGCCGAAGGCAACGTCACCAGGCAGGGTGTCGACTACTACCTCAAGCCGATGAACTGCCCGTTCCACTGCCTGATCTTTCGCTCCCGCGGCCGCTCCTACCGTGAGCTGCCGCTGCGGCTGTTCGAGTTCGGGAGCGTCTACCGCTACGAGAAGTCGGGAGTCGTCCACGGGTTGACCCGGGTGCGCGGCATGACCCAGGACGACGCCCACATCTACGTGAGCGAGGAGCAGATCGAGAGCGAGCTGAAGGCGTTGCTCACCTTCGTGCTCGACCTGCTGCGCGACTACGGGCTCGACGACTTCTACCTCGAGTTGTCGACGAAGGACCCGGACAAGTACATCGGGTCCGACGAGGTGTGGGACAAGGCGACCGCGACGTTGGAGCGGGTGGCGACCGATTCGGGCCTGGAGCTGGTGCCCGACCCCGGCGGCGCGGCGTTCTACGGCCCCAAGATCTCGGTACAGGCGCGCGACGCCATCGGTCGCACCTGGCAGATGTCGACGATCCAGCTCGACTTCTTCGAGCCGGAGCGGTTCGACCTGGAGTACCAAGCAACCGACGGCACCCGCCAGCGCCCGGTGATGATCCACCGGGCGCTGTTCGGGTCGATCGAGCGGTTCTTCGGCGTGCTCACCGAACATTACGCCGGCGCCTTCCCGCCCTGGCTCGCGCCCGTGCAGGTCGTCGCGATCCCGGTCGCCGGCGACTACGAGGACTACCTCCACGCCGTCGCCGCGCGGCTGCGCGAACGGGCGATCCGGGTCGAGGTCGACACCTCCGACGACCGGTTTCCCAAGAAGATCCGCACCGCATCGAAGTCGAAGGTGCCGTTCGTGCTCATTGCCGGCGAGGAAGACGCCGCGGCCCAGGCGGTGTCCTTCCGCTACCGCGACGGGTCGCAGAACAACGGCGTGCCGATCCAGGACGCGGTCGACGAGATCGTCGCCGCGGTCGAGCGCCGGATTCAGGTCTAGGTCTAGGTGGGTGAGCCGTGACCGAGGCGGAGGAGGGGCACACGCCCGGTGCCACGGTCGACGTACCCGTCGGCGCGCCAGTCGAGCGGCCGGCGGACTTCGCCGGGATCCCGGATGGCTTCGAGCGACTGTGGACCCCGCACCGGATGGTCTACATCGACGGGGAGCGGCCGACCGACGAGCAGGGGAGCGGCTGTCCCTTCTGCACCTCGCCGACCCGGGACGACGCCGGCGGCCTGATCGTCCACCGTGGCCGAGAGTGCTTCGTCGTACTGAACCTGTTCCCCTACAACCCTGGGCACCTGCTGGTCTGCCCCTACCGGCACGTCTCGCTCTATGTCGACCTGACCGAGGCGGAGACCCTGGAGTTCACCGCGCTGACCAAGGCGGCCATCGGCGCGCTGCAGGCGGCGTCCGGGCCGGGCGGTTTCAACATCGGGATGAACCAGGGATCCGTCGCCGGCGCCGGCGTGCGCGCCCACCTGCACCAGCACGTGGTCCCCAGGTGGGGCGGCGACGCCAACTTCCTGCCCGTCATCGCGCAGACCAAGGCGCTTCCGCAGCTGCTGGAGGACACGCGGCAGCGGATCTTCGCCGCCTGGCCGGCGTGATGTCCTGCCGGGCCGGCGTGCCCAGCCGCTCCAGCGGGAGGAACGCGAACAGGCAGATCACCAACGGCAGGAAGCTGATCGCCAGCAGGTAATAGGTGCTGGCATGGAAGCACAGCCAGAACAGCATGTAGGCGTACAGCGGCCGCCCACGCAGCCAGAGCATGAGCGGCGAGCACGCCTCTAAGACGAGCACGGTCCACTGCATGGCGTGGGTCAGCAGCGCCTGCTGACCCAGCCACGGGGCGATGCCGTGCGGGCGGCGGGTGAGCGCCCATACCAGCGTCGCGCCGCTCGCCCAGCCCCAGCCGCCGAAGCGCATCTTGGCCCAGAAGGCGAGGAAGTACGACGCCACGGCGCCCATCTGGATCAGCCGGATCGCCCAGCCCGCGCCCTGGTCGAGGCTGTGGTCGCTCGACCGGGCGGCTCGCACGGTGGGCAGGACGAACAGGGCGAGCACGAAGGCGAAGTGATCGTGGTCGATCTTGGAGTAGGACATGCCGTTGCTCATCCAGTCGAGCATGGCGAGCGCGCAGGTCCAGCCGGCCACGCGCGGCAGCCGGCCCGTCGCCGCCACGGCGGCGCTGAGGACCAGGACGGCCAACAGCAGGCGTACGTAGAGGTGGCTCGGCTGCGGCAGGTGCAGCACTTGCCGGACCAGGAGCGGCCGGTACAGGGCAGAGGGGACGTCGCCGTGCGGGACGGGGTCGGTGACGAAGACCAGGACGTCGACCAGGACGAACAGGTAGACGAGCCGGCGCAGCCAGACGATCCGGGCGACAGGCAACGCCGGTGCCCAGAACGCCGTCAGCGTGCTCACGGCAGCTCGGGAGGGCCGGCGGCGCGACCGAGATCGAGGACCGTCCAGCTGGCCAGGGTGTCCGTGCTCGCCGAGGACGGGACGCCCTTGCGTAGGGTCGTCACGGTCTCGCGCAGCCGCAGCACGGCATATCTGGCCTGGTGAGGGTGCAGCCGGGCGTGAGCCACCGCGATCGCCTGGAGCATCGAAGGCTCTCTGAGAAACCGGGGCAGCTGGCCCTCGATCTCGGCCCGCGGCAGGCCCACACCGCCGGCGCTCAGCGGCACCTGCACCACCTCGCCGTCCACGGTGTCGGCCTCGACGAAGGTCGACCGGATGACCGCGCCGTCGTTGGCGACCGGGAAGGCGAACTGGCTCATCGGAGCGAATGGCCACCACTCGTCACCGCCTCGCCAGGTGCCCTGCACCACAGCGGCGAGCACGGCGATACTGACCACGGCCCGCCAGCCGAGCTTCCACCCCGGCAGTCGGGCGCTCATGCGGTCATCCTGTCAGCGAGCTGCCGCAGAGTTGGCACACTGGGGCCGTGGACACCCCCGTGCTGGCCTTCGACGGCGACTGCGGCTTATGCACGACCTCGGCCAGGTTCCTGTCCCGGACGGTCAGCGGGGGTGGCTATCTCGTGGCGCCCTGGCAACGGCTGGACCTCGCGGCGCTCGGCCTCAGCGCGGACCAGTGTGCCGAGGCCGTGCAGTGGGTGGACCGTTCGGGCCGCGTCCGCAGCGCCGAGCACGCCATCGCGGCGGCTCTCCGGCACGGACGGCCGGTATGGCGGCCGGTGGGGGCGCTCATCGAGCTGCCCGGGATCGCGCTGGTGGCCGGCGAGGTCTACCGCTGGGTGTCGCGGCATCGGCACGCCCTGCCCGGTGGCACCCCGGCGTGCCGGGTCCGTCCGGCTGCCAACGGGTGACGTGGGCCGGCCGGTGCCCACCGCACGCTCAGCCGACGCCGTCGAGGGCCGCCCTCACCAGGGCCGGCGGCATCGGCTCGTAGCGCAGCGGATGCCGGGTGAACGACCCCGTGCCGTGCGACACCGAGCGCAGGTCGATCGGGTATCTCGGCAGCTCCGTTTGCGGCACCTCCGCCAAGACCGTCGTGCGCCCGCTCTCGGACGCGTCGCCCGGCTCGGTGCCCAGGACCCGCGCCCGGCGGGACCGCAGGTCGGTCAGCACGGCGCCGACGTATTCGTCGGCGACGAGCACCCGAACGGCATCGACCGGCTCCAGCAGGGTCACCGTCGTCGGCGACGCCGCGTCCCGCAGCGCCAGCGCACCGGCAGTCTGGAAGGCCATGTCGCTGGAATCGACGGCGTGGGCCTTGCCCCCGACGAGGGTCACCTGGACGTCGATCAGCGGGTAGCCGGCGAGGCAGCCCCGCTCGGCCTGCACGCGGACACCCTTCTCCACACTGGCGATGAACTGCCTCGGGACCGCGCCGCCCACCACCCGGTCGACGAAGACGATGCCGGCTCCGCGCTCCAGCGGGATTACCTCGACGTCGGCGACGGCGTATTGCCCGTGGCCCCCGCTTTGCTTCACGTGCCGGCCATGACCCGTGGTCGCCTCGACGAACGTCTCGCGCAAGGCGACCTTCAGCGGCTCCGCCTCCACCGACACGGCATACCGGTCGCGGAGCCGGCCGAGCAGCACCTCGACGTGCGCCTCGCCCATCGCCCACAGCACCACCTGGTGCGTCGTCGGGTTGTGCTCGAGCCGCATGGTCGGATCCTCCGCAACCAGCCGCTGCAGCGCGCCAGCCAGCTTGTCCTCGTCGGCGTTCGACGACGCGCGGATCGCGACCGGCAGCAACGCCTCGGGCAGGACCCACGGCTCCACCAGCGCAGGCGAGCTCGGGTCGCTCAGCGTGTCCGAGGTCTCGGCGTGGGCCAGCTTGGCGACCGCGACCAGGTCTCCGGCGACGGCCGGACCGCGCGGGCGCAACGCGTCGTTCAGCGGCGAGGCGAGCAGCCCGATCCGCTCCTCGCAGTCGCGGTGGGCTTCGTCGGTGGTCTCCGTCGTGAGGTCTGTGGTGCCGGCGCCGGAGACGTCGTCCACGGAGGTGGCGCGCGCCGCGTGGCTGAGATGACCCGAGACATGCACGACGGAGTCGGGGCGCAGGGTGCCGCTGAAGACCCGGAGCAGGCTGACCCGGCCGACATACGGGTCGCTCGTCGTGCGCACCACCTCCGCGACGAGAGGGTCGCCCGGCTCGCAGCGCAGCGGCGGCAGCGGACGGCCGTCCGGCCGGGTCGCGGTGGGCAGCGGGTGCTGGGCAGGTGAGGGGAATCCCGCCTCGAACAGGTAGAGCAGCTCCTGGATGCCCGTGCCGGTCTCTGCCGACACCGGAAGCACCGGGTGGAACCGGCCTCGCGAGACCGCGGTGAGCAGGTCCGGCGCGAGGATGTCCATGCCGACCTCCTCGCCTTCGAGGTAGCGGTCGAGCAGCGTGTCGTCCTCGGACTCCTGGATGATCGCCTCGACCAGCTCCGCCCTGGCGCCCTCGATCAGCTCCCGGTGCCGGTCCTCGGCGTCGCGGACCACGCGCACCCCGCTGGAGTAGTCGTAGATCTGTTGGGACAGCAGACCGAGGTTCGCGGCGATGGATTCGTCCTCGCCGTGCAACGGGAGGTACAGCGGCAGCACGACGTCCGCGCCCTCGTCGCCGAACACCCGCTGGCAGATCGCCACCGTGTCCTCGAAGTCGGCCCGCGCGGCGTCCAGCTTGGTCACCGCCACTGCCCGCGGCATACCGACGGCTGCGCATTCCTGCCACAGCATCGCCACTGCGGCGTCGACTCCGTCGGCCGCGGACACCACGAACAGCGCGGCGTCCGCCGCGCGCAGGCCGGCCCGGAGCTCGCCGACGAAGTCGGGATAGCCGGGGGTGTCGACCAGGTTGACCACGACCCCGCCCGTGGTCACCGAGGCGACGGTGAGCGAAACCGAACGCGCCTCGCCGACCGGCTTGGGCCGGTATCCCGGGGTGGTCGCCGCGACCAGATGCTCGAAGAGCGTCGTCTTGCCGGCGCCGCTGTGGCCGACGAGGACGACGTTGCGGATGCGATCGGGGGAGTCGGTCACCGGCGCCGCTGTGGCCGACGAGGACGACGTAGCGGGTCTCGTGCTCATGGCGGTGCCTCCATAGCGACACGATGGCCCCAACCTTCGGCCGTCACAACCGCAAACGGCCGGTCAGTACGCTGACCCCACCATGCTGAACCGATTCGCGCGCGCCTTGTTCACGCGCATCTTCACCCCGCTCGCCAGGGCGTTCCTCCGACTCGGAATCAGCCCGGACGTGGTGACGGTGGTCGGAACCTTCGGCGTGTGTGTCGGCGCGCTGGCGTTCTACCCGCGGCACGAGTTCTTCTGGGGCACCATCGTGGTCACCGTCTTCGTCTTCTCCGACACCCTCGATGGGACCATGGCCCGGCTCTCGGGCCGCTCCAGCAAGTGGGGCGCCTACCTGGACTCGACGCTGGACCGGGTGGGCGACAGCGCCATCTTCGGCGGCCTCGTTCTCTACTACGCGCACGACACCACCAAGTTCTACATCGGCGGCCTGGCTCTGGCCTGTCTCATTTTGGGTAGCGTGGTGAGCTACGCCAAGGCCCGGGCCGAGGGCCTCGGAATGACCGCGAACGTCGGCATCGCCGAGCGGGCGGACCGCCTGGTCGCCGTGCTGGTGGCCACCGGGCTGGTCGGGCTCGGTGTGCCGGAAGTCCTGCTGACGGTGGTGCTGTCGGTGCTGGCCGTCGCCAGCCTGGTGACCGTGGTCCAGCGCATGCTCGAGGTTCGCCGGCAGGCACTGGGCGCGGCGTGAGCCGGCTCGGCGACCGGGTTGCGCTGATCGGCTACCGCGCCGGCTGGAGGGTGGTGCGCAGGCTCCCGGCAGGCGTGGCGTATGCCGGCTTCGACCTCCTCGCGCAGCTCACCTACCGCCGTGGTGGCAGGGGGGTCGACCGGCTCCGTGCCAACTACGCCCTCGCCAGGCCGGACCAGGGGCCGCTCGAGCTGGAAGACCTGGTGCGCGCCGGGCTGCGTTCGTACCTGCGGTACTGGTGCGACGCTTTCCGGTTGCCCGAGCTCGGTCTCGCCGACCTGGATGCCTCCGTCCGGGGGGTCAACCACGAGCCGCTGAAGGCGCTGCTCGACGCCGGCCGGCCGGTGATCGTGTTCCTCGGGCACATGGGCAACTGGGACCTCGGCGGCGCCTGGTCGAGCACCCATCTGGCACCGGTGCACACTGTCGCCGAGAGGCTCCAGCCGGAGGAGCTGTTCGCCGAGTTCCTGGCGTTCCGGCGGGCGCTCGGCATGACGATCGTGCCGCTGACCGGCGGCGACGACGTCTTCCGCACGCTGGTCCGCTTCTGCCGCGAGGGCCGGCTCGTGGCCCTGCTCGCCGACCGCGACATGACCGAGGGGGGTGTCGAGGTGGATTTCTGCGGGCACCGGGCCCGGATGGCGGTCGGGCCCGCGGCGCTGGCGGTGAGCACGGGGGCGGCGCTGTTCACCTGCACGCTGTACTACGAGCGGTCGGGCTCAGCGAGCGGAGCGAGCACAGGGGGCTCAGCGAGCGGAGCGAGCGGTCCCGATGGCACCCGCCGTCGATGTCCCCGTCGAGGGTCACGCTCGTCGCCGGGGACCGGCAGCGGCTTCACGACGGTGGTCACCTTCTCGGATCAGGTGCCGGTGCCAACCGCCGGCACGACCCGGGCGAAGGTGGCCGTAATGACGCAGGCCTGCGCCGACACCTTCGGCCAGGCCGTGACGGCCCACACGCAGGACTGGCACATGATGCAGCAAGTCTTCGTCTCCGCCGATGCCGCGCGCGCGAAGTTGCGGCCATGAGGATCGGCATCGTCTGCCCCTACTCCTTCGACATCCCTGGCGGCGTGCAGTTCCACGTCCGCGACCTGGCGGAGGCGCTGATCGGGCAAGGCCATGACGTCAGCGTGCTGGCGCCGGCGGACGACGACACGCCGCTGCCGAGTTACGTCGTGAGCTGCGGCCGGGCGGTGCCGGTCCGCTACAACGGCTCCGTGGCCAGGCTTTCGTTCGGCCCGCTGACGGCTGCCCGGGTCGGCCGGTGGGTGGACGCGGGAGGCTTCGACGTGGTGCACCTGCACGAGCCGGTGACTCCGAGCGTCTCAGTGCTGGCGCTGTGGGCCGTCGAGGGACCGATCGTGGCGACGTTTCACAGCGCGAACCTGCGCTCGCGGATGATGCAGGCGGCATACCCGCTGTTGCGGCCGAGCCTGGAGAAGATCGGCGGTCGCATCGCGGTGTCCGAGGACGCCCGGCGTACGGTCACGAGCCACTACGGCGGCGACGCCGTGGTGATCCCGAACGGCGTCTTCGTCGACACCTTCGCCCGGGCGTTGCCCCGTCCGCAGTGGCAGGGCAGCGTCCGCGACCCGGCCGCGCCGACGCTGGCGTTCCTGGGGCGCATCGACGAGCCGCGCAAGGGGCTTCCGGTGCTCACGGCAGCGCTTCCGGCGATCCTGGACGCCTATCCGGGCGCGCGGCTGTTCGTCGCCGGGCACGGTGACCAGGCGGCTGCGCGCGAGCGGATGTCGCCCGCGGCTGCGGCGGCATGCACATTCCTGGGCGGGGTCAGCGACGAGGACAAGGCCCGGCTGCTGGCCTCTGTCGACCTGTATCTCGCTCCGCATACCGGAGCCGAGAGCTTCGGCATCGTGCTCATCGAGGCGATGAGTGCCGGGTGCGCAGTGCTCGCCAGCGATCTGCCGGCATTCCTGCGGGTCCTGGACGGCGGCCGGGTCGGCGTGACGTTCCGCAACGAGGATCCCGCCGACCTAGCCGCGTCGGCAGTCGCGCTGCTGGGCGACCCGCACCGGCGCGCAGCGCTGGCCGCCGCGGGGCAGCGCTCGGTCAGCCGCTTCGAATGGTCGGTGGTCTCGCGTCAGGTGATGGCCGTCTACGAGACCGTCACTCTCGGGGCCGCGACCGTCCGTGGCACGGCCGCCGAGCCCGGGTCGGCGTGGTCCCGGCTGTTGCGGGCGGGGCGAGGGGTCGACGGGTGAGGTCGGGCGTGGACTGGGTTTTCGCGGTCATCGCCGTGGTGGCCCTGCTGGCGTGGTACCTCTCCTATACCGCTGCCCGCCTGGACCGGCTGCACGCCCGAGTCGAGGGCTCGCTCAGCGCGTTGGACGCCCAGCTGGTGCGGCGGGCCGAGGCGACGCTGGAGCTGGCCAACTCTGGCGCGCTCGACCCCGCCTCGGCGTTGCTCCTGGCCAGTGCCGCCTCCGACTCGCTCGAGGCCGGCGACGAGCGGTACGCCGGCCGGGAGTCGATCGAGAGCGACCTCACCGAAGTGCTGACCGCCGCCATCACGCCGGACCTGATCGCGGCCGTCTGCACCGAGGTTGGCCGACCCGTCAGCCCCATCGACTCCGCCAGCTCCCCGGAGCCGGTCGAGCCCCTCGAGACGGTCGAGCCGGTCGACCCCGACGGGCTCGGTGGCGCGGAAATACGCCGGGTAATGGCGGTCGGGCAGCGAGTGCAGCTCGCCCGGCGCTTCCACAACGACGCGGTGACCGACGTCCGCCGGGTCCGGCGCAAGGCGGTCGTGCGGGTATTCCGGCTTGCGGGGCACGCGGAGCTCCCGCGGACGGTGGAGTTCGACGACGCGCTGCCGGGGACTCCGCCCCCAGAGTGAACCGTCCAACCGGTGACGAGCGGATCGCCTACCGGAGCCTCGTGCCAAGCGGCCCCGCAGCCGCGCGCGAGTAGACTGGAGGTGTTCGCTCGCACCAGGAACGCATCGGCACCTGCCGACATACCGCCCATCAGTCACCTGTGAAGAGGCCAGCCGTGTCAGCGCTCGAGAGCACCCCCAGCACCGCCCCCTCCATCGGTACGTCACGGGTCAAGCGCGGTATGGCCGAGATGCTCAAGGGCGGGGTGATCATGGACGTGGTCACTGCGGAGCAGGCCAAGATCGCCGAGGACGCCGGCGCGGTCGCCGTGATGGCGCTCGAGCGCGTGCCTGCGGACATCCGGGCGCAAGGCGGCGTCTCGCGGATGAGCGACCCCGACATGGTGCAGGGCATCATCGACACCGTCTCGATCCCGGTCATGGCCAAGGCCCGGATCGGGCACTTCGTCGAGGCGCAGGTGCTGCAGAGCCTCGGGGTGGACTACATCGACGAGTCCGAGGTGCTGACACCGGCGGACTACGCCAACCACATCGACAAGTGGGCATTCACCGTGCCCTTCGTCTGTGGCGCGACCAGCCTCGGCGAGGCGCTGCGGCGGATCACCGAGGGCGCGGCGATGATCCGGTCCAAGGGCGAAGCCGGGACCGGCGACGTCTCCAACGCGACGATGCATATGCGCACGATCCGCGCGGAGCTCAACCGGCTGCGCTCGATGAGCCCCGACGAGCTGTTCGTCGCCGCCAAAGAGCTGCAGGCGCCGTACGACCTGGTCAAGGAGGTTGCGTCCGCCGGCAAGCTGCCCGTGGTGCTGTTCACCGCCGGAGGCATCGCCACCCCGGCAGATGCGGCGATGATGATGCAGCTCGGCGCCGAAGGTGTCTTCGTCGGCTCGGGCATCTTCAAGTCGGGCAATCCTGCCGAGCGAGCCGAGGCCATCGTCAAGGCGACGACCTTCTACGACGACCCCGACGTCATCGCCAAGGTCTCCCGCGGGCTGGGTGAGGCGATGGTCGGGATCAACGTCGACGAGATCCCGGAGCCGCACCGTTTGGCCCAGCGCGGCTGGTAGCCCCGGCTGCAGCGCTACGCCTTCCGCTCCGCCGGCAGCTGTCGGTCAGAGGACGGCGGCGCGCAGCCCAAACTCCGGCCGCTCGTATTCGCGGGTCGACAAGACCTCGTGCAGGGCCCCAGCAGCCGTCGCAACATCCCGATGCGAGAGGTACAGCGGCCCGAAACCCAGCCGGATCAGGTCCGGGGCCCGGAAGTCGCCGATGACGCCCCGCCCGATCAGCGCCTGCACGACGGCGTACGCGTCCGGGTGACGAAGGGAGACCTGCGAGCCGCGCCGGGCATCGTCGGCGGGGGTGGCTAGCGGCAACCGGAGGTCCAACCTGGCGAGGCAGTCGAGGAAGAACCGGGTCAGCGACAGCGAGCGGCTGCGGACATCGGCCAGGTCCAACCCGTCGAACACCGTCAGGGCCGCCTCCAGAGCGAGCACGGAGAGCATCGGCGCCGTGCCCACCCGCCCGCGTGAGATGCCCGGCGCCGGCTCGAACCGCTCCTCGCCGCCGAACGGCTGCGCGTGGCCGTGCCAGCCGGTGAGCGGGTTCGCGAAGTCGCCCAGGTGGCGCTGCGCGACATACAGGTATGCCGGAGCTCCCGGACCGCCGCTGAGGTACTTATAGCCGCAGCCCACCGCGAAGTCCGCCAGGCAATCGTCCAGCGCCACCGGCATCGCACCCGCGGAGTGGCACAAGTCCCAGCAGCTGAGCGCCCCCACGTCGTGCGCGGCTGCCGTCAGGGCGGCGAGATCCCACAACTCGCCCGTGCGGTAATCGACCTGTGAGTAGCTGACCAACGCGAGCCGGTCGCCCACTTCGGCGACCGCGTCGGCTGCAGCCGCGGGGCTCACCGCCAGCACCTCGAGCCCGAGCAGTTCCGCCGCGCCGGCGAGCACGTAGTTGTCGGTCGGGAACGCGTCGGGGTCGGTCAGCACGACCGGGCGCCCCGGGCGCAGCCGAGCGGCCGCGACGTAGACCTTGAACAGATTGACCGACGTGGAGTCGGCCACGACCACCTGACCTGGCGCGGCGCCGACGAGCGCGCCGATTCGATCCCCGACCCGCTCCGGCGCGCCCCACCAGTCGGCCTCGTTCCAGGACCGGATCAGCCGCCGGCCCCACTGCCGCTCGACCGCGTCGGCCATGGCGGGGACCACCGCGCGGGGCAGTGCTCCGAGGGAATTGCCGTCGAGATAGACCAGGCCATCCGGGAGGGCGAACAGCGAACGGGTGTGTGGCAGGGCCACGGCGGCGTCCAGCCGGTCCGCGCCGGCGAGCAGGTCGGGGAGCAGGTCGGCCTTGCGGGCGAGCGGGTCGGCTGCGCGTACCGGTGGCAGGCCATCGATCTCGTCCGGGCTCCGCATCCCTCGACGGTAGGCCCCACCGGCCCGGCATACGCTGCTGGGGTGAGCCCGCGGATCGGTGTCCTGGCGGTCCAGGGTGACGTGCGCGAGCACCTCGACGTGCTCAGGTCGCTGGATGTGGAGGCCGTGGGCGTGCGCCGACCTGGTGAGCTCGACGAGGTCGACGCACTCGTCATTCCCGGCGGAGAGTCCACCACGATGGACAAGATGGTGCGGGCGTTCGACCTGTTCGAGCCGCTGCGTGCCCGCCTTGCCGACGGTATGCCGGCGTTCGGTTCCTGTGCGGGCATGATCATGCTCGCCGACCGGCTGGTCGACCCGCGATCCGGCCAGCAGACGCTCGGCGGCCTGGACGTGACCGTCCGGCGCAACGCGTTCGGCCGCCAGGTCGACTCCTTCGAGGAGGATCTGCGCGTGCCCGCGCTGGAGGGCGACGAACCGGTACGCGCGGTGTTCATCCGCGCCCCGTGGGTCGAGGAGGTCGGTGCCGGCGTCGAGGTGCTGGCAAGCGTGCAGGCCGGTCCGGCCGCGGGGCACGCGGTCGCCGTCCGGCAGGGCGTCCTGCTCGCCACGTCCTTCCACCCCGAGATCACTGGGGACCGCCGGTTCCACGAGTACTTCTTCCGGATCGTGCGCGAGGCCGGATCGCGGAGGCGATAGTTTGCCCGGCATGGGAACCGACGAGCTGACCGGACAGGTGGCGCTGGTCGCCGGTGCTTCTCGCGGGCTGGGGATGCTGATCGCGCGGGAGCTGACCAGCCGGGGCGCGACCGTCGCGATCTGTGCGCGGAGCGCCGCCGAGCTGCGCCGCGCCGCTGCCGACCTGCAGGAGTACGGAGAGCCCGTGCGTACCTTCGTCTGCGACGTCACCGACCGCGCAGCGGTGATGTCGATGGTCGGACAGGTCGACGCCACGCTCGGCCCCGTCGACCTGCTGGTCAACGTCGCCGGGATCATCGAGGTCGGGCCGCTGACCTCGATGTCGCTCGGGGACTTCGAGCAGGCGATGGCCACGATGTTCTGGGGACCGCTGCACCTCACCGACGCGGTGCTGCCGGCCATGCGCGCACGCCGCAGCGGACGGATCGCGACCATCACCTCGATCGGCGGCAAGATCGCGGTGCCGCATCTGCTCCCGTACAGCGCCGCGAAGTTCGCCGCCGTCGGCTACTTCGAGGGGCTGCGTGCCGAACTGGCCGGCACCGGCGTTACCGTCACGACCGTCGTACCGGGACTGATGCGCACCGGTTCGCACCTCAACGCGACGTTCACCGGGCAGCAGGACCGCGAATACGCCTGGTTCTCCCTGGGTGCGGCCCTGCCGCTGGTCTCGATGGACGCCGAGCGCGCCGCGCGGCGGATCGTATCCGGCATGCTCCGGGGGCGCCGCGAGATCCTGCTCTCGCCGGTGACCAAGGTCGCCACCCGGCTGCACGGCCTAGCGCCCTCGACCACCATCGCTCTGATGGAGCTGATGGCCCGGATGCTGCCGGACGACGCGAGCCGGCCCCGGCGCCCTGCGCTGCGGGTGGTCGACGGCAAGACCGCCGACCGTCAGCTCGACTCCTCGCTGCTGCGGCGGGTCACCGTGCTCGGCCGCCGGGCCGCGGCCCGGCTCAACGAGTAGCCGCCCGGCGCCGAGGTGCCACGCCCGGTCACCGACGCAGGTCACCGTCGCGGTCACCAACGCGCGCCATGACGCGCCGGTCACGACGCGCCGGTCACTAAGATGCTGCGGTTGTGACCTGTTCGGCAGTCAGCATGGCGCGGCGCATACGATCCGCCGCGCACGGGTGAGGAGAGACGTCATGAGCGGCCACTCCAAGTGGGCGACGACCAAGCACAAGAAGGCCGTGATCGACGCACGCCGGTCCAAGTCTTTTGCCAAGCTGATCAAGAACATCGAGGTCGCCGCGCGGGTCGGTGGGGGCGACGCGGCCGGCAACCCGACCCTGTTCGACGCCATTCAGAAGGCCAAGAAGACCTCGGTGCCGATCGACAACATCAACCGCGCCGTCAAGCGGGGGAGCGGCGTTGAGGCAGGGGGGGCGGACTGGCAGACGATCACCTACGAGGGCTACGCGCCTGGCGGGGTCGCCATTCTGGTCGAGTGCCTCACCGACAACCGCAACCGCGCGGCCGCCGAGGTGCGCACGGCGCTGGCCCGCAACGGCGGCAACCTCGCCGACCCTGGCAGCGTCGCCTACCTCTTCAACCGCAAGGGCGTCGTGGTGGTGCCCAAGGAGAACCACACCGAGGACGAGATCCTCGAAGTGGTGCTCGACGCCGGCGCCGAGGAGATCAACGACCTCGGCGACTCTTTCGAGATCGTGAGCGAGGCCTCCGACTTCGTCGGCGTCCGCACCGCTCTGCAGAAGGCGGGCGTCGACTACGACTCCGCGGAGGCGTCGTTCATCCCCAGCATTCAGGTCGAGCTCGACGCGGACGGCGCGCGCCGGATGATCCGCGTCATCGACGCGCTCGAGGACAGCGACGACGTGCAGAACGTCTATGCCAACGGCGACATCAGCGACGAGGTCATGGCTGAGATCGACGCTGAGTGAGCTGACCGGCCGAACACCACTCGGCGCGACGGAGCCACAGACCGAGCCTCACCCCCACCGCGGTATGGCGCGTCGCGCCGGCTCTCATGTGCCGCGGCCGGTTAGCGTGTCCGTACAGGTGTTCGGACGACGGACGGGAGAGCTGGGTGCGTGTCCTCGGTGTCGACCCTGGCCTGACCCGCTGCGGGCTCGGCATCGTGGACGGCGAGCTCGGCCGGCCGCTGACGATGGTCGCCGTGGGGGTGGTCCGCACGCCGTCGAGTGCCGCGCCGCAGACCCGGCTGTTCGCGCTGCAGACCGAGATCGACGAGTGGCTGCGCCGCTACGAACCCGATGCCGTCGCGGTCGAGCGGGTCTTCAGCCAGGCCAACCTGCACAGCGTGATGGGCACCGCACAGGCCTCGGCCGTGCCGATGCTGGCGGCGGCCCGGCTGGGGTTGCCGCTGGCCCTGCACACCCCTACCGAGGTCAAGGCCGCAGTCACCGGCAGTGGACGCGCCGACAAGGCCCAGGTCACGACGATGGTCACCCGCATCCTACGGCTCGAGGCGCGGCCGAGCCCGGCGGATGCCGCCGACGCCCTGGCACTGGCGATCTGCCAGATCTGGCGCGGCGCGGCGCAGGACCGGCTGCAGCGCGCGGTGCTCGCTGCCCAGGCCGGACGGGGTATGCGCCAATGATCGCCTCCGTCCGCGGGTCGGTGCTGGTCGCCGGGCTGGACAGCGCCGTCGTGGAGGTCGGCGGCATCGGCCTGCTGCTCAGCCTGACCCCGCGCACGGCCTCGACGTTGCGTGCAGGCACCGAGGCACGGCTCTCGACGTCACTCGTGGTCCGCGAGGACTCGCTGACGCTGTTCGGCTTCGGTGACGCCGAGGAGCGCGCGGTCTTCGAGCTGGTCCAGACCGTCTCCGGTGTCGGACCGCGTCTGGCGCTGGCCATGCTGGCGGTGCTGGCCCCGGACGACGTACGCCGGGCGGTGTCCGGCGGCGACCTGGTGACGCTGACCAAGGTGCCGGGCATCGGTCGCAAGGGTGCCGAGCGGATCGTCCTGGAGCTGCGGGACCGGATCGGGCCTGTCATCGGGGGTGTCCCCGTTCCCGCCGCCACGCGGCCGGACCCGTGGCGGGGGCAGGTGCGGGACGCGCTGGTGGGGCTCGGCTGGTCGGTCAAGCAGGCCGAGGATGCGGTGGAGGCGGTGGCGGACCAGGCGCCGCAGGACGGCGCCGCACCGGACGTGTCCGCGCTGCTGCGGGCCGCCCTGCGGGAGCTCGGCCGATGACGGATGACACCGGCGACAGCAGCGACCCGGCTGACCTCGCCCGCGTGGTCGACCCGGCCGGCGATGCGGACGAGCGGCTGATCGAGGCCGCGCTCCGCCCCAGGCGGTTGAGCGAGTTCCCAGGGCAGGCCCGGGTGCGCGACCAGCTCGCCCTGGTACTGGAAGCGGCCAAGCGGCGGGGCACACCGCCGGACCACGTGCTGCTCTCCGGCCCTCCGGGGCTCGGCAAGACGACGCTGGCGATGATCGTCGCCGCCGAGCTCGAGCAGCCGATCCGGATCACCAGCGGCCCGGCGATCCAGCACGCCGGCGACCTCGCGGCGATCCTGTCCTCTCTCGGTGAAGGCGAGGTCCTGTTCGTCGACGAGATCCACCGGATGGCGCGTCCGGCGGAGGAGATGCTCTACCTGGCGATGGAGGACTTCCGCGTCGACGTCGTGGTCGGCAAGGGGCCGGGGGCGACCGCCATACCCTTGCTCCTGCCGCTGTTCACTGTCGTCGGGGCGACAACGCGTTCGGGGTTGCTACCCGCGCCGCTTCGGGACCGCTTCGGGTTCACCGGCCACCTGGACTTCTACAGCACCGCGGACCTGGTGCGGATCCTGGTCCGCTCCGCGCGCCTGCTCGACGTGCACGCCGACACAGCCGGTATCACCGAGATCGCCAGCCGGTCACGCGGCACCCCCCGCATCGCGAACCGGCTGCTGCGCCGGGTTCGCGACTGGGCACAGGTGCACGGCCGCAACGTCGTGGACGAGGAGGCGGCGCACGCTGCTCTGGCGTTGTTCGACGTCGACGGTCTCGGGCTGGACCGCCTCGACCGAGCCGTCCTCGAGGCCCTGTGCCGGCGTTTCGGCGGCGGCCCGGTGGGTTTGTCGACCCTGGCCGTCGCCGTAGGCGAGGAGTCGGACACCGTCGAGACAGTCGCCGAGCCGTACCTCGTGCGCGAGGGATTCATCGTCCGCACCCCGCGGGGACGGGCCGCCACGGCCCTGGCCTGGGACCATCTCGGGCTGGCGCCGCCACTGCCGGCAGGGATGCCCGGAGCCGCCCTGCTCGACATACCGTTGCCGCTCGTCCGCAGCACCGATCCGGGGGCGCCCGGCCGATTCGGCGGCTGAGCGGGCACCTTTGCCTTTGGTGAGGAGTTGGCCAAGTCGGGCGCGCTGCTTTGGTTCGGGGCAGCCGGCTCACCTAGACTCCCGTGGACCGTCCGTGCTCCTGGTGCGTCGCTGCGCGCCTGCTGGCGGCGGGCCGGGGCGCAGGGTCCAGGGTCAGCGGCCATGGTCGCGAATGATGCCGATCCATCGGGCCGACTCACCGAGCCGGACCGAAAATGACCGCCGAGCGGTCAGCCCCATCCT
>JAABUS010002638.1_pt1 | contig 33186 bp, 32 predicted proteins | sample 5560161 | NCBI WGS metagenome assembly JAABUS01 (sample SAMN10711885, study PRJNA513376) | rock metagenome | isolation source: Antarctica rocks | place: Antarctica: Victoria Land, Trio Nunatak nord | collected 2016-01-04 | reverse complement strand
TCACTAGATCATGCAAAGATTTGAAAGACAAGCAGCTCGATCTCTATTCAATCACAGTCAAAGTTGAGATCTTCTATCGTCTTCAGCTATCTAGAAGCATGAAGCATATACATTCAGTGTTCAGCTCAAAGTATCTACGAACTTCATCAAACGACTCTCTATCAAAACAATATTCTGAGATCTCTAGATTGATGATCATTGAAGAGAATGAAGAGCACTGAAAAGTAGACGATATATTGAACTTCAGGCGATATAGAGAAAGACTACAATACAAGGTCAAATGAATCGAAATAGATCATGACGACGAATGATACTATGTCGATAAAGAAGAATTCGATGACTCGAAGAAAGTTCTGAACGAATTTCACAAGCTATACTTGAATAAGTCGCACTAAATTGAAAACACGATGAATTTTTTGCTTTTATTCCTTTTCTATTCATGCGAACATGAATGTTCAAAGAAAGAAGATAATGTTACAAACATGTCTGAATTGATCAGAGTTCAGATCTAATTCTAATCAATTTGATTAAAGCAAGTCATGATGCTATGTCTAGTTTGAACCTAGCGCATCTCTTTGAGTCATTCTCAGCACTTCTTCTCGTTGTTCAGCACTTTCTTCATTCATTTCTTTCATCATTCTTTTAGACAAACACATCTGATCTATTACATCACATCTGTATCGAGCCTAGCGCAGCCTCAAGCCATTATTTATAGAAGAGCTTGCACTCTTTCTCTTCTGTATTCTTAATGTCTTGTTATAGTTATCTCTAAAGAACAATACATACATATCAGCCTCGAGTCTCTTTGATTGAATGATCTAGACACAATTTCAACAGAAACTAAATTTATACAAGCGATCTACATGACAAGACAACGACTATAAATAAAGATACAAACGAGAGTTTATAGATTATTATGCTAGACACTACGCTTTCGACTCAACTACATTGCAAGATCAATTTCAAGAAAGAGTTTTGCAACAATCATCTTTCATTGCAAATATAGTTGCTAGACGAAATTTCAGATGTCACAATTCATCATCACTTGTTTCAACAAATGAAGCGAAACGATATTTGAATCAGAGTTAGTTTTTCTTCTCTTTGTTTTGTTCGTTGCACAATTAATGTTATTTCATAATTTCTTTGCAATCGATTTTGCAATCGATTTTGCAGTCATATAGTTTGAAATATCAAATTCTAATAAGCTTTAGACATTGTTCAAGACATTGATTTCATTAAGTTCTGAAGAAATCATTTCAGAGACTTTATTCATTTAAGCAGAATGACTCGAAATATTTTAGCAATTTCAGCTATCTCAACAGATGTTGAACGAGTTTTCAATTTGAAACGAGACTTATTATCTTATCATTGCAGCTCTCTTGTTGTCAACATCATATTGAATATCATGATGATTAAGCATGCAGATGCTGTGAAGTTAAAAGCAGAATTTGAGTCTCATGAGCTTATTGAAGAGAAAAGAGCTTTCAATGCACAGAAACAAGAAAAGAACAAAAGATTTAATCTTCATCATTGACGTTAATGAAGATTTAGAGTATATCAGCAATGCATCATCAAATGATGATGTTGATGATAACAAGCGTGATAAGTAATGTTATATTGTTCATCATCAGACATTTAATTAACAATATCAGAGCTGAAGAATGATGATACACTTGATGTTGATCTTTTCATATCATTTTCGCAATCTAGATTCTCAAACTTTGAAGAATTCTCATTATCTACATTATTTAATACAGCAAGATCTACAACAGTAAAATCTACAACAACTTCACTTTTGAATGCTCAATTTTCAGCGTCTACTCATTTTAATTGAGTTACATCATACTTGACTGAGAGAAACAGATTGAAGAAGAATGATTAATTATTACAAAAGATAATGAATTGAAGAAATTTGATGAAATTCGTTGCAGTCTCTAAATTGAATGAAGAATTTAAGTTGTCATCTTTAACAGTGAAAAAAGAACAGCGCAAGATGACTTCTTCTTTGAAGTTGAGTTCTGTTTCAACACGTAAACGTAGCTTTGAAATGACTAATTTCAAGAAAAAATCATCATTTAAGAATAAAGCTAAATTGAATGCATTGTCTGAGCAAAGAAGACAAGAAAACATCAATAGAAAGCTCATGTAAATAGTTTTGCAATTTATTTTGCAATTTACTGTTTTCATGAAATTGCTCGCGCATTTTTCAAGCAGTTTAGTTAGAGACAGTGACTGAAATCTAAGTCAACGATAGAAAAGTCAAAAACATTTCTCTACATATATATAAATTTCTTTTCAACATGTAAATAAAGATCATTCATACACACACATTTTAAAGTTTCATAATATCATTCTACTAGTACTTATTTCAAATAAGTAAAATGTTTAAACATGTTATTGAGTTCAAATCAACTCATCAAGTTGATCGAGTTGAGTCGAGAGTCTGACTCAACTCGATCGAGTTGAGTTGATCTTTCTTAACTCAACTCAATTTTGAAACTCAACTTGAGTTGAGTTGAGCAATTTGAACTCGACAACAGACTTAGTCAGATCATTTTCGAACACAGATGAGCTAAAACTGAAAACATACTTTAAAATACACATTTATATGAGTCTTCATAAAGAATCTCAAGTTTCTGACTACTGAAATATCAAGCTAAATAAGTCTCTTCATTCATTGATTCAAGAAGCAATAACTTTGAACAGATATGAAAATATTGATCGAAATTTGTATTTCTTTAACTATAAATCAAAAATCAGATCAGATAACGCTGTCTTTCAGAAAGTAAGTGTGTTTCTCATTTAAATTATATATGTTTCTCATCTAAATTAGTTGAGAAAACTGACTTTTTTTTCATCAGACAGAGTCTATTAATACCTTGCTCGAAGAGACATGCAAAAAACACTGAAAATCTGATTGATTCATGACTGTAAATGAAGTAATGCAGCGATTCAAGAGTCAATTGCATGATACGCTTACTATACTTATGAAACTCACTTCTGAAGACTACAAGATCTGAGTGATAGCTGACAAAGACTACGTTCTAGTCTGAATCTATCATCAGCGTGACAAAGAATCTTTAGATGTTCAGATTTTAAAGAAACTAGAAAGTAATAAAACAGTCACGATGATAGCAGATCTTCTTGATCAACTGTTTAAATAATTAAACTACGTTTATGAAGTGTTTTTAAACAATCTTTTCACAAGTCACAAGCTTTTTGTTATGAGTCTGCATAGAGCGAATCATATGAGTGTATTCTAACTAGAAGTTCAAAGCTGAAGAAGAAAGAAGATGCAATACGTTGTGAGTTTTACTCATGAAGACACGCTAGATCGCTAGCGTGTCAACATCAGCTTTATACTAGTCTATGATAGTCTGACATGATCTATGTTAGACTAACTCAAAGTGCATGATTGCAACATTATCTTCTTTCTTCATTTAGCAATGTTCTCATTGCTGCAGTTCAATCAATCTTTCTTAAGTCAATTTTTATCTTGACTTGTTTGAATATCATTCATGAAAGTCATTTATGATCTTCTGATATTCTTCGAATTCACTTTCATTGATGTTGTATCAATGTAGATCGACGTTGTATTCTTTTCAATTGACATGATATTGTAGTTGTTTATCTCGTTCATAATGTCTGAAGTTCAGTATGTTCTTCATCTTTCATTCATCTTCGTTGTCGATCACTATAAAGTCAGACGATTCATTTCATTGTTCATTCAGAGAGTTCTTTGAATTTAGTTGCAGCAGATTTGATGCAAACTTTGAATGTATCTTCATAGTTGATGATAGTTTCAGTTGATAAGAATGTTCAATCTCAATCAGAATCTTGAAGAATTCTAGCATTTTATCGTCTAGCTTCTTTGATGATCGTGAGATCATTATGTTTCTAGAATTCAGAAACATCATGTCATTTATCTGATAAATTATTTTCTTTCGATGCTTGTTAATCTGTTTCTTTATTGTAACTCTGACTTTTGTCAAGACTTGCTTAATTAATGCTAGTAATCATTTCATGTATTTGAATATATTTTCAACTTTGTCTGTTTCAATTCTAGCTTAAGTGATTTCATATTTGATTGAATTCAAATTGAAGTTCATATGAAAGTGAAAGTTCTTATTCAGAAAGAATGTTGATTGTTCAATTGATGATGAAATAGCATTGTTATCAATGAATTCAATCATGAATAATCAGATGAATCAATCATCTTGCATATATGAGCAGTAACTTTGTAGATATCATTCTACATTCTGATTCACTCTTTCTATCTGATCATCAATCTGAAAATGATAATTGATGAATAGTTTTATCTTGATGTTTAGTCTCAGACATAGAGACTTTCAGATAATTGATATAAATTGTGAATCACAATTGAACATTATTGATCTTGATAATTCATGAGTTTTGAAAATTCATATCAACAGTAGCTTGACTGTTTATTTTGCGAAGATTTCTTCGTTATCTGATCAACATAATATATAGTGTCGCTTCTTAAACAATCAATTTATGACTGTCAGAATTGCATTGCTTTCATCATTTTCTGATAGATTAATAATGAAGTTTAATAATATGTTTTGTCATTGCTGCTTAAGTATGAGCAATGACTTCAGCAATTCATTGATTTGATCTCTTGATGCTTTTAATCTACAACAAATGTAACAGTTTTGAATGTAATGCTTGATCATCATTCTCATCTTTGATCAGCAATATGATCATCTCAGCAAGTTCAATGTTCAATTCATGTCAAAGTGATCATTGATCAAAAGATCATGTGCTTCTCTTATCAATAGAATGATCATTGACTGAGAAACTCATAGTTTATCATCTTTTCAGAATACTTCATTAAGTATCTTGCAATTGTCTAGATTAATATCTTGACAAGTTTTTCTGTTCTGTTTCATGATTATTTGAATGTTAAAATACAGTCGATTTGTTCAATTTTCAACTATAATCTGATTTTGAATAAAAATCATCTCTTTGATTGAATTTTGATTAACTTTTGATTTAAGTTTTGAATCTGAGTTAAATTCTGAGTCAGATTCTGAGTCAGATCTGAGTAAGATCTGAGTCAGATTCTGAGTTAAATCTTGATCAGCTTTCTGATCATCTTTTATTAATTGAAGTTCAAATCTGTCTTCTGACAGTAGTATCTGATGCTGATATAGCTTATGATCATCATTTGTTTCAACTGACTTGACGTCTGACATTCTGATCAGCATGTCAACTTTCAGATTCTGTTTTTTCGACTGATGTATGATCTTGAAGTTATATTCAAATAACTTCTCAGCTCATTTAGCTTGTTATCTGATCAGTTCTTTAATAATCATGAAGTACTTCAAATTCAGATGATTGATGAAAATCTTGATTGAAATATTTGTACATTTCAATTTAAGATGTCAATGCTTCAAGCAGCAAATGATGATCATCAGTTTCTTGTCATAAATCTTGTAGTTACATTTTGCAAGAATCATGTTCTTGCTATAGAAGATCATTGAATGTAGAATGTCTTCATCGTCATACTGAGATAATACTTCGTCGTTAATGTTAGAGATCAGCATAGAGCGAGTCATATGAGTGTAAGATAATGAGTATATAAATGCTAAGAAAGAAAAGTATCTAGAAGAGAAGAATCGACTATCTATATGACTCAGAAGAACATAAGCTAACTCTGAATAGAGTTGACTTTGAAACAAGTCTATGCTCTAGCGACGAGCGATCAACGATAGCTCTCAGAATAGTCATCAACATAGTCATCAACATAGCTATCAACGAAGATGATAGTTAGAATCGTAACATTACTTTTTTTCTTCAACGATTCATGTTCACATGAATGTATTCTCTTAGTCTTGTGTAGAATTGAAATGTCTATTGTAGCAGACTTACTATGCAAGGTAGAAGTGTCATTGAAGCAGACTCACTAGTTGCATGCAAACGAGTCAACAGATTGATTCACTGATAGATAGAACGATGTGAGTAGATAGATCATTGCATTGACGAAAGATGTCATTGTAGCAGACTCACTAGTTGCACATGAATGTATGATCAGATTCACTGATGAGTAGAACAATGAGAAGATCATTGCATTGACGAAAGATGTCATTGTAGCAAACTCACTAGTTGCATGTGAATGTATGATCAGATTCACTGATGAGTAGAACGATGAGAAGATAGATCATTGCATTGAGAATAGATGTCATTGAAGCAGACTCACTAGTTGCACGTGAACTGATAGGCGAATCGATTCACTGATAGATAGAGTGATGAGAAGATCATTGCATTGACAATGTCATTGAAGCAGACTCACTGAAAGTTTGCTTCTCGAGATAGAGACTTCACGCAGTTCTATGACTGATCTCGTTTGATTGTTCAACAAATTCAAAGAATCTCTTGCGAATCTGAATGAATGATTAATTCGCTGATCTTTGACCTAGTCGAATGATTTCAATCATTTGTTTATACTCGCTGATCAGCGCACGAGTTCAAATCTTTTGTTTATTCTCGCTGAATCAGCTCACAAGAGAAGAAAGATGAGTGCTGCTGCACGAACGCAAGTCGCTAGATCAAAGTCGATAGAGGGTTGAAGAACTACTAGCAGAAGCACTCGAAGAAATCGATGCAGATTATTTCACTTTGTCTGTAATGAAGAAGCATTTATATAATGTTAGAGATCAGCATAGAGCGAGTCATATGAGTGTAAGGTAACGAGTATATAAATGCTAAGAAAGAAAAGTATCTAGAAGAAAAGAATCGACTATCTATATGACTCAGAAGAACATAAGCTAACTCTGAATAAAATTGACTTCGAAACAAGTCTATGCTCTAGCGACGAGCGATCAACGATAGCTCTCAGAATAGTCATCAACATAGTCATCAACATAGCTATCAATGAAGATGATAGCTAGAATTGTAACAGTTGACATAGTTTGAAAAGTCAGTTTTTAGAATAGCTTCTCTGATTGAATCAAAATGCTTCAGAATGAAAACTGTTATCACTTGTTACTTCAGTTCTTCAAAGATCGTTTGATAAATCTCTGTTCATTCAAAGAAATGATCTTTTCGAGTCAACTTTATCATAAGTTGAGCAATCTTTGAAAAGTTCTTTATGAATCATTGATAGAAATTGTAGAAATCAATAAAGATCTGCATATAAGTCAACAATTGAGACATTTTTCAGTTTTGAATCACATCTACTTTTCAAGAATTTATTTGCAAATCATTGATGAATATCAATAGTTCAAGAAATGAGATTTTCTGAATCTTGAATTTGCACTTGTCAATGTTTATCTGTAAATTGACTTCACGAAGCTTTTCTAACATTTCTTTCACATGAGTTTTATGTTCTTTCAATGTCTTACTGTAGATGAGAATATCATTTAAGTATGTCTGACAGAATTTATGCAGACAGTTGAACAATACATCATTGATATAATGTTGAAAGAAAGCAGATTCATTGATCAATTTAAAGAGCATTACTTTATACTTGTAAATGTTGAAAAAAGTAACAAAAGTAGTTAAATCTTCGCTTTCTGAACTCATGTGCAGTTTATTAAACATGATGATAATGTTAAATCAAATCAGATACTTACTGTCTTAAATTCAAGCTAGTACTTCATCTATCAAGAATATTGAATAATAATTTCTTTTGATCAGAGCATTCAGTTTTCAATAATTCATGCAAAAGCAAAGACTATCATCTTTCTTTTTGATAAACAGTATTTGTTAGGGGCCAGCATAGAGCGAGTCATATGGGTGTAATGTAACGAGTATATAAATGCTAAGGAAGAAAAGTATCTAGAAGGGAAGGACCGGCTATCTATATGGCTCAGGAGAACATAAGCTAACCCTGAATAGGGTTGACTTCGGAACAACTCGATAGCCTAGTGACGAGCGACCGGCGATAGTCAGGAACATAGCCATCAACATAGTCATCAACATAGCTACCAACATAGGTGCGTAGCTAGGATCGTAACAGTACCCCCCCCCTTCAACGATTCATGTCCGCATGAATGTATTTTCTTAGCCTTGTGTAGAATCGAAATGCCTATTGTAGCAGGCTAGCTATGTAGAGAGGAATCGACTTGCTCAGCGAAGAGGTCGACTATTGGCTGATGCCATTGAAGCAGGCTCACTAGAAGGGGATCGACTAGCTCAGCGAAGAGGTCGGCTATTGGCTGGTGCCATTGAAGCCGGCTCACTAGAAGGGAACCGACTAGCTCATCGAAGAGGTCGGTTCGGATGATGCCATTGTAGCAGGCTCACTAGTTGCACATGGACGTTTGACCAGGTTCACTGGTGAGTAGGGCGATGTGGGTAGGTATATCATCGCGTTGACGGAAGACGCCTTTGTAGCAGGCTCACTAGTTGCACGTGGACATTTGACCAGGTCCACTGGTAGGTAGGGCGATGTGGGCGAGTAGGCCATCGCATTGAGGGTGCCGTTGAAGCAGGCTCACTGAGGTTTCGGTATAGGAACAAGCTCAAAGGTTTGCTTGTTGTCGAAGGCATTATCGTGCCATTGTAGCAGGCTCACTAGATGCACATGAACGGATAGGCGGATCGGTTCACTGGTGGGTAGAGCGATGAGGGTAGGTGGGTCATCGCATTGACGGTGGGTGCCATTGAAGCAGGCTCACTGTTGAGGTTTGCTCATCGAGGTAGAGACTTCACGCAGTTCTAGACTGGCCTCTTTGGTTGCTCTTTGAGGTAGAGGCTTCACGCAGTCCTATGACTGGCCCCGTTTGAGTGCTCATCAAACTCGAAGAATCCCTTGCGAATTTGAATGAGCGATGTATCCGCTGATCTTTGACCTAGTCGAATGGTTCCAATCGTTTGTTTATACTCGCTGATCAGCGCACGAGTCCGAATCTTTTGTTTATTCTCGCTGAGTCAGCCCACGAGGAAGAAGGGTGAGTGTCTGCACGGTCGCGAGTCGGCTAGACCAAAGTCAATAGTCATGTGAATCGAGCAGAGCAAGTCGATGCAGATTATTTCACTTCGCCTGTAACGAAGGAGCATTTATATAATGTTAGGGGCCAGCATAGAGCGAGTCATATGAGTGTAATGTAACGAGTATATAAATGCTAAGGAAGGAAAGTATCTAGAAGGGAAGGATCGACTATCTATATGGCTCAGGAGAACATAAGCTAACCCTGAATAGGGTTGGCTTCGAAACAACTCGATAGCCTAGTGACGAGCGACCGGCGATAGTCAGGAACATAGCCATCAACATAGTCATCAACATAGCTACCAACATAGATGCGTAGCTAGAATCGTAACAGTATTGATGAAGCAAAAGAAGCTTTGCTGAGTGTGATAAACTTCTTCTTCAAATTCTTTTCTAAATACTCTTTGATCTTCTGCAACTTGTAGCTCAATACGAGATACAATTGACTTCTAGAAGATTGATTCTCTTCTTCTAATTCAATCTTATAATCGTATGATCAATGCAGAGACAACTGTGTTATCTTTTCTTTATCAAAAACATTCAGAAAGTCATGATAAACTATTGAAAGCTTCTTCTTCAGTTCATTTAATGACATGACAGAGATCATTTCATTCAGTTTCGCGAAATCTTCAACTAAGCTAAGCGCTTTGTTGATTTCACTAATGATTAAGAAAAAGATCTTGATCTTCTTATTCTTGACTAAAGTTTGATATGCAACAACTTTGATCATGACAATATTAATGAGTCTCTTTGTCTCAGTTGATTGAAATGAGCAAAGTTGATCAAGATCAACTTGAGTGCTTTGCTTTACTATGAGAGCAAATTCAATGAATTAAGCAGATTCAATGAATCTATTCACTGATTTCTGATTCATGAGTTTCTTCAAGATGATCATTGATGTAATAATTGAATTCAAGTTCTTTTGTTTCATTTTGCAAATTTCGTTTGATTCAGATCTGTGAAATGCTGATTAACTGCTTGCTTTTGAAATAACAGATTTCAATATTCAAATCTTCAACAATGATATTAATTAATTGTTTGCAAAATCTATCAACATTTGATTTCTTTTCAATCAAAGATTTTCAAAGATTATCTTGTGTTGATTTAAATAAGTTATCAATAAAAACATCATTTCATTCTTGTATTCTTGTATCATGATCGATGTATACAGAGCGTATGTAATCAACTTTCAATCAGAAGTTTCATCATATGATTGAATCAACTTTGATTTTGACAGCGATATTGATTGAATATCAAAGCGTTCACATAGTTCTGACATCAAAGATTCATCAATGAAAGTCATGTCAATAACTTCAGTATTTATCAAAGCAAGAGATCTGAATATTGTTAGAAGTCTATCTAGAATGAGTCAGATAAAAGTATCATTTAACTAGAAGATAAATGCTAAGAAAGAAAGATAGCTACAGAAAAAAAGCTGACTACATATGTGTGTTTCTCAGTCAACGTTAGACTCAATAAAGACTAGTCAAGATGACGAAGCGAGAATAAATCTGACAAGACTAGAAGATTGAGTCTGACAAGACTAGAATCGTGACATTACTCTCTCTCTTCAACGATTCATGTTCACATGAATGTATTTTCTGCTCGACTCAATTAATTGCTCAATTATGATTGATTGAATTGTTGATTAGCGCGATTTTTTCAAGTATTGAATATGAAAATCATCAACGATCTTCTGAGCGTTCATAAATTCGTCGTCATCAGCGTTGTATCAATTGAGATCATTATCATAGTCATTTCATTTGACTCTATACTGCAGTCGTCTTTGATATTGACGAGAATTCAATATATCATCGATTTCTCACTCGTTTTCGTCATTTATCACTATTGAATCTGAGAATTCATTCTTTTGATCAGACAAGAAATCGTTGACAACAGAGTGAAGCAGATCAGAATAAAATACATCATGAACATGCATAGACTCTGATAATTTCAGTTTATATAAAGAGTCGACAAGATTTAGATTGATGAAAGAATCGAGCATTTTGTCATTTAGCTTCTTGAAAGATCTCGCTGTAACGATGTTTCTTTCATTCAAAAACATCTTTGATTCAATCTTGTAATTGACTTCTTTTCTATGCTTATTGACTTGTTTCATCATCTGTTCTCATGTTTTAACTAATGACTCGCAAGCAAACTTCAGTGTTTTGTTCATATGTTCAGATATATTCTTGACTTTAGTCATCTGCAAGCGTTCATGAAAACTTTCATATTCAATGACATCGAATTCAAAGCTCATACGAGAATGAAAGTCTTTGTTTAGAAAGAAAGAAATCGAGAAAATGACTGAGAACAGAGCATTATTGTCAACGAACTTAATCATGAGTAGTAGCTTAGCTCAGTTATTCTGCATGTACAAACAGAAGAATCAAAGATATCTTTCAACGTTCTGATTGACTCATTGTTGAGATCGTGCCTAGATCATTCAATCAAAGAGACTCAGAGCTGATATGTATGTATTGTTCTTTAGAGATAGCTATAACAAGACATTAAGAATACAGAAGAGAAAGAGTGCGAGCTCTTCTATAAATAATGGCTTGAGACTGCGCTAGGCTCGATACAGATGTGATGTAATATGTCAGATGTGTTTGTCTAAAAGAATGATGAAAGAAATGAATGAAGAAAGTGCTGAACAACGAGAAGAAGTGCTGAAGATGGCTCGAAGAAGTGCGCTAGGTTCAAACTAGACATAGCATCATGACTTGTTCTAATCAAATTGATTAGAATTAGATCTGAACTCTGATCGATTCAGACATGTTCATAACACTCATTCACTTTGATCATCAATCTGAAAGTGATAAACTGTGAAGAGTTGAAGATGTTACAAATGTGTCAGAGTTGATTAGAACTAGTCGAGATCTAGTCGAGATCTGATCTAGATCTGACTCAAACTTGACTCAAATATGACTCAGCATCTTTTTTCTTTTCTAGCATCTTCTAATCAGCTTCTATTATCTTCTAGACAAACACACTTCTTTGTGTTATGAATGATCAACAGATTTCTATGATAAACATATTTCTTTGTGTCACAAACATCTTTCAAATCAACATCTTTCTTGTGTTTCAACACGTCTTCTTTAAGACTAGCGTTGATCTGAGTAACTATTATATAGAGCGTGTTCTTCTTATCTTTTGTATCTTCTTTCTTCTGTATTCTTAAAGTCTTAGTTATAACTATCTCTATAAATCAAACATTCTAGTCACGCATGCACTCTGATTAGTTTCTAGACACAATCTCAACATTACTTTAAGAATTCATTAATCACATGATACTGATCTCTATACTCATTCAAATTCACTCAACTGACAACGAAACGAGTATAAAGAAATTTGTGTATCTGATGATTGATGACATCTAAAGACAGAACAACATCAAGAAATCAATAAAATCAATGAGAACATATGATTATGTGATTGCTAGAGAATCTATCGCTCAGTCAGTAGCATCAGTTCAAATCGATTAATAGAATCAATGATAAAGAATCTTCATTGATTGCTTAAGAATCACAAAAAAAAACCTCTTAAATCAGCAACACTCTTCTTTGAAGATTAAACACTTTAACAAATGATCTCACTATTTACTATTGAGCATCGTCATTCGCTCGATCATCAAAATCTTCATCATAATTCAATTATCTGTGAATACTCAACTCAATTTCTTCAAGAATAATCAAAGCTTTGATTCAATCATCTACTTCAAGTTATCTTCTCGTCTATTGAAATTTCTTAGAACTGACTTCGTATGAAAACATCGTCAATTCATGTCTCACTCTCAGACACTCGATGAATCTCTGAAAGTCTCTACTCTCTGAAATATAAAAAATGTAAAGCAGCTACAACACTGAGTTAAACAAGATTCAGAAGTTTTTCTAGAAGATCTAAACAATCTTCGAACTCAACGAGATTTAAATGTAGAAGCTTGTGAGCTATTTGATAAAATACTCAGCGAATAGATATGAAAGACTCGTTTCGAGAAAATTGATCAAGCAAAAGAATGATCGAATCTAAATCTTAAAAAGCTTCAAGATCAGCTGATGAAACTACAACATCAACTGCGATTGACTAAAGAAGATACTTCTACTTCTTTCATCATGTTCAATTCATTCAAGCGATTTCAAAAGCTTTTGAATTCATCTCTGTTTATTGATGAAAAAGAATCTATCTGAGATGATTGACAAGAAAAAATTCGCAACAAGCTAGAAATTAACATCAATCATTTTGACAATGACAAAGCTATACTAGTCTACATTCATTCTTGAATCAGCGAAGATGCAGTCAAAGTCATTCTAGTCAGACGTCAGTGAGATTCATTAAACTCTTATTCAACAATCGATGATTTACTAGATGAACTTACTCAGCTTTACAATGATTCTGACAAAGAGACAAACTTTCGAAGAAAATATGCTAATCTCATTCAAGAAAAGAGCAAATTCAGCAACTTCTATTTGATATTTCAATGTCTATTCTTTTATTTAGAGTATTATGAAAAGCAATTGATCGTTGATTTATGAGACAAGATAGTTTATCGTCTTCGTGCAGCTTAAAGTAGTCAGCTGATTCAGTCAGAATCTTTCAATGAAATTTATAGTTATCTGATTTGTTTGAACAATGAGCATCGAGTCATGAATGACATCAAAGAAAAGAAATTCTTGATCAAAGTCAGAAAGCAAGTCATTTTTGCTGAGAAACGAGATTCATTGAATTTCTATAGAAAGATCGAAGTCACTACACTCGTTGATCATTCAAAGTTGTGCGACGTGATTTTAACTAACGTTAAAGACATTGATTTACAAGCTGAAATCTGTTTCATCTGTCACAAATCAGATCATACTTCTAGAGAGTGCTCTGATCGATCGAGAATCAATGCATTAAAAAATAACGAGTTTGATCAATTTACATTGAACTTTGAGTTTGATTCTGATTCAAAAAACTAGTTATCTCTTCTAAAGTCATCAAAGAGATAGAGATCATATCTTTGTGCAGTCAAATCGAAGTTCTATTGAAAGAAAACTATTTTAAGAAGTTATTTCTGATCAATGCTTCTCTTATCTCTCAGAGCAATTCTTTCAGCCTTCGCTCTTTGATAGATAGTGATTTCATTATTTACACGCTGATACATGACAAGCTAGTTGATAAAGTATGTCAGAAACTTGAAATACAATTTATATTACTAGCAAAAGAGAAGTTAATACGAGACTATGATGAAAAGCTAGCTAGAAAGACTATTACTCATAAAATTCTACTCAATCTTACAATTGAAAGTCATAAGAAATTGACTATGTCAATGCTGATAGCTGATATCGAGCATCATAAAGCTATATTGAGCAAACTCTGAATGAACAAAAATGAAATATTATTGAACATGAGACATGATACTATTGTATTCTCTGATCAATTAAATACTTCTATTTCGATTTTTTTGATCTTGTCAAATACAAAGCACTCAAGTTGATCGCGATCAACTTCAATCTCTTCAGCAGCTCACAGCAAGATCTCTAAGATGCTCAAGCACTCAGTTTCATTCTTTCAGAAAGAGTCATTCTTAATTTAAAATATAAGCATCGTTTCTTTTCAAGCACTAGTAAAACGAAAAAAGAAGAATCAGACAAAGATTTTTGCTATGTTCATCAAAGACATCGATAGAGAAATCATCTACAATAATCAATGTGAACTAGATGTCATAAACGTCTTCTTAGTCAATGAAATGACTCAGAATCTAGAAGATGTTAAAGTCAAACTATCATCGAAATATCAGAATTTTCTAGACGTCTTTAATTGAGTTCAAGCAGACAAGCTATTGTCTCATCATTCATATGATCATAAGATAGAGCTTACTAGTGATGCAACGTCATCTTGCTGTCGAGCATATCAAATGTCTCTTTACAAGCTTCAGAAAGTAAAGAAATATCTGAACGAGAATCTTTTCAAAGAATTTATAATCTCTAGCAAAGCTTCATATTTCTCACTCGTTCTGTTCATCTTGAAAGCAAATGAAGATCTACGATTTTGCGTTGACTATCAAAAGCTCAATGCTATTATCAAAAGAAATTGCTATTCTCTATCACTCATAAATGAAGTAATTGACAAAATAGTTGATTGCAAACATCTGACTTGATTGAATATCATTTCAACGTTCAACAAACTACGAATGCACTCTAATAGTGAGAACTACACTATCTTTATTATCACGTTAGAAGTGTATAAATCAAAGATGTTATCTTTCAAACTTATTAATGATTCTGCCTCGTTTCAGCAGTATATGAATGATGTTCTTTGAGACTTTCTAAATGACTTTTGTCAAGTTTATCTGAACGACATTCTGATCTACAGCAAAACTCAACGAAAACATCAACAACATGTCAAAATGATATTAGATCATCTATGAGAAGCTGATTTACAAGTAAATATTCGAAAGTGCAAATTCAACGTAAAAGAAACTGTCTTTTTAGAAGTCATAGTTTCAGAACAGAATCTTTGCATGAATTCTACAAAAGTGAAAGTCATAGTCAACTGAGCTACGTCGATCAACCTAAAAGAAGTTCAGAGCTTCATGAAATTCATTAACTTTTATCATCGTTTCATTAAAGACTTCTTGAAGCTAGTCAAATGATTCACTCAGTTAACTAGAAAGAACATATCTTTTGTATGAAACAAAGTCTGTGTTCAAGCTTTTGATGATCTAAAGAAACAAGTCAGCTCTGTCTCAGTATTACGACATTTCAATTTCAAACAACAAGTTATTCTAGAAATCAATGCATCTGACTACGTCAAAGATGAAATTCTATCACAGTATGATGATGAGAAAGTTTTTCACTCAGTAGCTTTCTACAGCAAGAGCATGATTCTCGCTGAATGCAATTATCATATCTATGACAAGAAATTGCTAGTCATTATTTGATGTTTCAAACATTGAAGACTTGAGCTTGAATGCACTGAACTATTCATTCAGATATTCATTGATCATCAGACTCTGAAGATCTTCATGAAAAATAAACAGTTGACTTGACGTCAAGTCAATTATCTAAACATTTTATTCAAGTTCAACTTTCAGATTATATTTTGATCAGGCAAAATAAACACTAAAGTTGATGCTCTAATCAGAATGTTTCTGATTGACGTTTCTGAATCAACTCAGTGTACTGAAGATCACTATCAGATCATTCTGACACTTGATAGAGTAAATATTCTAACTATCAAATCTGAAGTTGATTTCTATCAGCGAGTAAAAGATATCAACAAGACAAATGAGCTTTGCAATGAGTATAAACAAGCTATAAGAGAAAACAAGCTCAAGCTACATAGCACTGAATTGAAGCATTGCAAGATCATTGACGACGTTCTGTTCAGAAAAAACCTACTATGAATTTCTGAGAAAATGCATGCGAAATTGCTAAAGAAAATTCATGATCAGTCTTTCATCTTTCATTCTGACAATCGAAGAACTATTGATCTAGTTCAACGTTTCTACTATTGATCAAATTATCAAGCAACAATTAGACGTTACATTTGAAACTGTCATGCTTGTCAATGAAGTAAGACATCTAAAGATAGTATCAATGAACTTCTTCATTCTCTTTCGATTTTACAGAAACGCTGAAAAGATATAGCTATGAACTTCATCACTGAGCTATCTTTATTGAAAGATTATAACATCATTTGCACAATCATATGTCATCTCATCAAGAAACGTCACTATGTCTTCTGTCATTGAAAAGACGATGACATCTCAGTCGAAGAAATGATTTGAATCATGCTATGAAACGTTTATTGACTTCATGATCTATTTAGTTCTATTGTTTTGAACAAAGACTTTCAATTCATATCAATCATGTGACAAAGTCTTTGCAAATGATTAAGAATTACAGCTAGTTTATTAACAGTTTATCATTCTGAAATTGATGATCAATTGAAATGAGTTAATCAAGATGTTGAACGCAAATTAAGAATCTACTGTAACTACATGCAGAACAACTGAGCAAAATGACTTTCAATAATGAAATTCAGCGAAAATTTCAATATCTTCTTGATCATCTCAATGATTTCATTCTACTTTAATAAAGAATTTCATTCTTGAATGAGTTTCAATTCAGATACAACTGATTACAAGATAACTTGCAAACGTTTTGAAGCTAAAAAAGTCAACAATATTATCATTCAAATGAAAGAACTTCTTGCTGTGAAACAACGAGATCTTTTTACGTAAAACTGCGTAGTAAAAGATAACAAGATAGCACTCTATTGATGATAGAATTAATTGCTAAGAAATGAAAGTGAAAGCTTGCAGAGTTTTCATCTTCTGTCAAGTCACTACTTCTATTCACTCGCTAGTTTCTTTGATCTAATCTCGTGAGCTAGTCTTGCAGACATGCATTGTTCATAATTGATGAGATGCATTCTCACAACTGCATTTTCTCTTAAAGACTCAATCTCTGAATCTTCATAGCATTGTATTGTCTTCTTGTAGCTGATAGCATAATCATGACTTCTTCAGCGCTTTAACATCTGTATAAAAATGTCGTGATTGAACATGCTAACAAGCATAAACAGAGCTAGTGCAAGATTGTTGATATCAACTCTTCAGCTTTGCTTTTTTTCTTTCTTTCTTTTCTTCTTGTTTCGTCTCAGCATACTCTTTCATGAGTACTGTTCTTTGAAACTGACGAAGCATGAAATCTGCTATACTTATCTTGCATAGCTTGCAACTCATGATATGAGCTTCTTTCATTGCAGCATTGTTGTGATGCAAGTTAGCTCATGAGTTAACATGAATGACATAGCAGTATCAACATCATCATCATCATCATCATCATGATAAGTAGCAGCATTCGCGCTCACTGAGATCATGCTAACATGCTTGCGAAGTCTGCTCATTTTCTTGAGATGTACATTCTTCATCACGTTGTTGTCGCTGCAACGTTTGTCACGTCTGCTTCTTCTGCTTTTCTTGCGTCTTCTATGTTGAAGACTGAGCTCACGACTCTTGATATGCATATTTATTTCTGCGTGTTTCAATAATTGCTGATGCATGATAGATTGTAGTGATCAGACAATCTGATGCTGTCGCTGCGTTCATCGTCTGAGCGCAGCGACGATTCACATGTGTCGTGTTCTCATCGAGCGTGCTCGCAAATGCAAGCATTGCTTCGTGAGAAAGCACAATTGCATGATGAACTCAGTCTCGCGTCATCTTCAGCTGTTGATGCATCATGCTGCGCAAGCGATGAATCATCATCTCAACGTTTGCATCAAGACTCATCTCGCTCTTCATCTTCAACAATGAGAGAGTGCGTGACTTTTCTTTTAATCATGTGAAATTGTATTTAACAGTTGAGTAGAGACTCTCGTCTTTCTCATTCTCATCACTTCTCATTATTATTACGTTGCTTTGTCTTCATCTTGTAAGTGTTGACTGAAGCAAGCAGTGTGTGATGAGATTCACTGATGAATAAATAGCTTTCTTCTTCACTTCAATGTTCTCGCTTGCAGTCATTGATTGCTTCTTTTCTTTGCTCTTTTGCAACGTTTATCATCTTTTTTTTAGAAGACATATGTTGCATGAGATTTTGTAATTGTAGTTTAATATCAACTTCTTAAACTTGTGTCTTTGCGCTTTTGATATTCTTTCAATCGTGATTCTTATGTGATCTGTCTCTCTTTTTTCTTTTTGACTTCTTTGTAGTTGACTGATGTACTTGTCTTTCTATCTCATAATTCTCAATGATTTTCTTTGCATTGCTAAGATTTTTCATTGATTTTCAGAAGTTTTCATAGAAAGACAAATCAGCTCATTGAACTAGATACTCAATCTTTTCTTTCTTGATTCACTGATCAAGTATCTTCTTTATCTTTTATTTCTCTTCTTCTTTTATGAGAATGATCTGCAACTTTGAATTCTTGTCACGCAAGTGTCAGAATTTCAATAAAAAGACATGAAAGATCAAGTGAATTGCATCATATTTCTCAGATAGTTCAAGCTTATACGCTTGCATGTTGATCTTCTTCAATATTCTGAATGATCTCAATTGTTTGTGATCAATCTTTTTCTTTGAACGAAGTGTATAAATGTTTATACTTTGCAGAAGCACTTTGTCTTTCATTTGAAAGCTTGCAGCTTTATGATGAGCATTATAATACTTTGCTTGCTGCTTTGCTACTCACTTTCATAGTTTCATTAGATGTTCTCTGATACTTCGTAGTCATTCTGCTCACTTCATAGTCAAGAATGTCTTTTTCTTTAAAATTCTGTTCTCAGATGTCTCTGCAAAGCTTGCAATGTATTTCTTTAGAAGTTCATGTGAAGTTTTTTTGATACTAGCGTGTACGTTGTTGTTATATGCAAACGTCGTCATTGACAAAAACTTTGATCAGTTATTCATCTTGTAATTGAAATACACTTGCAGATAGTGCTCAAGCATCTGATTCTATCTTTCTGTTTGATCGTTGATTTGCAAATAAAATGCAATGCTTAGCTTTTGCTTCACTTCAAGATGTCAACATAGAGTGATTCAGAAATAACTGATGAACAGTGAGTCTCGATTCAATATAATGCTTTGCATCATTTCATGATGAGATATGAATTCTCGTCATAGCAGATTTGCAAGTCTCTTGACATTCAAATCTTTGATCGTCAAAATATAAATTGCGTGCTTGATCAACTTATCTATTATTATCAATATAGCATCGCTTGTTTTTTCGATGTATGAATTCTTTGCAGAGAACATGTCTGTTATGAAATTCATGATCATCATGTGAAATGAATTTATGTTCTCTGATGATATAGACATCAGCTTCTCATAGAGCTTATGATGATGCACTTGCACTCGCTGACAATCTGAACAGATGCAAACATATTTCATCATCTCTTTGAGCATTTTCAATCAGTAATATTTTCTTCTTATTGCAGTCTTGATACAAGTGTGTGCAAAATGATCTGCTTTGAAATCGTCATGATTCATACACAGAATCTCATTTCTTGTAGCAGAGTCATTGAATACATAGACTGCAAGATCACGACGTAGCAGTTCATCATTTCTCATACTTCATTTTGAAAGCTCATTCTTTCTAGATGCAAATCATTGACATCACTTCTCATTTGCAATAAAGACGTCTCTTTGTTGTAACTTCAGCAGTCACGCAGTCATTGATTCACTCATCTTCAAATAGAATTTCTTCGACTTCATAATCTGATGAATCAGAAGTTAAAACAATGCAATGTCTAGAATTCTGCAAAATCTGATGAGTACTTTCTTATTTAAGCACATGACTTGAGTATCTGCAATGACTATGTCATTCAGTTGCATCGTCAATGCTGCGAGTTTGATTGCTATCAAAACTTCTTCATTCTTTAGCAGCTCAGATTGACATTTCTGATTGCGAAGTTTGTTTCGCAGAGTAGATAGAAAATAATCATTATTCTTCTTGCTATCATTCAATTTCATGATGTCAAGTCTTCTTGATGATGCATTCACAGAGTTTAATTTGTCTCTGTGATATTCTATATGAAAGTCAAACGCAGCTAATTTCTCAGCTCAGCGCATCTGTCGTACGTTGAGCTTCTTCATCATCATAAAGTAACGAAGATTATTGTGATCTGTTATCACACATATGAATCACTTGCTACTTTGAAGATAGTGTTGTCCGTTCTTAAAATTAAGAACTATAGCATACAGCTCTTTATCATGCATATCTCATCGTACTTCAGCTTCTTTGAACTTATAACTATAGTATGCAATGAGATGTCATTGATCAGTCTTGTTCTTCTGACTAAGCACATCTTCGACTTCGCGATTTGATGCATTGATCTTCATGCAAAGATCTGCATTTCAATCATAGTGTTTCAAAATGAGAGCATTGACAAAGATTGCTTTCAATCTTTCAAAAGCTTTTCTTACTTTCAACATCATTGCAAAAAGCAAATGCATTGCTTTCTTCTTTGCATTCTTGATTAAATCTGTTAAGAGCATGATGATTTGAAAGAACTCTTTTATAAATTGTTGATAAAATCTTGCAAATTTCAAGAATACAAGAATGTTCTTCACAGACTTAAGCTCAGATCAGCTAGTGATTACGTCAATATAAAACTGTTTCATCTGAATATCTCTTCGTTTTATCACGAATTTCAGAAAGATAACTTTGCTATGATTAAAAGTGCATTTTGACAGCTTGATATACAGTCAATATTTCAGTAGCGTGCAAAGAATCTTGCACACATGCTCTCAATGCTGCTTTTTCGTCTCAGAGTATACTAAGACATCATTCAGATATATCACGCAGCAAATATTCATGAATGACTTAAGCGTGTGAGTTACATAGAACTGAAAGATTGCAAAAGCATTTGTCAGTTCAAAGAGCATCATCTGATATTCAAACTGATTGTAGCATGTATGAAAAGTCATTTTTCATTCATTGCTCTTGCAAATTTGAATGCAATGATAAACGTTGCAAATATCAATTTTGATAAAGTGTCTTGCATGAGCAAAGTGATTCAGCGTTTCAGACAGTAGAGACAATGAGTAATTGTTCTTTACTGTTATTTCATTGAGATCATAATAGTTTACGCATAAATGAAGACTTTCATTCGACTTCTTTACAAACAACACAGATGCTTCTGCAAAACTACTTGATGAATGAATTCATTTCTTTTTTAGCGCGCTGTCTAGATAGTTTCGTATCACAGCAAACTCATCTCATGTCATCTTATAAATAGACTTGATGCAAGACATTTTGCTCTTCATCAGATCAATGAAGTGTTTTATCTGATCATGCATGTTCAGACTATCAGAAAGAATCTCAGAAAACACTTTCTTGAGATCTTAAATAGCAAAGAATATCTTTGATTCTTTCACTTGAAGTGCATTGCATCTTGCAGTCTGACAATCTGCATTCTATGATAAGTCATCTATAGATAGCAGCTGATAAAGCAGAGCTACATAAGTCTCTTCTCTTTTCTTAGTTGCAAGCATTGTCAGCTCGACAAATTTTGATATCTTGCACAGACTAACTTGTATTTGCTTTGCACGCTGAGCACTGTTTCTTCGATATGATCAACAATGCTTGCGTCAGCGAATATTCAAGTTGATCTTATCTAATCATGAATAGTCAAGAATCATATTATATTCTTGCATGTTCACAGCATGAAACTCAATGTTTCAGCTCTTGCAAACTTTCTTGTGATTAATCAACTCAATATTGATCTGATGCATATTATAGCAGAGAATGCAACAATTATCAATCATCTGAATCTGTTTCAGAGTCACATGATTCTTCAATAACTCATGCTCTTTTATTCATGATTGCAATATAAAATTTCGCTCGATCTCAGAGTTAATAAGACAATAAGCTTCGCGCATTCTCTCAGAGACATTTGTCAATACTGATATCATCAATGCATGTGACAATCATCTTTTCATAGTTATATTTAATAATTTGATGATGAACATCAGACTTTCTCTTTTCTCATCTCTTCATTCTGATTGCAAGTCTCTTGTCTGAATGTGTAATTGAGACACATCAAATTATCAATCTTATGTCTCATCTTCTTGCATGATCAGCACATAAGATTGAATAAAGCAGCATCTTGCTTGAACTCATTGAACTTGAGTGTTGCATCGTCTTTAGACTGCGTGCTTGAAGCAGAGAACTTCAAATTCTTCGTTGCAGCAACAGACTTCATCTTTTCATGCAAGAATTAAAAACTCTTCTGAGACATTATACTCTCACTTTGCTGCGAATGTAGCTTCGACAATGTGTCAGTGTCTTGCAGATGCAAGTCAATGTCTATAAGATGCTTTAGCAGATCGACATAATTGATAGAGATGTATGAAATGAAGATTCAGCTTGACTGAAGACTATCAACAAGTGAAGATGACTGCTAGTTGACTTGACTTGATCAATGTCGATTGTTAGAGAACAAGAAGATTAAGCAGAAAAAAGAGAATAAATAGATCGTTTCTTTTTCTGTTTTTCTCATCATCTCTTTCTGTTTCTTCATTTCTTAGAATTCAGTCAGAAATGCACTTTTGCATCTGCTACTGTTACGAAGCATGTCGACGTTAAATAGAATCTAGTCAATAGACTCTAGAAATTTCGATATGTGAACAAGAAACAACAATGTTCTGAATTGAAATATGCTGAAACATTTCATCTATTCGAGCTCTAGCAAATCGACTACTTCGTTTCTTTGTTCGCTTTACTATAAATACAGCTTGAAACTGTCTTCTTTCTTCTGTATTCTTAGTTTTCTAGTTAGAGCTATCTCTATTGATCAAACATTCTATTCAGCTACACACTATCTCGCTGCAGTGTGATTAGATTCTAGACATGATTTCAACATTAAACTAAGAATTCGTTAACTCTACGATACAAGTATCAATATTCATTTAAGTCACTCGACTGACAACGAAACGAGTATAAAGAAATTTGTGTATCTGATGATCGACGACATCGAAAGACAGAACAACATCAAGAAATCAATAGAATCAATGAGAACATATGATCGTGTGATTGCTAGAGAATTTATCGCTCAGTCAGTAACATCAGTTCAAATCGATCAATAGAATCAACGAAAACATATGATCATTAATTGCTAGAGAATCACAAATCTCTTTCTTTTCTTCTCAAAAGCTTGTGAATCAGTCGAGTCAAAATAATCTGTGTCATCAAATTCGATTCAACTCGATTCAAATTCAGATCAATTTAGTGAGTCTGTTACAAAGACAAGTCAATAGTCGATCTCTTTGATGAGCTAGTCGATTTTCTTCTAGTGAGTCTGCTACAAAGATGCTGTCAATGCGATGATCTATCTACTCAAATTGCTCTATCTATTCATATCTCGCACTTTCACTCATTCTTCGCTTAATACTAGTCAGTCATGTAACTTGATCAGTCATACAACTCGAAAATTCGAATATTTGACCTATCATCTTCAAAAATTCACCAACTTTCAATCACATGACTGCTACTTACGCTATCATCGAGAGTTGCATTCAGAAGACTATTGACGTCATAAACATGTATGATAATTCTAATCAAGTCGAAATTACGCGCGAATTTGATGTTTTGATGCAAAGACTACAATTCAGACTGAAAGATCATTCATCAGCATCAGCAATACAAGAACTGCATAACAGAGCTTTAAAATCTGATCAGAAGTTAGCTTTGCATACATACATAAAGAGATTGAACGAATTGAGTCTATCAGCACGACTGAATCTGATTGAATCAGCTGATAATCTTCTACTGCGTCAGAATAGTCTCTGAGCATCATTAGATCTCAAATAAATCAAGCGATGACTAGATCATCAATTGAATCTTCATAAAGCTAAACGAAAGTCTTTGACAGCTGCACGAAAGAATGCACATGATGAGAAGCTTCTGAAGAGTTATTTTGATGCTTATGACGAGATGATTAAGCAATACGACATGACGAAGAAGAATACATGAAATTTCGACGAAATCAAATATCGTATGAGCATTGTGTCAGAATCGTGCCTAGATGATACAATCAATGAAGATCAGAGTTGATAGTGCTTGATCTTTAAAGATAGCTATAACTGAATATTAAGAATACAGAAGAAGATTGATACAAGAGCTTCTATTTATGTAATGTTCAGAGACTGCGCTAGACTTGAAAGAAATGTGTTTATAACATGAAAAGAAGATGATGTAGATGAACAAGATGTTGAGAAAGAAAAAGAATGTTGAGTCATATCTGAGTCAAACCTGAGTCAGATCTAGATCAGATCTCAACTAGATCGTTGACTAGTTCTAATCAGTCTTGATACACTCGTAACACATTGCACGTTCTGACTGAATCATTACAGTAGATTCAGTACAAAGAATATACATGTTGAACTCAGATAACAGAGAATTCTGTATCATCATTGAGTGTATTAACGATACTGGCAAAGATATTTCATCAATGCTTATTCTTCAGAAAGTCAATCTATTGTTCTTTCATTTCAACAACGATATCGATGACGAGATGATTTTCACTACATCGAATACAGATTATTCAAATGACTGAATATTACTGCAGTGAATTAAACATTTTGATCACTACAGTCAATGATATCAACGAGATGCATGAAGACTACTCGTAATGAATGACTACGAATCTCATCATACACGCGAATTTCTATTCTACTGTGAGAATCACAAGATCATATCTTTCGACTTATCTTTGCATACTACTCATCTGCTTCAGTCGCTGAATGTATGTGTTTTTCAGTTTCTGAAACACTGACATTCAAAAGTCATTAACGAAGCGATTCAAATAAGTGACGAGATCTTCATCAAAATCAAATTTCTGACTGCTTTCAACGAGTTCAGAAGTAAAGTCTTTAAGAAAACTACTATACATTCGACTTGAAAGCAAACTGATCTAAATTTCTTTGATTCTAATGCAATTCTGAATAAGATGCAAGAAACTTAATTCTCAGCTCGTTCTATTACATCATCTACGACGAAATCACTCAATGTCTGAAAGACTATCTCTACTACTAGATTACAGCTGAGAAGACAACAAGTCAATCTACTTTGCGTTGACTATGAACTCAAGCTTCATCAGAAGCTATTCAAATATACGAAAGAAGTCAATGCAATGACTTGTAAAATTGAGCTACTGAAGAATAAGCTAGATCGAACACAGTCAACTCAGAATGCTTAAAATGCATGCAAAAAGCAGTCTGATAAGATTCTTCAATCAGAAGATCTACTTTATATCAAAGATGCTTAAACTATGACTCAAGATAGAGTACAAGTAGAAGAATCAAGGCAACGAACTCGCGATGAGCGTGAAGAAAAACGCTATATCAATAATCTAAAGAAGATCTACAAGACTACTAAATCTCATAGAATGAAGCTTCTAAAGCAGCGCGAAGCTATGTGAAAGCGTTGAAAGCGTGTAATGAGTGAATTGCTCACTATGTATATGAATGTAGAAGATATATGAATTTTCAAGTTGTATGACTGGTCGAATTACATGACTGACTAGTACTAAGCGAAGAATGAGTGAAAGTGCAAGATATGAATATCAGTGAATCGATTTATCTTGTGTTTCTGTGTCAACTAGTGAGTCTGCTTCAATGACACGATCAGAATCAATCTCTTCAATGAGCTAGTCGATTCTCTTCTAGTGAGTCTGTTACAAAGACGCTGTCAATGCAATGATTTATCTACTCACATCACTTTATCTATCAGTGAATCGATCTATCTCGTGTTTCTGTGTCAACTAGTGAGCCTGCTTCAATGACATGATCAGAATTGATCTCTTCGATGAGCTAGTCGATTTTCTTCTAGTGAGTCTGCTACAAAAACGCTGTCAATGCGATGATCTATCTACTCACATTGCTCTATCTATCAGTGAATCGATCTACCTCGTGTTTCTACGTCAAATAGTGAGTTTGCTACAATGATTGTTCTTTTCTTCTCATAGTGAGTCTGCTACAATAGACATTTCGATGATCTGAAAGATCAATAGAAAGATTGGTAGAAAGACGAGCGTCGAGCTCTACGTTAGTGCTATGAACTACATTACAAGTCATAGAAACATGACTTTTAAAGAGAAGAAAGTAATGTTACGAAGCGTGTTGACGTTGAATAGAGTCTAGTCAATAGATTCTAGAAATTTCAATATGTGAACAAGAAACAATGATGTTTTGAATCGAAATATGCTGAAACATTTCATCTATTCAAGCTCTAGCAAATCAACTACTTCGTCTCTTTGTTCGCTCTACTATAGATACAGCTTGAAACTGTCTTCTTTCTTCTGTATTCTTAGTTTTCTAGTTAAAGCTATCTCTATTGATCAAACATTTTATTCAGCTACGCACTATCTCGCTGCAGTGTGATTAGATTCTAGACATGATTTCAACAGCTACTCACTTTGCTACTCACTTTGCTACTCACTTTGCTACTCACTTTGCTACTCACTTTGCTACTCACTTTGCTACTCACTTTGTCATTCACACTGCTACTCACTGCTATCACTGCTACTTATCGCTGTCATCGCTACTCACTGCTGTCATCGCTACTCACTGCTGTCATCGCTACTCATTGCTGTCACTGCTATCTCATTTGCTTCACTACTGTCATCACTATCGATGATTGCTTCTACTTGTTATCAGAGTCACGTCAACGTCAACGTTGCTATCGCTGTCAGCAGAAGACAAAGTCATTGTTGCTTCTTCTTTTCTTATGTGTCTTGCTCTCGCTCATTTGCATCATCATCATCACTCTCGTTGAATTCATCTGCTTCTTCAAGTTTTTCTTCTTTGAATGTTTTCTTGAAAGAAATCAACTTGAAACAAACTGTTGAAACATCAACTACTTTCGTCATGCAACAGAGAATTAAGAACGTTCATCAAGCAAATATGAAACGCAAGCTGAAACAGAAGCTTCAACGACTAGAAGCTCAAAGTACAGCGCTGAATCAGTCGAGAAACAACTCAGTGATAGAGAACTCTATCAGTCAAACATCAGATACTATTCTTTCAAGTGATTCTTGCATTTAAATAATAATATCTCGCTATCTCTTTATTGATATCATTCAACTAACTTTCATCTTCAAAAATGAATTTTGAGCTGTCAATATCTTCAAGCTGATCAACAATTATATATTAAATTCAATCAACAAGCAAGATCTGCAATTGTTATGAATCGACGAGCTTCAAGCTCATGATGATGATGTCACTCAGCAGAATCTCAAGAACATAATTTTCTTTCTACGCTGTCTAGAAGTATATAATCAATGTTTCATTGAGATGATCAATGATCAATTGAGACATTCTCTGCAAGCAAGCTTAGCTTGATACATTGACTATCTGCAGAAGCTTCATCTGCATTACATATTTGAATCTCTGCAAATCTTTCACTTTCACTTTCATGAGATTTGCATGATAAAAGAAGTCAATGATTCAAACGAGTGATACAATGCTGAAAATGAACTTGTTGATTAAGCATTGATAAAGAAAACATCTGCTATCGCTTCTCAGACGAAATATCAGAGTCAGAGAGTCAGAAAACAGTCAAGCACAGAGTTCTCAATATGCAACAAGTTCAACGACGACAGCTACATTTATTCTAGTTGCACATATCAACATATCTGCAACGAATGTGATGAAACTCACGCTGCTATCAATTGCAAAACATCGAATTCAAACAGTTAATTGATCATCAAAAGAAAGTGACGTTGAATTTTGATCTTGCTGATATCAATATTGAAATTCTTTTCATATCAGCTCATGAAGATCGACGAGATTTCTCTAGCGCGCAGAGATTCTCTAGATGCGAGCGCATGATAAACACAGCTAGTCGAACATTCTGATCGTAGATATGTTCAAACATTGCTGTTTATCATTGAACATGAAGCTAAAATTGAATATCAAAGTCTCGATCAACTGATTTTGAGCAAGAATCTTTTCTCGACAAATGAAGCATCAAATATGTTAGAAATCAGCATAGAGCGAGTCAATATGAATGTCATTTAACTAGAAGATAAATGCTAAGAAAGAAAGATAGCTACAGAAAAGAAGCTGACTACATATGTGTGTTTCTCAGTCGACGCTAGACTCAATAGAGACTAGTCAAGATGACGAAGTGAGAATAAATCTGACAAGACTAGAATCGTGATATTACTCTTCTTCTTCAACGATTCATGTTCGCATGAATGTATTTTCTGCTCGATTCGATTGATTGCTCAATCATGATTTCACAGACTCAGACTCATTAAATTCTGATTGACTGAATAGTCGAAAGCGCTTTTAGCGCGATTTGTTTGAATATCAAATATGAAAATCGTCAACTATCTTCTGAGCGTTCATAAATTCATCGTCATCAGCGTTGTATCAATTGAGATCATTGTCATAGTCATTTCATTTGACTCTATACTGAAGTCATCTTCGATATCGACGAGAATTCAATATATCGTCGATTTCTCATTTGTCTTCGTCGTTTATCACTATTGAATCTGAGAGTTCGTTCTTTTGATCAGACAAGAAATCGTTGATGACAGAGCGAAGCAGATCAGAATGAAATACATCATGAACATGCATAGACTTTGATAATTTCAGTTTATATGAAGAGTCGATGAAATCTAAATTGATGAAAGAATCGAGCATTTTGTCATCTAGCTTCTTGAAAGATCTCGCTGTAACAATGTTTCTTTCATTCAGAAACATCTTTGATTCGATCTTGTAATCAACTTCTTTTCTATGCTTATTGACTTGTTTCATCATTTGTTTTCATGTTTTGACTAGCGACTCACGAGCAAACTTCAGTGTTTTGTTCATATGTTCAGATGTATTCTCGACTTTAGTCATCTGCAAGCGTTCATGAAAACTTTCATATTCGCTGACATCGAGTTCAAAGCTCATACGAGAATGAAAGTCTTTGTTTAGAAAGAAAGAAATCGAGAAGATGACTGAGAACAGAGCATTATTGTCAACGAACTCAATCATGAGTAGTAGCTTAGCTCAGTCATTCTGCATGTACAAACAGAAAGATCAAAAATATCTTTCGATGTTCTGATTGACTCGTTCACTTTGATCATTAATTTGAGAGTGATAGACAGTGAATAATCAAAGATTAATGCTCAGTCTTTTGCAAAGAAACTTTCATAGAATGAAGATAAATTGAGAATCTCAGTTCGAAACAATGAAATCAAGTAAATCATGTATTCAATATATTCACTGAAGCATTAGCTCAGCTGTTTTTTTTGCTGTGATTTCTTCGTCATCAGTAGAACAAGAGATATAGTGTCGTTTCTTTGTCAGTCTACATATCACTGTTAGTATGATGTTTTTGTCTTTCGAAAAAGATAAGTCGATGATGAAATTCATGACTATGTTCTTTCATTGCTGTTCAAGTATGAGTAGAGAATGTAGTAGTTCATTGAATTTATCTTGAGAAGTCTTTGATCGCTGATAAATGTAGCAGTTTCAAATATATTGATCTATTGTCTTTCGCATTGAAGATCAATAGTAGTATCTTCTTATGATCTCTATCGTTCTGAGAATTTCGAAATGATCAATAGAAGATTGATCATGAACTTCTTGAATTAGCTTCATTTGAAGATGCTCATCAAAGAGAACTCATAGAAAATTACTTTGATATAGTATTTCGTTCTGAACTCGACAATCTTTTAATTTAGTATCTTCGTATTGAGCTTCATCTTTTAATACAACTTCACGAAGTAGAATACAATTCTCGTTGATTCTGTTAACTTCTAGAATCAATCGATAAATTGATTCATCGTTCTCTTTCTCTTCTAGATCAGCGATTTTCATTCGATTCAACGTGAGAATTGTAGTTCGCTGATAGTGACATCATTCATTCTCAAGACTTCTAGAAACTGAATAGACTTGACGAGTCAATACATCGACTTTGATGTTTTGTTTGTCTGAGTGATACATGATTTTGAAGTTGAAGTCAACGAGCTTTTATACTCAGCGCATTTGACGTCTACTTAGCTCTTTATCTTTCATTAATGACGTTAAAGCTTGATGATCAGTGAACATCTTGATGAATAACTCAGTCAATTTCAGCTCAGATCATCAATGCTTGAAGACACGAATGATTGCTAGTAATTTCTTGTCATAGATCTCGTAATTGCACTCAACGAGACTCAGATTCTTGCTGTAGTAAATCATCGAGTGCAATGTTTCTTCGTCATCATACTGAGAAAGTATGTCATCGTTGACGTAGTTGAATGAGTCTGTTTCAAGAATAGTCTTTCTATTCTGATCAAAATGACGAAGAATAGAGACTTCAGTCATTCATTTCTTCATATGATCAAAGATTGTTTGACAAGCTTGATTTCATTCAAATATCATCTTTTTTTGAGTTAGTTGAATCAGAGAATGAACAATCTTCAAAAAGTTCTTTATAAAGCGTCGATAGAAATTGCAGAAGTCAATGAAGAACTGCATCTGAGTGAGATTTGTAGAAGTAGATCATTCAACTACTGCTTGTACTTTTCTGAGATTCATTTTTAGTTTTTTGATAAATAGCAATAGTCTCAGAAAGAAGATCTTCTGAACATGAAACTTGCATTTGTTTATATTCATCTGTAAATCAATCTCTCGTAGTCTATATAAAACTAGTCGTACATGTTTCTTATGTTTCTTCAATGTTTTGCTGTAAATGATAATGTCATCTAGATAAATTTGACAAAACTGATGTAAATAATTAAACAGCACGTCGTTCATATAGTGTTGATAGAAAGTCGAGTCGTTGATTAATTTGAAAGACATCACGTGATATTTGTAGAAATCAAAAGAGATAATAAAGATAGTCAAATCTTCGCTTCTTGAATGCATGTGTAGTTTGTTGAAGATGACTATTATATTCAATTGAGTCAGATACTTGCTATCTTGAATACGAGCGAGAGTTTCGTTTATTAAAAATAGAAAGTAGCGATCTCGTTTGATCAAAGCATTGAGCTTTCTATAATCAATGCAGAAACGCAGACTATCATCTTTCTTTTCGATGAATAGTATGAGCGAAGCGTATGAGATCGAGCTAAAAGATATAAAGCTCTTATTCAGATATTTAATCAGATAATTCTTCATCTTTTGAAGCTTGTAGTCAGACATATGATAGAGACAACTTCAAGAAGATGTTCTTTCGTCAATCAACTCAATTTTATGATCATAGAAGCAATGAAAGAGTAGTTGATCAGTCATTGCTCAATTAAACACGTCTAGATAGTCATGATATTTCGAAGAAAGCTTAGCTTTGACTTTTTTCAAAATCTCTTCATGTAAAAGCTCTTGTAGATTTACATCTTTGAATGTATTTCTAGCTGTTTTTAGAAGTCAATCAATTTTCGTGACAATGATCGCGAAAGTAGTCACATTCAATCATTTGACTAGTGATTTATATGCTGCAGCTTCTATCATTGCTATGTTCATTGAATCAAAAGATGAAGCGAAGTTGACTGAACTAAATGATTTCACGATTCTACTGAATGAAGATGACTTCTCGCTGAGTTGAGTGATGACAGAAGAGATAAATTTCTTTAGTATTTGAGTAGAGATTGAACTTTTCTGTTCTATTGCAATTTTCTTGCTTGAAAGAACAGTTGAATGAGCTTTGATAAAAGCTTTGATATGAGCTTCGAAACTAGAAAATTGAAGATGATCATCTTTCATATCAATAGTCACTTTGATCTTGTTCATTCATGTTTTTTCAAGAATCATCTGATGTTGATTTAATCAAGTGATTAGCATAGAAGTGAAATGTTTCATATGATCTTGAACAGTTAGATTTGAATAAATTGCATGAGTAATGAGCTTTTTTACATAATGATCATCGAATTCTCTTATTGATTTGAGCTTGATTAAAGATAAAGATTCAATTTGCAAATGATCACAAACATTCTGCGCGATTAATTCATTAATGAATGAATAGTCAGCTGCTTCAGTGTCAATCAATGATTTTAATGAGTAACTAATTTCATTGCTAGATAGTACACATTCAATAGTCAAAGATTTCGAAGCAAAGAGATCATTTGAGCTGCTTGTTGTTGAAGAAATTAACACATCTTTCATCACGTCTTTAATGAAAGTCACTAGTTTTTTGTCTCATTCTTCAATTTCTCTGTAAATAATTTCTTCTCTTCTTTCAACATGATGATCTCATTGAGACAAGAAATGAATGCACGAGATGTTGAAGTACTAGTCTTCAGCTGAGAGCAGTTCTTTGAAAGATGACTTGATACTTTGCAGTTGAAGCAGATGATTGATATTCTTGATCATTCAGATTTGAGAATGAAAAAAGTAGCAAGTTGAACATAACTAATAGTCAAGACTGATGCTGATGTCTGTTAGAGATCAGCATAGAGCGAGTCATATGAGTGTAAGATAACGAGTATATAAATGCTAAGAAAGAAAAGTATCTAGAAGAGAAGAGTCGATTATCTATATGACTCAGAGAAACATAAGCTAACTCTGAATAGAATTGACTTTGAAACAATTCGATAGTCTAGTGACGAGCGATCGACGATAGTCATGAACATAGTCATTGACATAGTCATCAACATAGCTATCAACATAGATGCGTAGCTAGAATCGTAATAGTACTTCTCTTCTTCAACGATTCATGTTTGCATGAATGTATTTTCTTAGTCTTGTGTAGAATCGAAATGTCTATTGTAGCAGACTCACTATGCAAGGTAGAAGTGTCATTGAAGCAGACTCACTAGTTGCACAGAA
>JAABUS010002637.1_pt1 | contig 33226 bp, 28 predicted proteins | sample 5560161 | NCBI WGS metagenome assembly JAABUS01 (sample SAMN10711885, study PRJNA513376) | rock metagenome | isolation source: Antarctica rocks | place: Antarctica: Victoria Land, Trio Nunatak nord | collected 2016-01-04 | reverse complement strand
TAGAGATCAGCAGCGGACCACGCATCAGGCAGGGACAGGGCGTTCATCGGACATCACCTCCGCCGCCATGATACCCCGACGTATCACCCAAAACCAGTATAATACCTTGGAGATGCCCGAGAGAAACTAACGGAACCGCAGAGACGCAAAGCAACGCGAAGGGGGCTTGAACACGGAGCACACGGAGCATACAGAGGGCATAGAGGAAAAAAGAGGATTGCTTCGTGTTCTCTGTGAACTCTGCGCCCTCTGTGTTAAGACTGGTCCCTCTTCGCGTCCTTTACGTCGATTCGGTTTCAGCCCGCGCGTTATTGCGTTTTGTCTTTGATCGCCTGCTCGCGGGCGCGCTCCGCCTTGTAGAACTTCTTGTCCTTCGGGATTGGCTTCGCCTCTTCGCGCGCCCGCTCCGCCATCATGATGGCGGATGCGTCGTTAAGTTGCTCCTCGAGCAGTGCGAGGTCGTTGTAGATGCCGCTGTTCTTGTGCGCCTCCGGCGTGCGCATCAGCATCCGCACGAGGTGCGTCAGGCTCGGCGCGGAGGCGTCCGTGCCCTGCGCGCGGGTGAGGTAATTATCGACCATGGAGAGTGTCTGCGCGATGGCGTTGTTGCCCGCAAGCCGCTCCCGGATTGTGCCAAGACCATCGGTGACGCGCATTCGTTCGCTCCCTTCGTTTGCCCGCAGCGGCGCAAACTGCTGGCAGTATAGCACAGCGGCGTCCGATGAGTGCGACGAGCGTTTTCGCCCGCGTTGACGGGGAAAATGCGCCGCCGTATACTTCGTTGTGGTGCAGCCGCACCGCGAATGCTTTGTCTCCATGGGGCGGCGGGTCGCTGCTGATCGCCGCCAGCAGGCAGGAGCGCACGATGTTCAAATTGACCGGCGAAGATATCGACCTCGATTGGGTGCGCGCGGTGATGCACGAGCACTTCACGCCGCACGACTACCAGGAGGCGCAGGAGTTGATCCTGCCGTGTCTTCAGGAGGTGCAGGAGCGCTACGGCTACGTCTCCGAGGAGGCGGTGAGCATCATCGCGGCGCATCTCGACATCTCCGAGACGCGCGTCTTCGGCGTGATGACCTTCTACAACGACTTCCGGTTCCACAAGCCCGGCGCGCATGTGCTCCTGATCTGCAACGGCATGGCCTGCCGCGTCGTCGGCTCCCAGCGCCTGATCGACAACGTCATCTACCCCCGGCTCGGTCTCGGCGAGAAGGAGACGACGCCGGACGGACAGATCACGATGCAGATTTTCCCCGGCTGCCTCGGTGCGTGCGACCAGGCGCCGCTCTGCATGGCGGACGGCGCGTATCACGCGCAGATGGATGGCGCGAAACTGAACGCGCTGATCGATGAACTCGACGCAGACCGCCCGACGCAGACGTCCGACTTCATACTCACGGGAGGTTCGGAGGCATGAGCGCCCACACCGATACAACGACCGCAACGGAAATATTCCGCACGCGCGACGACTTCAACCGCTTCAAGGCTGACGCGACCGACCGCTACCAGCGGATGATGTCCGCGCAGGATCGCACGGTCATCAGCATCCCGTACAGCGAGTGCACCCGCGCCAAGGGCGTCGATACCGTCATCGCCGCGTTCGAGACGGGGATTCAGGCGCGTGGCATGGCGGTCGAGTTTCGCGAGGTCGGTTGCTTCGGCAACTGCTACGCGGAGCCGGTCGTGGAAGTCCGCAAGGCGGGCTGGCCCGCCGTCATGTACGGCTACGTGACGCCGGAGGATGTCCCCGCGATCCTCGACGGCATCCAGAATAATCAGGCGAAGGTCGCGACGCCGCTCGGCGTCTACTTCGACGGCCCCGCCGACCCGCAGAAGCCGGAGCCGTTTCAGGGCATCCCCGCGCTCAAGGACGACCCGTTCTGGAGCAAGCAGCAGCGGATCGTGCTCGGCAAGGCGGGCTTGATCGACCCGCACCGCCTCGATGAGTACGTCGCGCGCGGGGGCTATGCATCGTACGCGAAGGCGCTCTTCGACATGACCGAGGATCAGGTCATTGAGGAGATGAAGACGTCCAATATCCGCGGTCGCGGTGGCGCGGGTTTCACGGCGGGGATCAAGTGGGAGAGTGGCCGTGCCTCTGCCGGGTACCCGAAGTACGTCGTCTGCAACGCGCACGAGGGGGAGCCAAACGTCTTCAAGGATCGCAAGATGCTGGAGATCGACCCGCACGAGGTGATCGAGGGCATTCTGATTGCGTGCTACGCGGTCGGCGCAGATCGCGGCTATATCTACATCGGCGGCGAGTATCCGCTCGCGATCCGGCGGTTCCGTCGCGCGGTGCGCGACGCGGAAGCCGCCGGGCTGATCGGCGAGAATGTCCTCGGCAGTGGCTTCAACGTCGCGATGACCGTGCGCGTCGGCGGCGGCGCGTACATCTGCGGCGAGGCCTCGGCGATGTTGTATTCCATTCAGGGGGCGCGTGGCCAGCCGCGTACGAAGCCGCCGCGCTCGGTCGAGTATGGCCTGTGGGGCAAACCGACGGTCGTCAACAATGTCGAGACGCTCGCCAACGCGCCGCATATCGTCGAGCACGGCGGCGCATGGTTCGCCAGCATCGGCGTGGACAAGAGCCAGGGCACGAAGGTCTACACGATGGGTGGGAACATCAAGGGCACGGGGATGAGCGAATTACCCTTCGGTGTGACCACCGGCGAACTCATCATGGATGTGCACCTCGGCATGAGGGACGGCTTCGCGTTCAAGGGGTTGCAGACGGGTGGCGTCTCGGGCGGCGTGTTGACCGAGGGAGACTTCGATCTGCCGATGACCTTCGAGGGGATTGAGCCGGCGGGCGGCCTGATCGGCTCGGCGGGCTTCGTCGTGTACGACGACCGGACGAGCATGGTCGATCTGGCGCACTACATGATCGAGTTCAACCGCAACGAGTCGTGCGGCAAGTGCACGCCCTGCCGGCTGGGCACGCAGGCGCTCCTCGAAATCCTCGACCGCTTCCAACGCGGCCAGGGGCGCGTCGCGGACCTCGATGTCATCATGGACACGAGCGATCAGATCATCAAGTTGTCCCTCTGCGGCCTCGGCCAGGCCGCGCCCGTGCCGGTGCAGAGCATGATCCTCAAGTTCCGCGCGGAGTTCGAGGCGCGCTGCATCGACGCGCCGGTGCGCGAGGAACTCGCGGTCGCGGCGGACTAGCCGCGTCGCTCCATTGTCTTGTATAGGGGAGGCGACTGTTCGGTCGCCTCCCCTACTCGTTCAGAGATCGATCGTTTGCCCGCGCCCCTGCGCGACCGCCAGATCGACGGCGTGGCGACCGACCGCGACATCCTGCACCGCATTGCCGACCGACTTGAAGAATGTCACCTGCGCCGCATCGGTGCGACCGGGCCTGGCGCCGGAGACGAGTTCGCCGAGTTCGCCGTGGATGCTCTCTGCCGTGATGAGGCCACGGTCGCGCGCGATGACGAGATCGCCCGCCTCGGCCCACGCCGCCGCCCGCTGGTCAACGACGATGACGGCCCGCGCGACGGTCTCCGCCGGGACTTCCTGCATCGCCGGTGTGTACGCGCCCACGGCGTTAATGTGCGCGCCCTTCTCCACGTCCGTATCCGCGAAGAGCGCCGCTGTCGCGGCGGTGGCGGTGCAGACGACGCGCGCGCCCCGGAGGGCATTCGTTACATCCAACTCGACATGGAGACGGTCGACGAGATCGGGCGCTTCGATGCGGGCGCGTTCGATGAACGCGGAGCCTTTGTCGCGTGATCGTGCGACGACGCGAACCTCGATGATCGGGCGGACGGCGCAAACCGCCTGCATCTGCGTCATCGCCTGCGCCCCGGTGCCGAAGAGGGCGAGCACGCGCGCGTCGGGGAGCGCGAGCAGGTCGGTCGCCGCGCCGGAGACCGCGCCGGTGCGGAGCGCCGTGAGGTAGGTGCCGTCCATGATCGCGAGGGGCGTGCCGTCATCGGGGTTAATGAGGCAGACGACTGCGTGGATTGTCGGCTTGCCCCGCGAGGGGTTGTGCGGGAAGACGGAAACAACTTTCATGCCCAGCCCGCCGACCGACGGCACCATCGCCGGCATGAAGAGGGAGACGGCGTCCATCGCGGGAACGTCGATGGGCGTCCGCAGCGGTGCGGTGGCGGTGCCCGCACTGAGTTCGCGGAAGGCCTGCTTCATCAGTGCAATCGCGTCGGTCATCGGCACAAGCGCGCGAATGTCGGCGGCGGTCAGTGCGAGCATGGTGCGTCTCCTCGGTGGCTACCAAACCGTTTCCGGTTTGAATTCCTGCAAAGTGAGATCGTCAACCGTCCGTGCCGAATTCCCGTTAGTTTCTGAACCGGCGGCCCATCCTGCCATACGATCGTCGCCTTCGCAACGTGAAAAAGGGTTCCGTCATCTTCATCGTGCGTGATAGACTAACCAAGCCGAAGGTCGGTCTTCAGCCGCTGCCACATCGCAATCAGTAGGGGAGGGTTTGGGATGCAGTTTGTCCGCTATCTCGCGAACGGGGCGCCGCAGTACGGCGTCGTCGAGGGCACGACGGTGCACGCCGCGACGGGCGATCCCTTCAGTGGTGGTTTGCAGGCGGGCGCCGCCGTTGGCGACCTGAGCGGCGTCACGCTCCTGCCCCCGGTCAATCCCGGCAAGATTGTCGCTGTCGGCCTGAATTACGTCGATCACGTCAAGGAAGGCGGGCGGGACCGCGATGTGCCGGACGAGCCGGTCATCTTCCAGAAGCCGACGAGTTCGCTCCTCGGCAACGGAGGCACGATTGAACTGCCGATGGACACCGAGAATATCCACTACGAGGCGGAGTTGGGCGTCGTCATCGGCAGGCGCGCCCGTCGTGTCGCTGAGGCGGACGCCTACGACTACATCCTCGGCATGACGTGCGGCAACGATGTCTCCGCCCGTATCCTGCAGGCGAAGGACGGCCAGTGGACGCGCGCGAAGGGGTTCGATACCTTCCTGCCGCTCGGCCCGGTCGTCACGGTCGGCCTGCGCGCCGATGATCTCTCGGTGCAGTCGCGATTGAACGGCGAGGTGAAGCAGCGCGCGCGCACGTCGCAGATGATCTTCAACGTCCCGCACCTGATCGCCTTCATTTCGCGCGTGATGACGCTCGAACCCGGCGATGTCATCATTACCGGCACGCCTGCCGGTGTCGGCCCGATGAAGCCCGGCGACACGATCGAGGTTGAGGTCGAGGGGATCGGCGTCCTGCGCAATCCGGTCGCGGCGGAAAAGGCCTGAACGGCGGCGCATACTCCTGAAAAGAGGAATGACGGATGGCACAGGTACAGGAGAATCGGATCGAGGGGTTGCTCTCCGACGCGGCGCGGAAATTGCCTGCGGAGCCGCCCCAGGCCTCCTCGGTCGGCACCGACCGTATTTCGTTCACGGGGGGCTTCCCCGATCCGAAAAGTCTCCCCGCAGCGGCAATCGCTGCGGCGACCGCCCGCGCAATGGAGAAGAATGGCGCGTGGGCGCTGCAATACGGCGCAGCCGCCGGATACGTCGGCCTGATCGACCAGTTGCGCACGAAGCTCGCGCGCGACAATGGCGTCGAGGTGGGCCGCGAGAACGTGCTGATCACGGCGGGCGCGTCGCAGGCGATTGATCTCGTCTGCACGGCGATGCTCAACCCCGGCGACACGATCATCTCGGAGGAGCCGACGTGGATGGGCGCGGTGCGGATGTTCGGCGCGCATCGGGCGAACGTCGTGGGCGCCCCGCTCGACAACGACGGCATGAAGATGGATGTGCTGGAGGTCAAACTCGCCGAACTGAAGGCGCAGGGCATCCAGCCGAAGTTCATCTACGTCATCCCGACGTTCCAGAATCCCACGGGCATCACGACCTCCCTGAGTCGGCGAAAGCGGTTGCTCGAACTGGCGAAGGAGTACAACGTCGCCATTCTGGAGGATGACGCCTACTTCGACCTCCGCTTCTCCGGCGAGCGCATCCCGATGCTCGTGACGATAGATGACGCGGGCTTGGTGATCTACACCGGGACGTTCTCGAAGATCATGGCGGCGGGGATGCGCCTCGGCTGGTGCGTTGGCCCCGCGCCGCTGATCGAGCGGATGGCGAAACTCAAGGCGGACGGCGGGACAAGCCCGTTCGCGTCCAATGTCGCCGCCGAGTACGCGGCGTCCGGGGAACTCGCGGAGCATGTCGTCGAACTCGTCGGCATCTATCGCACGCGGCGCGACACGATGATTGACGCGCTGACGAGCGAGATGCCGGACGGCGTGGAGTGGAGCGTGCCGAACGGGGGATTCTTCCTCTGGCTCACGCTGCCCGAAGGCGCGGATGCGGTGAGTATGCTCCCCGAAGCGCGCGCGCACGGCGTAGACTTCCTACCCGGGACGGGCTGCTATTTCGATGGCACGGGTCGGCAGAACATCCGCCTCTCGTACTCATTCGCGGACGAGGAGGCGATTCGCCGGGGCATCAAGATTCTCGGCGGCGTGATGCGCGAATATCTGCCTACTACGTAAGGGCTTTCGTACCGGAGGAGCGCCTCTGCGCTTCTTCATTCTGGCCATAGTGCGCATTGAATTGCTATACTCTATGTATACTCATTGTGTTTATAAGACTTTCGTCGTGCTGGAAGGATTTGATGAGCCTGCGAGTCGGTGTGGACGTTGGTGGAACCTACACGGACGCAGTTGTCCTTTATGACCGACAATTGCTCGCGTCCGCGAAGTGCCCGACGTCGAACGATGTGACATACGGCATCGTCGAAGCCCTCACAGCCGCAATTGCTGACTCTGGCGTTTCCCGCAGGGATATGCAAAGAGTGATGATTGGCACGACCCACTTCACGAATGCGGTCATTCAGCGGAGGGGATTGTTGCGGACGGGCGTTGTCCGATTGGGATACCCCGCAACGCAGATGCTGCCCCCGTTCGTTGACTGGCCTGTAGACGTTCGCGACGCGGTTGACGGCACGGGAGTGATCCTCCCCGGTTGCGTCGAGTTCGACGGTCAGGAGATTGCGCGATTGGACGCGGCACAAATTCGCGACGCGGCGCGCGGTCTGCAGCGCGCGGGCACCGAAGCAATCGCGGTATCGTCCGTCTTCTCGCCGATTGCCGACGCGCATGAACGGGAAGCGGCGGCGATCATCCACGCCGAAATTCCCTGAGATACCCGTCGTGTGCAGTGCGGATATTGGTTGGATCGGCCTTTTGGAGCGCGAGAATGCAGCCGCGCTCAATGCCGCGCTGCTCGCGCTGGCCGCGACGACAACCGATGCCTTTGCACGTACATTGGAAGAATTGGCGATACATGCCGAACTCTATCTGACGCAGAATGACGGCACGCTGATGCGCGTCGCCGAGGCGAGGCAATTTCCGATCAGGACCTTCGCGTCCGGGCCGACAAACTCAATTCGTGGGGCGTACTATCTGAGCGATGTCGCGGACGGGATTGTCGTCGATATTGGCGGCACGACGATGGATGTCGGCGTCCTGCAGCGGGGATTCCCGCGCGAGGCGGGGTTCGCCGTGGCGGTCGGTGGGGTGCGGACGAACTTTCGGATGCCGGATGTTACCTCCGTTGGGTTGGGCGGCGGCGGCATCGTCTCCGACGACGGAGGCGCGGTCGGGCCGGTGAGCGTCGGCAGCCGTCTGCTCACCGAGGCGCGGTCGTTCGGCGGCGGCACACTGACGGCGACGGACATCGCCAATGCGGTTGGACGGGCGCGGGTGGGCGGCGACCCTCGGGTCGCACCGGATGTCGCACGCCGCGCAGCAGCGGCGATGGATCGCCTGTTCGCGGGAGCAATCGACCGGATGAAGGAGACGGCGGCGGACGTTCCGGTCGTCCTCGGCGGCGGGGCGATCCTGATTGTCGATGACCCAGTCGCGGGCGTTGCGCGGGTGGTGCGGCCCGCGCATGGCGACGTCGAGAACGCGATTGGCGCGGCGCTGGCGCAGGTGGGCGGCGAGGTCGATCAGGTTGTGTCGCTAGAGACAACGCTGCGCGAGCGGGCAATCATGGAGGCAACGATGCGTGCGCAGGAGATCGCCGTGCGCGCGGGGGCCGTCCCGGTGAGCCTCCAGACCATCGCAGTCGATGAGATACCGATCGCGTACCTGTGCCGAGCAACGCGGTGCGGCTGCACGTTAAGGTCGTCGGGGATTTGCCATGATGCGCCGGATCAACGAGCGGGACGCGGAGGCAATCGCCATCGGCGCGGGGATTCTCGGCACGGGTGGTGGGGGCAATCCGTACCTCGGGTTCATCATGACGCGCGCGATGCTCCGGCGCGGCGCGACTATCCACCTGATTGATGTCGATGACGTGCCGGACGACGCGGTCGTGTGCGGCATCGGCGCGATGGGTGCACCAACGGTTGGCGTTGAGAAGTTGCCGCGCGGCGATGAGCCGCTGGTCGCGCTCCGCGCGCTGGAAGCGCACACCGGCGCGCGGGTGACGCACCTGATCGCCGGCGAAATCGGCGGCACGAACGCGATGCAGCCGCTCATCCAGAGCGCGGTGAGCGGCCTGCCCGCGATCGACGGTGACGGGATGGGCCGCGCCTTCCCCGAACTCCAGCATTGCACCTTCTCCATCGCGGGCTTGGCATGCACGCCCGCCGCGATCGCGGATTGTCACCACAACAGCGTGGTCTTCCCGGCGTTGCGGGATACGGCGACGCTGGAGCGGTTCGCCCGCGCTGTCACGGTGCAGATGGGCGCGCGGGCGGGTTACGCCTTCCCGCTGATGTCCGGTGTGGCGATGCGGCGGTCGGCAGTCGCTCATTCCTACCCACTCGCGCATGCCATTGGAGAGGCGGTGCTCGATGCACGAGAAAAGCACCATGACCCGGTCGCGGCCCTCCTCGAAGCATCGGGCGGGGTCGTCCTCCTTCACGGCAAGGTGATCGATGTCGAGCGCCGCCTCGTCGCCGGGTTCGCGCGCGGCGCGCTCCGCCTGAGCGGGATGGGCGACCACGCGGGTGAGATAATGGAGATTGCATTCCAGAATGAGAACCTGATCGCCTGGAAAGGGAGGGACAGGGAGATCGTCGCGACGGTGCCGGATCTGATCTCCCTCGTCGATGAGGCGGCGGGTGAGCCGGTCTCGACCGAGATCGTGCGCTACGGGCTGCGCGTGGTTGTCGTTGGCATCCCCGCCCCGGCGGCGCTGACGACGCCGGACGCCCTCCGCGTCGTCGGGCCAGCGGCGTTCGGCTATGACGTGCCATTTCGGCCGTTGCCCGGTCGGTATGGCGGGCGGAAATTGCGTGTGTGGTAGGTGATTTTACAGTTCTGTTACACTTGTCTGCACAGGTTCTTACAGCATTAACGTACGCTCACGTTGATGATGAAAATACGCAGGTATAGGGACGTTCATGCGCACGATTCGTGGGAAACTGACACTCGCTTTTTTGCTGATCATTATCGTGTGCCTCGTGCCGACGAGCACGGCGGCGGCGTACGTCATTCGGCGCTATCAGCGGCAGGATGCCCTCGAACGTCTCACGTCGTTCGGGCAGACCGTCGCGGGTGCGATGATGGCACGGCAGTTCTCACAGATCTCGCCGACGGAGACCGTCGCCCTGTTCAATGAGCAGAAGAACAGCAACGGCGAAATCATCATCACCGACGCGCGCGGTATCGTCCTCGTGGACAGCGACAACCGCTACGTGGGTATGCAGTGGAGTGTGCCCGCGCAACGGACCGATGTGCGCAGCGTGCCCATGCGCCCGGAGTACACGGGGAAATTCGTGGCGCCTGATGATATGTCGCTCGCGGTCGCAACTTTTCGTATTGACCGCAGGATCAGGTTTGGGCCAAATGGGCCGCCCGGTGGCAACGCGCCGGAGGCATCGCAGGCATCCTATGTGGTCGTGGCGATCCCGTGGGCATCGACGAGTGACGCATGGTCGGTGATTGGCCCCCGCCTGCAGGGCATCGTCGCGGCGACCCTGTTGCTGGCGATTCTGCTGGCGTTTGTGCTGTCACGCTCGCTCACGTCGCGACTTGGGGGATTGACCCATGGCGCGAATGCGATGGCGGCCGGCGACTACCGCCGCGCGATGGAGCTGACCGCGTCTCGCGCGAGCAACGATGAGATCGGCGATCTCGTCTACGCATTTCGGACGATGGCCACGAATGTCGCGCGCGCGCAGCAAGCGCAGCGCGACCTCGTCGCGAATGTCTCGCACGAACTGAAGACGCCGCTGACCTCGATTCAGGGCTTCTCCCAGGCGATGATCGACGGGACGGTGACGGACGCAAGCGAGCACGAGGACCTGGCACGGATTATCCAGCAGGAGTCGCAACGGATGCGCCGCCTGGTTGAGCAGATGCTCGAACTCTCGCGCCTCGAATCCGGCACCGTGCGCCTCGAAACCGCGCCACTGCGCGCGGATGAACTGGTGGCGAACATCGGTAAGCGATACACGCGGCTCGGTGAGGCGGCGGGTGTGACGGTGCGCTGGGCCGCGCCGCCGAATCTCACGTTGAACGCGGACGGCGGCCGGTTGGAGCAGGTGCTTGTCAATCTGCTCGACAATGCCCTACAGTACACGGACACGGGCGGTCTCGTCACATTGTATGCGCGCAGCGCGCGCCCGAACCGCGTGGAGTTCGTGATACAGGATACGGGGAAGGGCATCCCGGCGGAGGATGTGCCGCGCCTGTTCGAACGGTTCTATCAGGTGGAGCGCTCGCGGTCGGGGCAGGGGCGGCATGTTGGCCTCGGCCTCGCGATCGTGCGTGAGATCGTGGACGCGCACCAGGGGAAGATCGCGGTGCACAGTGAACTCGGCGTGGGGACGTCGATCACGGTCTCGATACCAATTAACGAGGATGTGCACCAGTGGAATGGCGCCTACCGGCAGAATGACGCGCTGACGACGGAACCGCGCGCCACGGTGGCGGGCTAACGATGATGCGGGGGCATGGGGTGAAGATGGGGAGATGGCTGCGCATTTCGCGGCGATCACCGGTTGTCGCGTTCGTGATTCTTCTCGCAGGCGTGCTCACCGCGTGCGGTGTCCCTGGCGTCCCGCTGCAACCCTCCGCGCCACTGCCGAGCCAGACGGCGAAGGTGCAGCGCGGCACGATCCAGACGGCGATCGGCGCGAGCGGCGTGGTGCAGCCGCTGCAGGAGGTGACCCTCAGCTTCCCCAGCGGCGAGACGATCAAGGCGATGAACGCGACCGTCGGGCAGCGCGTCAAGGTGGGCGACCTGCTCGGGGTCGCCGACACGGCGGACCTCCAATTGACACTCCAGCAGCAGCAGTCGAATGTCGCGTCGGCGCAGGCGAAGTACAATCAGGTCGCCGCAGGTTCGACGCAGAAGGACATCGACGTGGCGCAAGCGAACGTCGATGCGGCGACCGCCAAGTATCAGGCGACTGCGACGATCAACCCGAAGGACATTCAGGTCGCGCAGGCGAACCTCGACAGCGCGATCGCGAAGTACAACGCCATCGCGACGGTCAGCCCGAAGGACATCGAGGTGGCGCGGTCGAACCTCGACAGCGCCATCGCCAAATACAACGGTGTTGCGACGGTGAACCCGAAGGACATCGAGGTGGCGCGGTCGAACCTCGACAGCGCCATCGCGAAGTACAACGGGATCATTCAAGGGTCAACGACGCCGCAGGACATCGCGAACGCCGAGGCTTCCGTGCGCTCCGCGCAGGCGAAATTGGATGCCTTGCGCGCCGGCCCGCTGAAGGCGGACGTAATCTCGGCGCAGAGCAAGGTGCAGCAGCAGCAGCAGAACCTGGATAAGGTGAAGTCGGACAGCGCCAACACGAAGGAGCAGGCGCGCATTAAGTGGGAACAATCCGCCGACGCGACGCGCGATTCGCAGCGAAAGTTCGATGTCGCGAACGCGACGTACCAGCAGGCACGGAGCACGAACAAGGATCCGAACTCCTCCGGGGGGGGAACGACGGGGAGCGCGGTCGCGGCGGTGCCGACGATCACGCCGCTGAAACTGGAGACGTACAAGCAGGCGGCGGACAGCGCATACCTCGCCGTGCAGCAGGCCGAGAAGACGCAGGAGGCGAACCGGCTGACGTACGAGAACGCGAAGAATGCCGAGTTGAACAATATCCCGACCGCTCAGCAGCAATTGAACGACGCGCAATCCGCCGTCAGCAAGCTGGTCGCCGGGCCGACAAATGAGGATGTGACGCAGGCGCAGGCGACGCTGGATCAGGCGAAGGCGCAGCTCGATAAGCTCAAGCGCGGGCCGAATGATTCCGATGTGGCGTCGGCGCAGGCGAGCATCGACTCGGCGCGCGCCACGCTCAATGACCTGCTTGCGGGGCCGAAGGCGTCGGATGTCGCCCAGGCGCAGGCGACCGTGAACTCAGCGCGCGCCACGCTCAACGATCTGCTCGCGGGGCCGAAGGCGTCGGACGTGGCGCAAGCGCAGGCGACCGTGGACTCGGCGCGCGCCACGCTCAACGACCTCATCAATGGCCCGAAGTCGACGGACTTGCAGCAGGCCCAATCGACGGTGAACTCGGCGCAGGCGACGTTGAACGACCTGAAGGCGGGCGCGAAGCCGACCGATCTCGAGACGGCGCTCGCGACGCTCGATCAGGCGAAGGCGCAGCGCGATCTCGCGCAATTGAAGGTGAATCAGGGGACGCTCACCGCGCCGATTCCCGGGGTGCTCACGCAGGTGAACGGCGTGCCCGGTCAGTCGACCGGGGGTGGCAGCAGCACGAGTGGGACGACGGCCACATCGTCGGCCGTCAACTTCGACATCGTGGACGACTCGGAGTTGCACATCGACGTCAACGTCTCGGAGAGCGACGCCGGGAACATCAAGGTGGGCCAGGTGGCCGCAGTGACGCTCGACTCGGTGCCGGGGCAGCCGTTGCAGGGATCGGTGCAGCGCATCAACCCCGTCGCGACGACCACCTCGAATGTCACCGCCTTCCCCGTGCGCATCATGCTCAGCCCGACGAGCGCGCCCGTGCGGGCGGGCGCCAACGCGACGGTGCAGATCGTGACGAATCGGCTGACGAACGTCCTCACGGTTCCGTCCCGCGCAGTGCAGACGGTGAATGGGCAGCAGGCGGTAACCGTCCTCTTCAACAACTCGACGTTCCTCGTGCCGGTGCGCGCGGGACTGACCGATGGACGGAACACGGAGATCGTCAGCGGCCTGAACGAGGGCGACACCGTCGTGCTGCCGACGACTGGCGGCACTGGCGCAACGGGTGGCGGTGCGCCCGCCGGCGCCCCACGGCCGGGAGGATAAGCGAGTCATGACGATTGATCTGCGCGATATCACGAAGGTCTATCAGACGGGCGCGATGGAACTGCACGTACTCAAGGGCGTCACCTTCACAGTCGGCGATGGCGAACTCTGCGCCATCATGGGGCCGTCCGGCTCCGGCAAGAGTACGCTGATGAATGTGATCGGCTGCCTTGACACCCCGACCGATGGCGTCTACCTCCTGGACGGGCAGGACGTCTCGACGCTCGATGAGGATGAGTTGGCGCGCGTCAGGAACCGCAAGATCGGCTTCGTCTTCCAGAGCTACAACCTCGTCAAGCGCACCACCGCGCTGGACAACGTGCAGCTGCCGATGCTCTACGCGGGCGTGTCGCCCGAGGAACGGCGCGCCCGCGCCGTGGACGCGTTGGAGGCGGTGGGGCTGGGCGACCGCCTCGATCACAAGCCGAACGAACTCTCGGGCGGGCAGCAGCAGCGCGTCTCAATCGCCCGCGCACTCGTCATGCGCCCGACGCTGATCCTGGCGGACGAACCGACCGGCGCGCTGGACTCGCGCAGCGCGGTGGAGGTGATGGACATCTTCCAGCGACTGAACGCGGAGTTGAACATCACTGTCGTCTTCGTCACTCACGAGTCGGACATCGCGGAGTACACCGACCGCATCATCCGCATCCGCGACGGCTACCTCGGCGCGGACGAGCCTGTTGAGCATCATCGGAATGCGATGGTGGAACTGGAGCGGCACAATGTCGTGCCATTCCCCGCCGCGCACACGAGGGCATAAGGAGCGCACCATGGCACAGCGAACCCAGGCAACCTCGCTATCCGCCGCAACCCCGGAGATCCTGGCGCCCTCGGCGGACACGGCACGCATCGCCCGGCTCGGCACGCCGCCAACGATGCGCAAGGGCGGCGGCGGCGTGCCGCTCTCGGAGAGTTTCCGCTCCTCCCTCGACAGCCTCAGCGCGAATGTGACGCGCACAATCCTGACGATGCTCGGCATCATCATCGGCGTCGCCTCCGTCATCGCCCTCCTGGCGTACGGCAACGGCGTCGTCGCCAAGGCCCTGACGGCGCTCGAACGCAACGGCACGAACCTGATCACGATCCAGGGCGCCAACCAGGCGACGGCCGGCGTTGCCACCGGCAACCAGTCCCGCACCCTCACCCTCTCCGATGCCGACGCGCTCGCTGACCCGACGCAATGCCCGGACTGCGGCGCCGTCTCCCCCGAGGTGCGGAGCGGTGGGCAGATCACGGCGGGCGGCAAGAACACGTTCGGCGCGGCGATCGGCGTCTGGCCCTCGTACACGGACGTCCACTCCTATAACCCGACGGCCGGCTCGTTTATCGGGGACAGCGACGTGACGGGCACGCAGTCGGTGGTCGTCCTCGGGGCGCAGATCGCGACGACGCTCTTCGGCGACGCCGACCCGACCGGGCAGACGATCCGGCTCAATCGGCAGAGCTTCAAGGTGGTTGGAGTGATGGAGGCGAAAGGCGGCAATGGCTTCGGCTCGCTCGACAACCAGGTCTACGTGCCGATTACCACCGCCCTCGCCAAACTGACCGGCGGACGGGGTGGCGCGCCGACCGGGGCGGGCAAGATCGTGGATACTATCAACGTTAAGGCGACGAGCCCGAACAGTGTCGATAAGGCGATCAGCGAGACGAACGACGCGTTGAGCGCCCAGCATCGCACGAAGACTGGCGCGCCCGACTGGCAGGTCGTCAATCAGGCGGATCAGTTGCAGGCGGCGCGGGACACCCAGAAGACCTATCAGATCTTCCTGCTGGTGATCGCCAGTATCTCGCTCCTCGTCGGCGGCATCGGCATCATGAATATCATGCTGGTCTCGGTGACGGAGCGCACGCGCGAGATCGGTATCCGCAAGGCAATTGGGGCGAAGAAGCGCGACATCCTGACGCAGTTCATCACGGAGTCGGTGGTGATGAGCCTGATCGGGGCGCTCACGGGGGTCGTCCTCGGCGTGCTCGCATCGTACCTGGTCAACCGGTATTACCAGCAGACGGTGGTCTCGGTCGAGTCGATCTTCATCGCGGTAGCGTTCGCGGTGGCGACGGGTCTCTTCTTCGGGGTCTACCCGGCGCAGCGCGCGGCGAGCCTGAAGCCGATCGACGCCCTCCGATACGAGTAGCGCGCCGGTGGCCGGTAGCAAGCATCGCTTGCGGCGACGCGGGGCAGCGATCTCCCTGACCCCGAAGATCGGCGTGGCGAGCGACCCGCGTGCAGCCCGGATGAATCGTTGCGGCAACTGATGAATGAACTGCGAACTGGAAAGCGGGAAGGTGAGAGCGATGCGTCGACGCGGTGCCATTCTCCTGGTCATTCTCGTGATCGCCGTGGCAATATACGGGACGTATCGGTTCGCGTACACCATGGGCGAGTCGGCTGGCCGCAGCAAGGTCGCGTCCGACCGCACGCTGTTCCAGACGCGCATCGCAGGCAGCCCCAACCCTGCCGCAGCGAGCCAGGGGCAGGCGAGCGGTGGTCAGGGCGGCAACGCTGCGGGCACGCGCGGCGCGGGCAGTGTGCGCAGTGGGGCACCTGCCGCCGGTGGTGACGCTGGCGGGACGCTGCCCGCCGGGACCGCCGCGAACGGGCGGCAAGGCGGCGCATTCAGCAGCGTAACGGGCCGTGTGACGAAGCTCGACGGCACAACGATGAGCGTGCAGCAGAGCGACAATGCGACCGTCACCGTCACGACGACCACCGACACCGCGATCCGCAAACTCGTCGCCGCGACGTTCGCGGACCTGAAAATGGGTGACACGGTCAGTGTCGATGGCAGCAAGACCGGGGACACGGCGGTGACGGCGAAGACGATCACCCGTCTCGGCTCGACCGCCGCTACGGGGGCGGGGAACCGGGGGCAGGGAGCGAGTGTCGGCACGGGGGGAGAGGGCGCGTCACCGCCCGTGGCGTTCGGGCAGATCAAGAGCGTGACCGGCTCATCGCTGGCGATACAAGGCGTCGATGGCAGCGCGATCACAGTGACGACGAATGCCGGCACGACAGTTCGCGTGCAGCAGCCCGGCGCGCTGAGCGACATCAAGATGGGCGACATCCTCGTCATCCAGGGCGAAAAGACGGTCGATAACACCGTTGTCGCCCGATCGATCACGAATCAGGGCGCGGTATCCCCGGCCTAGCAGACGATGTTGAACGGGTGCAGGAAGTAGGATGGCATGGCACGGACGATCCTCGTCGTCGATGACGAGCCGAACATCACGCGATTGCTCGGCATGTACCTCACCAAGGAGGGGTACACCGTCGAGACGGCGGCGGACGGGGTGGCGGCGGTGGCGAAAGCCCGTGCGACGCGCTACGCCCTGATCCTGCTCGATCTGATGCTGCCCGGCATGGACGGCTTGGAGGTTTGCCGGACATTGCGGCGAACGAGCGATGTGCCGATCATTATGCTGACGGCGCGCTCGGAGGATGTGGACAAGATCGTCGGGTTAGAGGTCGGCGCGGATGACTACGTCACGAAACCGTTCAACCCGCGCGAGTTAGTCGCGCGGGTCAAGGCGGTGCTGCGGCGGTACGAGACGGCGGCCTCCCCGGAGCGGCAGGTGCTCACCGTCGGCGATCTGATGATCGATCTCGACCGGCGGGAAGTCCGCGTCGGGGACGATCTGGTCGAAGTGCGGGCGAAGGAATTCGCGCTGCTCGTCGCACTGGCGCGCCGCCCCGGTGTCGTCGTGCCGCGCGACCGCCTCCTCAACGATGTCTGGGGCTACGAGTACAGCGTGGACACGCGCACCGTCGATGTGCACATCAGCACGCTGCGCGACCGGCTGGTCAACTCGAATGCGCGCATCGAGACCGTTTGGGGCGTCGGCTACAAACTCGTCGCGTCCGAGGGTGGCGCGTAGCGCGTGGCGGGGATGTGTCAGGCAAGACAGAGGCGACCGGAGATTTCCGGCCGCCTCTTTGGTTTTCGATGGCTCCCCGACGAGGACTCGAACCTCGAACCTAACGGTTAACAGCCGTGCGCTCTACCATTGAGCTATCGGGGAACGGGGTTCCCAACGACGGCATCCTAGCACGTTGCGGCCGTTCCCGCAACCCCACTACGGAAGGTCGCGGATTGCCTCCAACACCGTTTCGGCGTGGCCCTGCGGCTTCACATTGGAGAAGACCGCCTGAACGACGCCATCTGCGCCGACGACGAAGGTGCTCCGCGCGATGCCCATGTACGTCTTGCCGTACATGCTTTTCTCGACCCAGACGCCGTGCGATTGCGCGGTCTTCGCGCCCTCGTCGGAGAGGAAGAGAAAAGGCAGGTCGTTGTTCTCCTTGAACGTCAGGAGCGCTTTCGTCGGGTCCGGGCTGATGCCGACGACATTGTATCGCTCCGCTTCGAACTCGGCCTTCAGATCACGGAAGGCCACTGCTTCGACCGTTCAGCCATCGGTGTTCGCTTTCGGAAAGGAGAAGAGCACCAGGCCGCGATGATCGCGCACGAGATCGGTGATCGAATGCTGCGCGCTATCGGTGCCGAGCAGGGAGAAGTCCGGCAGTTTGTCGCCAACGACAGGCACCGCTGTTTCTTGCGCCACGAGGGAATTCCTTTCCTTGATCGGGGAGCGAGCCTCGTCTGACCCGCTCCGGCGATCCACTTTGACGATACGACGAACGGCTACTTCTTGACGGCTTCGGCGAAGGCCTGCTCCATCTTCGTCTGCGCGGATTTCGCCGCGTCTTGCGGCGACTTGTTGCTGACCACGACATCCTGCATCATGTCGGCGTAAATCAGTTTCTGGTCCGCCGCAGTCAACTGCGTCAGCAGATCGGGCGTCGCCTGCGCGGGCGCCCACAGTGGCAACGCTGTCTTGATCGCGTCCGGGAAGGGATCGAAGTAGGGCCGGTCCTTCCAGAATTTCGCGTTCGCCAGGTCCTTATACACGGGATACCAGCGACCGCCAACTAACTCGTATACCGCCTCGATCTTGTCGGGCTGCATGATCGCCTGGATCATCGCCTTGCCCGCATCCACCTGCTTCGAGGCGGAGAAGATGGCCCACGACCAGGTACCAAGGGTATTGCCGGTAAGTCCCGCCTTGCCCTTCGGGTTCGGCGCCTGCGTCGTGTTCATCAGCAGTTCTTTGTCGTTCTTGTCGAGGAAGGCGAAGATCGACGCGGGGTTGAAGACGAAGGCGGACTGCTTCGACTGATACGAGTTGTTGTTGCCGGTGTCGTCCCAGCCGGGCGAGTCCTGCGGGATCAGTTTGTCTTTCCACCACTTCTGGATGCGTGTGAGGGCGTTCACCGTGCCGTCGTTGTTGATCGCGGGCTTGCCGTCTTTATCGACGAGGGTGCCGCCGTCGGCGCGGAGCAGCAGCGTGATGTTGCCGTTGCCATCGGGCGTGTGGCCCAGGGTGAAGCCGATGCCGAACAGTTTCGGCGGGCTGTTGATCTTGCGCGCGGCCTCCTCGACGGCGTCCCAGGTATCCGGCGCGGCCCGTTTGCCGGTCGCCTTCTCCATCAGGTCGAGGCGGGCGTACATGACGGAGAGATCGGACTCCATCGGGATCGAGTAGACTTTGCCGTTGGCTGAGACGTAGGGGAGCAGTTCTTCGTACATGCCGCCGGCGAGACCCTTGACGCTGTTGTACACGTCCGTCAGATCCACGAGCCGGTTCTGCCCTGCGTAGAGGATCGTGTCGGTCTGCTGCATCATCACCACGTCCGGCGTCGTCCCCGTCTCGATGGACGCCGCGATTTTCGGCCTGTACCCCTGACTATTCGTCACGTACTCCACAGTGACGCCGTTTGCTTTCCCCCATTCCTGCATTTGCTGTTCGAGGAGTGCATCTCCTGCTGGCGTGAAGGAGACGTTTCCCCACACCGTCATCTTGCCGCTGAACGTCTTCACCGCTGCGGGCGACGCAGCTGCGGATCCCGTCGTGGCGGGCGCGGTCGTCCCGGCAGCGGCGGGCGGTTTCGTCGCGGCGGCCGCACTGCCGCTCGGTGCGGTCGTGGCCGCCGCGCCTGCGGTGGTCGCGCTGCCAGCGGTCGTTGCTGCCGCGCCCACAGTGGTCGCCGCCGGTTTCGGTGTATCGGTCGCGCTCGATCCGCCGCATGCTGCCAATACCGTGCCGACTACCGCCGTTGCCGCCGTTGCCGCTGCGCCCCGCAGCAGCGTGCGACGACTCGTCACTGTGCCCTGTCCATTGAACATCGCCGATACCTCCTGTACAAACAACCCAAACCGTCCGTGTGCCTGTCCCGACAAGATCGTGCCTGTCCTCCCACTTACCCCTTGACCGCACCGCCGGCGAGACCCGACACCACCCACTTCTGCGCGACGATGTAGATCAGGATCGGCGGCAGTGACGACATGAGCGACATCGCCATCAGTGCCCCCCACTGGAATACATCGCCGTTGATCAGGCCACTGAGGCCCACCGGGATCGTTTTCTGCGAGTCCTTCGTGACGAGCAGGAGGGCGAAGAAGAACTCGTTCCACGAGTTCGTGAACGCGAAGAGCGCGATCACCGCGAGGGCGGGCAGCGCCAGCGGGATGATGATGCGCACGAGCGATTGCAGGCGCGTCGCCCCATCGATGAGCGCCGCGTCCTCAAGTTCCACCGGGATCGTGTTGAAGTACGAGATCGCCAGCCAGGTGCAGAAGGGCACGGTGAAGATCAGATAGACGACGATCAGCCCCCATGCCTTGTTCGTGATATGGAGTTGGAGGGCGACCCGCAAGATCGGGATAAAGAGCAGCGATGCGGGCACGAGATAGGTGACGATGATCGTCCGTGCCATGATCGTCCGCCCGCGAAACGCGAGCCGGGTCATCGCATAGGCCGAGAGCACGCCGATCACCATCGCGATCACCGTCGTGCCGACGGAGACGAACAGGCTGTTCTTGAGGTACGTGAGGAATTTCGTCTTGTGGATCACCTCGCTATAGTGCTGTCCTGTCAGGTGGCTCGGAATCGGAAAGAGCGACGCCTCCTGATAGAGGTCTTTGTTCGTCTTCACCGATGTCGCGATGATCCAGAAGAAGGGCATCAGCGTCCAGATCGTGAAAATCCCAAGCCCGACGACCATGACGAGCGTCCGCACGCGAATGCGGGGCCAGCGGCGCGTCGTGGCACGCTCTTTGGATTGCGGTCGTGTCCTCGCTGCGATTGCCATCGATACCTCCGCCCGTGCTACGCGCGCGCGTCAGCGGAGAGCATCCGCTTCGTCAGAAAGAAGATCGCGACGATGAAGAACGGGAAGAACATCACCGAGACCGCCGCCGCCGTGCCGAGTTGCCGCGCGCCGTCGATGCCGATCTCATACGCGAGCATCGGGAAGGTCATCGTCGCGTTGGCCGGCCCGCCGCGCGTCAGGACGAAGACGAAGTTGATGCTGTTTGCGGTAAAGATCGTGGACAACAGGCAGGTGATGATGATGACGGGCTTGAGACTGGGCAGGGTGATGGAGTAGAAGCGCTGGAAGACATTCGCACCGTCCATTGACGCCGCCTCGTACTGCTCCTTCGGGATCGCCTGCATCCCGGCGAGGAGCATCATCGTATAAAACGGCGTGCCCTGCCAGACGACAACGACAATCACCGACCAGAGGGCGAGGCGCGGGTTGGCGAGGAACTGAGTGAGGGTATCCTTGTGCAGGTAATCGATGCGGATGATATTGAACATGCCGTTCGGTGTCCCGTCATAAATCCACCGCCACGTCAGCGCCGTGATCAGCGTCGGCATCGCCCACGGGAGGAAGAGGAGCGCGCGCATCAGCGTCCGCCCGCGGAAATTCTCGTTCAGCAGCAGCGCCATGCACATGCCGAGCGACAGCTTGACGACGACTGCGGTGGCGGTGTAGACGAACGATACCCACACCGACTTGCGGAAGACCTCGCCGTATTGTTTGCCAACGAGCAGGTCGCGGTAATTGCGCAGGCCCACCCACGTCGCTGGGCCACCGACGACCTTATGCTGGAGGCTGAGGATGATCGCCGAGACAAAGGGATAGGCGATCAGGACGACGAGGACGACGGTGAGTGGCAGGAGGAAGAGCCACGCCAGCTTCCAGTCCCGCCCCAGCACGCGCTGACCACCCGATGTGGTGGGGAGCGTCTTCGAACGCTTGCCAAGCGAAATTGTTGCCATGCGCGATACACCTCGCTCTTTAAGGTCGGGCACAGCATGTGCTCAGTGGCAGCGCGTCGCCCGTGTCGTCAATCACGATCATGCCGTCGTCCATCCCCGTTCCCGCGTCTCCCGTTTGACAGCCCCGTGCGGTGGTCCTATGATGTCATACAACTCGTGCTTTGCAGTATACGGTCCGGGGAAGGGGAATACAAGGGATGTCGCTTGCCGAGCCGTTGCGCACCGAGACGATTTACCGCACGGCGCAAGAGCGCATCAAGCAGTACATCGTTCGGCATCGTTTGGGGCCGGGCGACCCGATCCCGACGGAGACAACGCTTGCCCGCGAATTCGGCATCAGCCGCACGCCGCTACGCGAGGCGCTGAAGGCGCTCGCGATGGCGGGCGTCGTCGAGACACGGCACGGGCTGGGCACGTACGTCGGGCGGGCGTCGCTCGCCCCGCTGATCGACGGGATGGCCTTTAATCTCCTGCAGAATATCGGCCGGGATACGCGCACGCTGCGCGAAATGCTCCAACTGCGAGAAACCCTCGAAGTCGCACTGGTACACCAGGTAACGGGTCTCCACACGCGGGAACAGCTCGCCCGGCTTGCGGAATGCGTCGCGCGGATGGAGGCGGATGGCGCGCGGGGGGCGAGGAACGCGCAGGTCGACCTTGCCTTCCACGACGCGCTCTATGAACCGCTCGATAACCATGTCGTGACGCTCATCCTGCACGCCTTCTGGGATGTGAAGGAGGCGGTCATCCTCCAGTTGCCCGACGTGCCGTCGCTCGCCGCCGCGAATGCCCACTGGCACCGCGCGATCCTCGAAGCGGTGCGGCGAGACGACGCCGATGGCGCGGTTGTCGCAATGCGCGAGCAATTTACCGGCATCCGCACCCGCCTCAATCTCTCTGCGGGGTGACGGGGACGGCGCAGCGTGCAGGGTGTATGCGGTCTCCATCATGGGAGATCGAGCAAAGCGCGCGGCGTGTGCATCCCCACTATCGAATGCGTGGGTACTTCCTTGGAGGAATGAGATGACGACGGCTCCCGCGATGAACGAGCAACTCACCAGGGACAACCTCCACGGTGTCTGGGCGGCAATCGCGACTCCCTTTCGTGACGATGATCGCTTCGATTCGGGTATCCTGCGCGAGAACATGCGTCGGCTCCACGCGGCCGGCGTGCATGGCATCTATACGATGGACAGCGACGGCGAGTTCTACGCCATCGAATGGGAAGAGTTCAAAGAGATCGTCACGGTTTTCGCGGACGAAGGGCAGCGACTCGGTGTGCCGAGTCAGGTTGGCGTGACGTGGTGCAATACCGAGGGGATGCTCGATCGTCTCCGCTATACTGCGGATTGCGGCGTCCTCGGTGCCCATGTCGGCCATCCCTTCTTCATGCCGATGACGCGCGCATCCTATCGCGCGTTCTGGGAAGACGTGCGCGATGCCGTCCCGGAACGGTTCGCCCTCATCCACTACAACACGCCGCGCGTGCATAATTACCAGTATGGGCCGGATTATGCCGTACTGCAGCGCGAGATCCCGAACCTGATCGGCACCAAGCATGTCGGGGCGGACTTTCCCGAGTTCCTGACCCTGATCGCCGACGCGCCTCAACTGCGCCATTTCGCGAGCGAGCATGCCTTCACGCCGTACACGATGTTCGGCGCGCGCGGTGTCCATTCGTCGTTCGCGAACTTCAATGCCCGGTACATGGTCGCGTGGTACGACGAGCTGTGCGCCGGTCGGTGGGACCTGGCGAAGCACCGCCAGCAGCGGCTGCATGCCTTCAAGCGGGCAGCAACGATCCTGCATGAAGATGGGAACCTGCACGGCATCTACGGCAAGGCGCTCGCTGCCTGTTCATCCTTCCTGGTCCCGAACAATCGGACGCGACGCCCCTACCTGCCCGTACGCGAGGAGACTATTGCGCGCTTTCGCCGCATTGTTGATGAACAATTCCCGGACCTGCGCTGGGACGGCTGAATCGCGAACGATGGGAGGCGGTCCAATGAAAGCGAACCGGTTCAAGGCGGTGCGGGACGCGGGCAAGGTGCCCGTCGGGCAGATGATCGCGGAGTTCGGCACGCGCGGCATCGCGCGGATGCTCGATGTGTGCGACGCGGATTTCGTCCTCATCGACACCGAGCACGCACAGCACACCACCGGGGATGTGGCGGACCTCGTTGCCTGGTTCGCCGCGACAACAATCGCCCCCTTCGTGCGCGTGCCGCAGATCGCATACCACCTGATCGCCCGCACGATGGACGCGGGCGCGCTCGGCGTGATGGTGCCGAACGTCAAGAACGCGGGCGAGGCACAGGCGATTGTCGACGCCGTCAAGTACGCCCCGCTCGGCGCGCGCGGCATCGGCCTCGGTGGCGCGCTCACGGGGTATCGCGGCGCCGCCAACCCGGCGGAGTTCCTCGACTACTCGAACGCGAACACGACGGTCATCTGCCAGATCGAGAGCGCCGAGGGGATCGGGAACCTCGAAGCAATCGCGACGACGCCGGGGGTGGACGTGCTCTGGGTCGGGCAGTTCGACCTCTCGCAGTCGCTGGGCATCCCCGGCCAGTTTCACGACCGGCGGTTCCTCGACCACCTGAAACGGGTGGTGGATGTCTGCGACCGGCACAAGATCGGCGCGGGCATCCAGCCGGGCGGCATGGAGCAGGCGCGGGAGTGGATGGCGATCGGTTTCAATGTTATCTCCTACGGCACGGAGGTGAGCGTCTACATGACGGCGATGAAGCAGGCCGTCCAGGAGGTGCGCGCCCTCACCGCGAAGTAGTGTGGTGGCGTTAGGCTTCAACCACGCGAGAGATCGCAGGCTGAAGCCTACGCCGCCACTTCTCGTCGCATGATCGGCAGTAGGATCGGCATTATTCTTCATCTGACACAGGGGTGCGATTGGTCGCTATTACCATGTGAGAGAATGGTACGCCCGGAGGGACTCGAACCCCCAACCTTCTGATCCGAAGTCAGACGCTCTGTCCAATTGAGCTACGAGCGCATCGCGTGATCGTTAGAGGGAAGTTGGGGTGCCTCACGGGGCTCGAACCCGTAACATCCGGCTCCACAGGCCGGCGCTCTGCCGATTGAGCTAGAGGCACCATACTACAAAGATAAGGGTATCAGGCTCATAAGCCGAGTTCTGTTGGCGCACAAGTACGCTGATGGCCATCTATCTCTGTTTTGTGTGACCAAAACAGGCCGCGTCATCGCTTTCGCGGCTGCTCTCGACTTTCGGTCTCGGCGAGCCACCGACAGCGGGCACGAATGCCCGCGTACGACCGGATCGGAGATTGCAGCGGGGAGGATTGCCCGTTTCACCCGGCCCCGAAAGGCCGGTCGCGTTTCTGTTGCTCTCGTGCGGCGAACCGCCCGCCCGCTCGCGCGGGACTGTCAACGCCCGGAGGCGCTGCCCCGGCTTTCACCGGGCACCGTGCTCTGCACTGCTCGGACTTTCCTCTGGGGCGAACCCCAGCGGCCATCCGGCCCGATACCCCTATTGATCTGTCAACGTACCGCGCGATGTCCGGCATCGGCAGCGTGAGAAAAACTGGTGCCGAAGGAGGGACTTGAACCCTCACGCCCTTGCGAGCACTACGCCCTGAACGTAGCGCGTCTGCCGATTCCGCCACTTCGGCGCACTGGAGCCGACGATCGGATTTGAACCGATGACCTGCTGTTTACGAAACAGCTGCTCTGCCGCTGAGCTACGTCGGCATTTCACCGCACGGATTCTATCATGCGGCGCATCGCGGTGCAACCCAGGTCATCGCCACCACGATCGTGAACCTGCCCACCGCGAGGCTAAACCCTCCGTATTTTCCTGATAGACACAGGCTTTGCCATGACGACACATGCCCTCGGCATAGTTCTTTGACGCAGGGACACTTGGTTGACTGTGTGACAAATATGGCGTATTCTTGTGACGGGTGGTCGCTTGCTGTCCGTGTCCACGGAGGAGATGCTGCATGTCGGAGGATGTCACCGGGGCGGCGGTTCGGTTCGGTCAGATGCTGACGCGCCTGCGCACCGCGCAGCGGCTGTCGCAAAACCAACTCGCGCAGCGCGCCAGCCTGAACCACTCGTACATCAGTCGCCTGGAATCGGGTGGTCGCGGCGACCCCTCGCGGACGGTCGTGGAGCAATTCGTCGGCGCGCTCGGTCTCGATCCGTCCGGGCGGGATGCCGACGAGTTGCGAATGGCGGCGGGGTTTCTGCCGATAGACCCGGCCCATCTACTCACGGGGGAGACCGCGCTCGCCAAACTGGCGGCGCTCCTGGAGGACGAGCGATTGCCGGATGCGTCGCGCGGCACCTTGCGGCGAATTTTGGGGCTGCTTGTCGAGGAATACACCCGAATCGCGGGTGGCGCGGAGTGATCCGGTGTAGACACACCCGGCACGCTTTGCTACGCTGTACGTACAGGTTGTACCGAGTGGCGACGACAAGATGCGCGAGGGTGTCCGAGGGGGAGCAGACATGACCACCGACGTGAGCACGCGACAAACGGTTGATTTCGCGCATCTCCATCTGCACTCGGAGTTCTCGCTGCTCGACGGCATGGGCAAGATCAACGACTACATGGCGCGCATGGGCGAACTCGACATGACCGCCGCCGCGCTGACCGACCACGGCGTGATGTACGGCGCGATGGACTGGCTGAAGGCCGGGAAGAAGCACGGCGTGCGGACGATCGTCGGGCTGGAGGCATACGTTGCGCCCGATGGGATGCTCAATCGTCAGAAAGCGCCGATCCACCACCTGACGCTGCTCGCGCGCAACGAGGTGGGCTACCGGAACCTGCTCGCCCTCGCCAGCAAGGCGAGTTTGCAGGGCTTCTACTACCGCCCGCGCATCGACTACGACCTGCTCAGTCGCCACGCGGACGGCATTACCTGCCTCTCCGGCTGCCTCTCGTCGCACGTCGCGGCGCACATCCTCAAGGACCGCGACCGCGAGGCGCGGCAACTGATCGACGATATGACGCAGTGGTTCGGCAAGGATCATCTCTTCCTTGAAGTGATGGATCACGGGATGCCGGAGCAGCACAAGATGACGGCCTTCCTGATCGCGGAGCACAAGCGCACCGGCCTGCCGCTCGTCGCGACGAACGATGTCCACTTCGTCCGGCGCGAGGATCACCCGGCGCACGACATCCTGCTCTGCATCCAGACGGGCGCGACCGTCGATGACCCGAACCGCTTCAGCAGCAAGACCGACCAGATTTACATGAAGAGCGGCGATGAGATGCTGGAGCGCTTCGGCGAGATCCCCGAGGCGGTGACGAACACGATGCGCGTCGTCGAGCAGTGCGACCTGCAACTCGGCAAGCCCGGCTACCTGATGCCCCATTTCGCGGTGCCCGACGGGTTCGATACGGCCACGTATCTGGAGCATCTCTGCCGTGAGGGCGCGCTGCGCAAGTATGGCCACATCGAGGGCGAGGTGCGCGAGCGCCTCGACTACGAACTCAGCGTCATCAACGACATGGGCTTCCCGACGTACTTCCTCGTCGTCTGGGACTTCGTTCGCTACGCCAGGGAGCGGGGCATCCTCGTCGGGCCGGGGCGCGGCTCGGCGGCGGGGAGCATCGTCGCCTACTGCCTCGACATCACGACCCTCGATCCGCTGCAGCACGGGCTGCTGTTCGAGCGCTTTCTCAACCCGTCACGCATCTCGATGCCCGACATCGACATCGACTTCGCGGACGACCGGCGCGACGAGATCATCAAGTACGTCAATGAGAAGTACGGCGCGGAGCAAGTCGCGCAGATCATCACCTTCGGGACGCTCGCGGCGCGTGCCGCCGTGCGTGATGTGGGGCGTGCGCTCGGCCTGCCGTACGGCGATGTCGATCAGGTGGCGAAACTGATCCCGCAGGTGCCCGCGCACCCGGTCTCCATCGCGCAGGCGCTGGAGCAGGTGCCGGATTTGCGGGCGCTCCGGGAGCGTGACGCGAATATCCGGCGCCTGCTCGACACGGCGCAGAAACTCGAAGGGGTGTCGCGCCACGCCTCGACGCACGCGGCGGGCATCGTCATCTCGCGCGACCCGCTCATCCAGCACGTCCCCTTGCAGCGCACCGGCACGGGCGACAACGCCGGTGTCACGACGCAGTACCCGATGGGCTGGCTTGAGGAACTTGGCCTGCTCAAGATGGACTTCCTCGGACTCAAGACGCTGACCGTGCTGACCAAAGCGCTCGAACTGCTGAAGCGGCGAGGCATCGCGGTCGATCTCGACGCGCTGGACCTGGAGGACCCGGCGGCGTACGCGCCCTTGATGCGCGGCGAGACGATGGGCGTCTTCCAACTCGACCAGCCGACCGGGCAGCGCATCTGCGCCCTCGTCAAGCCGCGCAACTTCGCGGAACTCGTCGCTGTCGGCGCGCTGGCCCGGCCCGGCCCGATGGAGCACGCGCCGCGCTTCGCCGCCCGCAAGGAGGGCCGCGAGGCGGTGACGTACGCGCACCCGGACCTCGAACCGGTCCTGCGCGACACCTACGGCTTTGCCCTCTTCCAGGAGCAGGTGATGCAGATCGCTCGCGTGCTCGCCGACTACTCGCTCGCGGAGGCGGACAGCCTACGCAAGGCGATGGGCAAGAAGCTGCCCACCGAGATGGCGAAGCACCGCGACCGATTCATCGAGGGATGCGCGAAGAAGGGCGTCCCCGCAAAGGTTGCCGCCCCGCTCTTCGAGGAACTGGAGAAGTTCTCCGGCTACGGGTTCAACAAGGCGCACTCGACGTGCTACGGCCTGATCGGCTACTGGTGCGCGTGGCTGAAGGCGCACCATCCCGCCGAGTTCCTCGCGGCGATCCTCACCAGCGAGCAGGGCGACACCGCGCGCGTCGTGCAACTGATCGCGGAGTGCCGCCGGATGAAGATGGCGGTGCTCCCACCCGATGTCAACCGGAGCGAGCGCGACTTCAGCGTGGAGGAGGTCGGCACGGTGGTGGATGGGGCTGAGCCGACGCGCGCGGTGCGCATCGGCCTGAGCGCGATCAAGAACGTCGGCGTCGGCGTCGTTGACGCGATCATCGTGGCGCGCCAGTCGCAGCCCAACCGCCGGTTCATCGGCCTCGCGCAGTTCTGTTCGAGCGTCGCCGGGCAGTTGAACCGCCGCGCGGTTGAATGCCTGATCCGCGTCGGCGCGATGAGCGACCTCGGCAACCGCCAGCAACTCTCGATGGCGCTGGACGGCGCGATGGCGGCGGCGCAGTCGGTACGCAAGGCGGCGGCGGCGGGCCAGTTCGGCCTGTTCGGCGCGGCGTTGCCGGGGACGACGGACGTGCTTGACGTGCCGCTGCCCGACGTGCCGGACTGGCCACTCAAGGAGCAGTTGGGCCACGAGAAGGAATTGCTCGGCATCTACCTCTCCGAGCACCCATTGACGACGATCACCGCGCGGATGCGCGGCAAGCAGATCGTCAACCTCGGCACGATCGACGAGGGGATTGGTGGGCAGAAGGTGACGGTCGTCGGGCTGCTGATCGAGCCGCGCGCCATGCTGACGAAGAAGGGCACGATGATGCTCCGCGCGACGCTCGAAGGCGTCGATGGCGTCAGCCTCGATCTGATCGCCTTCAGCGAGGCGTACGAGCGGTGCCGCGAGGCGCTCGTCGCCGATCGCGTCCTCGAGGTCGATGTCCGCGTCGATCTGCGCGGGGAGCAGGTGCAACTGATCGTCGAGGCGGTGCGGCAGTGCGTCGAACCGGAGCTGGAGGCACGGAAAGTCGTGCGCGAGACGCGCCGGTTGCACATCATGCTGCCGCCGCGCCCGCCGGACGAGTTCTCCGTCCGGTTGCTCGACCTGCTCAATGCCTATCCGGGGTCGGATGAGTTCCTGCTCCACTGCGCGTGGCCGAGCCGGAAACGTATTCTGCGGCCCTTCCGCATGCGCGTGGGCGTCGATGCGAACCTGACCGCCGCCGTGCGCGCACTGGTCGGCGCGGACAAGGTCCACGTCGAGACGGTGCAATCACGGGTGCCGCAGGAGTACGAGGCCTTCAGCGCGGATTAACGCGCTATCGCACCGCGAACTGCAGGGAGAAGCGCTCGCAGTGCGCGCCTATTTGTGGGTCATCAACGCCGCCCCGTCGTTGCGACGAAGCGCCGCGCGCACCCGCGCCAGTAGTTCCTCGGTGGGGCACGATTTGGCGATATAGTCATCGGCCCCGGCTTCCAGACCTGCGGTCAAATCATCGGATGCGTGGTGCCCCGCGAGGAAAATAATTGGCACGCGATTGACGCTCCCCCGAACGAGACGGCACAGATCGATGCCACGAATATCGGGGAGCATGACGCTCATCATGATGAGGCTGAGATGGCGCTGTGCGAGGAGGCCGAGTGCGTCATCGCCGCGCCCGACCGCCTCGACGCCATATCTGGCAGCCCGCAATGCCTCGGTGATCCATCCGACAAAGAGCGCGTCGTCATCGATCACAAGGATCGTGGCGTTGTGTGCGCTGCGCATGGCCCCATTCCTTGTCTCCCCGCGTCGAGGCGCATGTGCCTACGGTTACGTCGCGACAACGGTGACGAAGGCGATGGCCGCCGCGCCGCTCGGGAAGTTCTGTTCCGTTATCACCGGCTGTAACGTCCCGTCCGCCTCATAGCAGCGCGCGCCGAGCTTGTAACTCCCGCTCGCCGGTGGCGTCCACGGCAACTCCCAGAGCGCCCACGACTGCGGCGAGGGCTTCGCGGTGATCATCGCCGCCGTCCACGTCGCGCCGCCGTCCGTCGTCACCTCGACCTTGCTCACGCCGCGCAGCCCGCCGAACGCGACCCCGCGCATCGTGGTCGGTCGCCCCGCCATGACGGCGTCACCTTTTGCCGGGGTATCGACGCGCGTGAGCGTCTTCACGACCGCATTCCGGTCCCATCCCTGCGCCTCGTAGAATCCCTTCGTATGCTGCTTCTGCAGGTCGATGCGCGTCACCCATTTGACGTTCTTCTCGCCGTACCGCCCCGGCGTGATGATGCGGACGGGAAAGCCATGTTGCTGGGGGAGTGGGGCGTCATTCATCCCGTACGCGACGATCATCCCCTCCGCCGCAACCTTGTCGAACTCCACCGTGTTCGTGTAGCCGTCATTGGCGGTGAAGAATACCTCCGTCACACCGGGCGTCGGCTGCGCCATGTCGATCAGTGATTGCAGCGGGACGCCATGCCACACGGCGGTGCTGACGAGGCCCCCGCCGAGTGTGTTGCCGATGCAGGCGAGCGTCGTCGTTTCATCGATGGCGGGCAGCGCCTTGAGGTCGTCGAAGGAGAGGGTCATCGGGCGCGCAACGTCACCGCCGATCGCCAGTTGCCAGACGGCCGCGTTGATGTGCGGATCCGCGAGGCCGTTCGTGACGATGTAGAACGACGGGTTGTCCGTGATCGGCTGTACGGGCGGTTCCGGGCGGTGGCCATCGTAGCCGAGCGTCGAGATGCGTCGGAGGCCGAACGCGAACGCGCCGAAGGCGACGACCGCCCCCGCGCCGACGAACGAGACCGCATGACGCCGCGTGATCGCGCCCGCCCCGGCTGGGGCATCGCCCGCCTCCACCATCCGGGCGCGGCGCGCGAGCAGAAAGAGGAGGGGCAGGAGCGCGCCGAAGAGCAGATAGTCGAGGAAGATCGCGATGATCGTCAGCGCGCGGCCGGTGGTGAGCGGACGACCGTGGAAGTTTGCCCGCAGCACGGGCCAGAGCGCGGCGAGCGTCAGTGCCCAGAGTCCGAGGCCGACGAGCGGGCCGAACGCCCATCGCTTCCACGTCGGTGCATCCGGGCGGCCCCAGGAGCGTGCATACAGACCCGCCACCGCCGCGCCGACGAGCAACTGTGCTAGCAGGGCGGAGAGTTCGGGGACGAGTTTCGAGAACGGCCCCAGGGTGCCGAGAATCGGCCCGGAGATGTTCCCCGGCACGAAGGGGATGATCCGAATGGTGATCAGCCCCGGCATGGAGGCGATCCCGAAGAGGAGGCGATGCGCGAACATCGCCGCCGACATCCAGAGCGCGGCGATCACGCCGATGAGCGTCGGGTGCGCGATTTCTTGCGATTTCCTATCGGTCTCGATCACGCAATCCTCCCCTTCGGTAAATCCCAAATGATACGCCCTTGTGTGCCACGCGAGGCGCTGCTTCGCGAGCTTCGGGACGGAGCGCGGGGCGCCGCAGGTCACGGGGAGTGGCCCGTATCCCCTGCGGCGACACCACGCACATTACGTGCGTGGTGTCGCCCGTTGCGCCGATGCGCGTTCCCTACAGGAGTCGCGCGACAATTGGGCAGTTCACGATGATGCCGGTCGAGCCGTATTTCTTCCCGCCAGGCCCGGTGATGAACCCTTGCTGGACCATCGACAGGTACTGGAATTCATCGATCAATCGCGAGCGATAGCCCTTGGCGATTGCGTCCTGCGTCCACTCACCCAGGTTGAGGTCCCACAGTGGGCTGTAGTCGAGGCCGACAGTCGGAATAGCGCCGATGACATGGAGAGGCGGGGCGGGCGTTCCTTTCGCGGTCTTATCGGAGAGCGCGCTGAACAGCCCCTGCCGTTGCGGATTGCCGATGCCGACCGGGCCATTCGTCGTCACAAAGAGGCGCTCAATTGCGCTGAACGCGCTGTCGTCGCGCCCGACCTGGATCTTTCCCATCGACGGCGCGAAGGTCGCCTCGTCGAGCGTCGCGGGGACGGGGTCCGAAGATTCGGTGCTGATATAGAGTGCGGGCTTCCCGAAGCTGAAGATCGGGGTCGTCTTGAGCGTCACGGTGCCGGCGCCATTGGCTCCACCCTCGGGGCAGATCTTCACGACCCGGTCGTGCACCTTCGTGTAGTCAACATTACCGTCACAGAAGTTGATCTGGCTTGCATCGACGTTGAACGCCACCATTGGTGCGTCGTAGATGTGGCCACCGGCGTTGTCGATGCGCACGAGGGGGGTGTAGTCGGCGTCACCGATTGATCCCGGCTTGGCCGTTTTCGGCGGAAAGAGATTCGGTGCATCGCCCGGCACGACTTCCCGCACGGGGCTGAAGTCCACTGCGCCTTTGTCGAAGACCAGCGTCGTGTCGTTCTGGAGGTGACCATTGCGCGTCCCGCCATCGACCGCCGCATAGGTCAACTTCGGCGCCCAGTTGAGACCCAACTGGTCGGCGTTGCCCTTGTCATCGGTGTCCGTGAGGATGTACCAGACATTCCGGTTATCCTTCAGTTTGCCGAGGTAGAGCGGCAGGGTGATCGTACCGGCCTCCATGTCGAGCTGCCCAGCGCGCAGGAGCTTGACCGGGCCGAACAACTCCTTCTTCACCTCGGACGGTGGCGGACCGAAGTAGGTGGCCGGGATGTCCGTCCCGACCGAGGGCGGCACGGGCACGGGGTCGGCCGCCGCGACCGGGAAGTCGAGCGCGCCGAGCATGAGGACGAGCGTGAGTGTGAGCGCCAGAAAGACCCTGGGACGAGAATGACCGGACATCGGCAAGCCCCCTCTTTGAGCGATAGGAGTAGTTGCCGCAAATAGACCGGCAACGGCCCGCGTGCCTTGTTGATGGCGCGCGATGCGGTGAATGACGATGGCGAGGGCGCCACCGAACCCGCTCCGTTCCCGAATTAATACTGGCACGATGCCAGCGCGTCGCTACTCCTCGGCCCATCGTAGCGGGCAGAAGTGAACGTGCCGGTGAATGCCATTGACGATCATGGAGAATATCGGTGAACGAAGGTGAATAACGCGCGTGGGAGCGTCTAATACTGGTTTTGGGTGATACGTCGGGGTATCATGGCGGCGGAGGTGATGTCCGATGAACGCCCTGTCCCTGCCTGATGCGTGGTCCGCTGCTGATCTCTATGCCCGCTATACCGACGCCCC